>Ga0206881_10240_pt1 | contig 14271 bp, 13 predicted proteins | sample Alteio_BWOrgCont_3_FD_152867 | JGI IMG/M metagenome (GOLD analysis project Ga0206881, IMG submission 152867) | Enriched cells from forest soil in Barre Woods Harvard Forest LTER site, Petersham, Massachusetts, United States -... | ecosystem: Environmental > Terrestrial > Soil > Temperate forest >...
TATTCGCGCCGGGTTGCCGTTGCACGTTGAGGATGATGGCCGGCGTGGTATTTGCCCAGGCCGCCTGGAGGTTGTTTTCCGTGGCGTCCTTGACCGCGGCGACGTCGGAAAGCCGCACCGGCGCGCCGTTGGTGTAGGCCACGATGAGATTGGCGTATCCGGTGCTGTCCAGCAGTTGATCGTTGGCGCCAACTTGAAAATCCTGCGTTGGGCCGTCAAAGTTTCCCTTGGCTTGATTGACGTTGGCGGCGGCGATGGCATTGCGAATGTCTTCCAGGTTGATACCATAGGAGGAGAGAGCGGTCGGGTTGGCCTGGATGCGAACGGCGGGTTTCTGGCCGCCATTGATGCTGACCAGACCGACGCCCGAGACTTGGGAGATCTTTTGCGCCAGACGCGTATCAGCCAAGTCTTCGATTTGGGACAAGGGCAGTGTCTTCGACGTAAGCGCCAGGGTCATGATTGGAGCGTCGGCCGGGTTTGTTTTGCTATAGATCGGCGGATTAGGCAGATCGGAGGGGAGATAGGTGCCCGAGGCGTTGATGGCCTGCTGCACCTCCTGCTCGGCAATATCGATGTTGAGGGAGAGGCTGAACTGGAGCGTGATGACGGAGCTTCCGTCCGAGCTGGTTGAAGTCATCTGCTGCAACCCGGGCACCTGGCCAAACTGCCGTTCCAGTGGAGCGGTGACGGACGTGGCCATGACTTCGGGACTCGCGCCCGGATAAAAGGTGACGATCTGCATCGTCGGGTAATCGACTTCAGGAAGCGCCGAGATCGGCAGTTGTTGGTATCCGACGAAGCCGGCCAGCAAAATGGCCGCCATGAAAAGCGTCGTGGCGATAGGCCGCAGGATAAACGTCCGGGAAGGACTCATGAGGTTCCGGGCGAAAGCGGCTTAGCTGCCGCTGCCGATGCTGGCGGGCGGAGTGGCAGCCGGCGCGTTGGTGGAGCCCGCGGCGCCGGGTTGCGTCATGATGATCTTGCTGCCGTCCTGAAGTTTATCGACACCGTCGGTGACCACGACGTCTCCTTCCGAAATACCGCTGGTGATTTCGGCATTGCTGCCGTCGAGCGCAGTGGTCCCCACGATCACGGTTTTCAAGCTGACCGTGTTGCTGTCCGTATCGACCACGTAGACGAAGGCGCCCTGGTTGCCATGCTGGATTGCGGCCATCGGCAGGAGGATGACATTTTTCTTCGTGTCGACGAGCAGCTTGACGTTGACGAACTGATTCGGGAAGAGCGCGTTATCGGTGTTCGGAAAGCTGGCCTTGAGTTTCAGCGTGCCGGTCGATGGATCGATCTGGTTGTCCGTCGTCAACAACTGCCCGGTCGCAAGCTTATGGGTAAATCCGCTGCGCTCATAGGCCTCGACGGTCAACGTCTGGCCGGCATTGAGCTTGGCCATTACCTCGGGAACATTGTCTTCCGCAATGGTGAAGATTACGGTAATGGGTTGGACCTGCACAATGACAAGCAGTCCTGAGGTTGAGGTGGATTGCACGTAATTGCCCGGATCGACCAGGCGCAGGCCCACCCGGCCGCTGATCGGCGCGGTGATGTTGCAATAGGTGATATTGAGCTTGGTCGCATCAATCTGGGCTTGGTCGCTGTCGACCGTGCCCTGGTCCTCCTTCACCAGCGCGATTTGCGCTGCCAGCGTCTGTTCGGAGATGGAATCCTGCTTCCAAAGAGTTTGGTACCGCTGCAAATCGATGTTCGCATTGTCGAGCAGGGCTTGATCGTGCTCTTTTTGGGCGACGTATTGCGCGAGTTGGGCATCGTAGGGGCGGGTGTCGATCAGGACGAGCGGGTCACCGACCTTGACCATCTGGCCTTCTGTGAAGAGCACCTTCATAAGCTGCCCGCTTACGCGGCTTTGAATCGTGTCGGTATAGAGCGAAGTGACCGCGCCCAGTCCGGTCAGATAGACTCCGATGTCCCCCTTGGTGGCCGTGGCCGTGACGACACGGACCGCGTCGCCGGTGGGCGCCGGGCCTCCCGCGGAAGCGGTTGTCTGGACCGACTTCGGGAGGTAATAGAAATAGTAATACCCCACGCCCACCAGCGCGAGGATCGCCACGAGCCACAACCAGAGCCCCGAGCCCGAGCGCCGCCTCGCCTTGGGTGCGGGCGCGTTTCGGACCACAGGAGTCTCGTGCCCATTATGCAGCGTTGGCTTGGGCTGAGGGGTGGTTCGGGTGGTGGTTTCCTGGGCCATAACAAATTCTCGTTCGTGTAGCCGCCACCGTTACTTTTGCCCCTGGTCGGGTGTTCCGGCGTCGATTAACAGCATGGTGCGCAATTCTTTATCGCGTTTGTCGATGGCTTTTTGATAAGCATCACGATGATTGGGATCGAGTTGGGCAGCGATTCTCGAGTGATAGTCCTCGTACGCGGTGATGATGTCCACGGCAAACTGGTGCCGGGTCTGCGTCGTATGGTGGGCCATGGCCTGAATCAGAGGCTGGATTCTCGCCAGTTCTTCCGGGCTGAGGTTGTAATCATGAACATACTTCTTGTTGATGCGCTCGATCATGACTGTTTCCTGATCGTTCGTATTGCTCATGAACTTGGAAAGCTGTCTGTCCGTGAATCCCCACGTGACCAGCCCTCCGCTCAGGGCCCCGATTAAAAAGACCCCCACGAAGGCAGTTCCAATCTTACCGGACGGAAGCATGGGCATGAAGCTTCATATCATGAAGCCTGGACATTTTCCATCTGTATCAGCCCCCTCATGCCCGGATCGAAATCGTCTCCTTGATTGAAATGTCTGTGGACGCTTATCGTTATGCCGGCGGCTACCATTAGCGCGGCCAGAGAGGCCAAGATCGCCCGCCAGCAGAGCCGCCCCAGTTGCCGCTCCTGCTGCTGCTCCAGGCGCAGTTGGGCCAGCATACTGGTTATAAATCCGTAGGGTAGGGTGCTCTCTCCGGCGAAGGTCGATGCGCTCAGCGCGAGGAGGGCTTCCCATTTCTTGTCTTGGTTGGTGTTCATGGTCGTTGTTCTAGGGTTTGAATCGTTTTGCGAAGTTGGTTGCGGATACGGAACAACCGCATCTTGATCTTGGAGATGCCCCAGCCGGTTGTCTCGGAAATTTCTTCAAGCGAGTGTCCTTCTAGGTCGACCATCAGGATCAGGCTGCGATCTTCCGCCTCCAGGGTTGAGAGCAGTTTATCCACCAAGTCGCGCGCATAGATGGCGTCAGTCGCATCGCGGGTGCTGCCTTCGAGCCAGGTTGCATCGAAAATGGCGGACTCCTCCGGCGTTAGGTCGGCCCAGCGGATTTCCGGGCGGATTTTTTGCGCCCGTAGCTTGTCCAGGCACGTCGTCAGCGCCAAGCGCGAAACCCAGTGGGTCAGCGGCGCGTTGCCCTTGTATTGATGCAGTCTTGCAAAGGTCTTCATCAAAACTTCCTGAATCAGATCATCCTCATGCTCGCGGCGCGGCAGGTGAATCCGCACGATTCTCGATATGACGGGGTAAAGATAGGCGATAAGCTCCTCGGCTGCGCTTTCATCGCCCTTTTGCCATCGCTGCAAACATCGGGCGACGTCGATTGGTTGGTCCATGCCGTATTCATCTTAGCCTCTGGTATATTCGTGCAACACGAGATTTGAATTATTATCTGAAGCGGTGGTCAAGTCCGCGTTGGGCTTTCGAAGCTAAAGCACGAGTAATCGTGCTTCCTCTCGATAAAATGCCCCAGTAGGCCCATATTAGTTGTTTAGTCTGTTCGATAATCCTAACCAGTTCTTAATTCCCCACTAAGGTAAGACGGATTATCTCTGTGGGCGTCACTTGTATTTTTTGAGAAATATCCGCTGTTGACCTTAAAAGTAGACGAATCCAAGAATTGGAGGCAATGGGGGGCAAGGACAGGTTGATTCAAGAGGAATCGATAGGCTGGGTTTTGTTTTCTCTTTGCTTCCTCAATGTGCGCCTTGCTTGGGTTTCCTTGGCTTATCTCTGGAGTGGCAGCGGTTAAGCATGCAAAAAGCCGTGATCTGACGGGAAGGAATGGAGCTATTTCACTTGAGTCGTAGCACTGGTATCAACATAACCGCTGAGTGTTACAGGTGTGTCCGTACTATTCGATGCTGGCGTTATGACCGGTGAGTTACCAGCCGAGATGGCGGGAGGCTCGGTCGTTCCAGTTGCGCATCCCGTCAGGACCGCATTCCCGATAAAACATAAACTCAATAGGACTAACTCTTTCATTGTAATCTCTGCTCTTTGCTTTGCCGAGAAAGCCGTCGATTGATTCATGGATAGTTCCAATCCATGACCGCTGGGGCGGTCAACGTCAACATAATCCGTTGTTCCTTGTTAAAGTGACTTCTCGTAGAACGCTTTTCCGCAGGGCTGCCGAAAAGCTGTAACCGAAATGGTTGCTCCAAAGTAACTATCTTTGTGAGTAATTTGCTTCGACTCAGCTTAAGCAACACCGGATTCATTCAAGGGCTCAAAGGATATTTTCTTCCTGTAACCAAAAGGATGAGGCAGGCGTCTTGACTACGCAGATCAAGCTCGCTGTTGAGCGAAACCTTCAGAATCAACTATGAAAATTTCACAAGACCATTGGATTGCTGCGACAGATTATCGCGGCTCCGAATCTGGAATCAGGCTGAGGCAGGCGCTGTATCCAGCTCAACGCGCTTCTTTTTCCCGGGCTGCCTGGCAGTTTACCTGCCGCTTGGCCGCAAGCCTGGAAGTCTTCACCCTTGTTCCTGTTGCGGCAATTATTGTAACAGCCGTGCTCATCTATCGTGTGGTTACACGTGGTTTTTACGAAGTCATCTTCAATTCAAAAAGATAGCCGGATGAATTTTGAACAAAACGAGTGGCCAAAGTAGCGGTTGAAGAAGAGAGGCAGGGCCTTTAAAATTGGTTCAACGTTTAAAATCACGCCCGCAAAGGCATGAATATTCCATGTCTTTTAAATTAATAGCGTCCATTCCGGTTATGGTGCTTGGACTTTTGGGGTGGGCATATGGTCGGGAAGAGAAATTGGTGCTCAATCAACCCCTGAGCCAAATTTTTCCTCTCGATTCAAAAACCTACGGCATGTTCTTGGCCGAGATCAATTCTTCTGCCACGACTTCCGCTTCTGTCGTGCAATGCGAGGGTCGGCGCGCAATCCGTACCGTGCGCCGCTGAGGAAATTCTCCACGCGCGCCTTGAACTCGGGCGACCACGTCACGCCATAATGGTCGGCGGGCGCGAGTTCGATGCTGGAGCGTTCGCCGCCGCCGTTCGCTTTCGAGCAGACCAGCCGCAGTTTCACCGGGCCCGGTGCATCCATTACCAGTTCGCGCAACTGAATCCAGCGGGCCGGGTCGAGCCAGTCCTCCAGCGGCAGGTGCAGCACCAGCTCGCGCAAAAGCTGCTCGCCGGCCTCTTGTAGCCACAACACCTGGGAAACGCGGAGTTTGGGCTGCTCGTCGCGCCGGTCAAGCTGGCCTGAAATCACCACCACATCGCCCAGACTGAGCGGACGCGGCAGCGCGGCGTAGTTGTCCGGAAAGACCAGCGCCTCCATCGCGGAGGTTTGGTCCTCAAATGTCACGCGCGCCCACGGCTTCTTGTCCTTTTGCGTCGTGCGCACTTCGACCTTGGTGATCAATCCACACACCCGCGTATCGATCTCCTCGGCTGTTTCCTTGAGTTGCGCGACGGTGTGGACCTGGAAGGCCTCCAATTCGGCGCGATACTCGTCAAGCGGATGCCCCGTGATGTAAAAGCCGAGAAGTTCCTTCTCGTAGCCGAGCCGTTCCCGCAGTGACCACTCGGGCAACGCGGTCAACTTGGCCGTGCCGTTGGTTTTTTTCACCGCCGGCTCCATCGGCCCGAGCAGGTCGAGTAGCGACGCTTGTCCAGCATCCCGGTCGCGCGCCTGAGCGCTCGCCTGGGCCAGTGCCCCGTCGACTTGCGCGGCCAACTCGGCGCGGTTCGGTCCGAAATCGTCGCAGGCCCCGCATTTCACCAGGCTTTCCAGCAGCTTTTTGTTGAAGGCGCGCGATTCCACCCGCGAACAGAGATTGTGCACATCGCGGAACGGGCCGCCCTTGTCGCGCGCCTCGATGATGAGCTTCACGGCTGCCTCACCCACGTTCTTCACCGCGGAAAGACCGAACCGGATCGATTTTTCCTTCACGGTGAAGAGGCTTCCGCTTTCATTCACGCTCGGCGGCAGCACCGCGATGCCCAGGGACTTCGCCTCGGCCACGAATAGGGCAATCTTGTCGGTGTTGTCGAGTTCGTTGGAGAGCAGCGCGGCCATGAATTCGACCGGGTGGCGTGCCTTCAGCCACGCCGTCTGGTAGGCCAGCACGCCGTAGCAGGCGCTGTGTGCTTTGTTGAAACCATACCCGGCGAATTTGTCCAGCACGTCGAAAAGCTGGTTCGCCTTATCTTCACCAATGTTGTTTTTCTTCGCGCAGCCCTCAATAAAAATCGCCCGCTGCTTAGCCATCTCCTCCGGCTTTTTTTTGCCCATCGCGCGCCGCAGCACGTCGGCGCCGCCCAGCGTGTAGCCGGCGAGGACTTGCGCCGCCTGCATCACCTGTTCCTGGTAGATCATCACGCCGTAGGTGTTCTTAAGGATTGGTTCGAGCAGCGGATGGTCGTACTTGATTTCGACCGTACCCAGTTTCCGCTCGGAGTAGGCCGGGATGTTTTCCATCGGGCCTGGCCGGTAGAGGGCCACCAGCGCGATGATATCCTCAATGTTCCGCGGCTTGAGTCGTCGGCAGAGATCGCACATGCCGGGAGATTCCACCTGGAACAGGCCGACATTTTGCGCCCGGCTCAACAGCTCGAACGGTTCCGGGTCGTCGAGCGGAATTTCCATCGGGTCGATTTTTTTGCCGGTTGTCGTCTCGATCAGTTTCAGCGCGTCCTGGATAACAGTCAGGGTTTTCAGGCCGAGAAAGTCCATTTTGAGCAGGCCGAGTTCGCCCAGCGGTTCCATCGAGTACTGAGTGACGATGCCGCCATGATCGTCCAGCGTCAGTGGCACGTAATCGGTCAGGTCGTGATCGGAAATCACCACGCCCGCGGCATGTACGCCCGCCTGCCGCGAGACGCCTTCGAGCGTCAGAGCCGAGTCGATGACCTGACGGCTGATTTCTTCCTCGTCGTAGGCCCGCTTGAAATCGGGACTGTCAGTGAACGCTTTTTCCAGCGTCATCTTTGGGTCGAACGGGATCATCTTGGCCAGCCGGTCGGCCTCGCCATAGCTCAGCCCCATCACGCGGCCCACATCGCGGATGGCCATCTTCGCGCCGAGAGTGCCGAAGGTGATGATCTGCGCCACCGACTTTGCGCCGTACTTTTTCCGGACGTAGTCGATCACTTCGCCCCGCCGGTTGTAGCAGAAATCGACGTCGATATCGGGCGGCGACACGCGTTCAAGATTGAGGAAGCGCTCGAAAAAAAGACCGTAGCGCAGCGGGTCAAGATCGGTGATCCCCAGTACGTACGCGACCAAGCTCCCCGCCGCGCTGCCGCGGCCCGGCCCAACCGGAATGCCGTTGCGCTTGGCGTAATCGATGAAGTCCCAGACGATGAGGACGTAGCTCGTGAAGCCGGTTTTGCTCAGGACGCCAAGTTCGTAGTCAAGCCGCTGGCGCAACTCCGGTTCCTGCGTCCGCCCGCCAAATCGTCGCTCAAGGCCCTTTTCGCACAGGCGCCGCAGATAGCCCTCGCTCGTTTCGCCCTCCGGCACCGCGTAGTCCGGAAACTTGTCTTTGCCCAGCTCGATCTTCACGTCGCACTTTTCAGCGATCTCGATCGTTGCGGCCAGCGCCTCAGGTGCTTCTCTGAACAGGGTCGCCATCTCTTCGGGCGTCTTCAGGTAAAATTCGGTCGTGCTGTAGCGCATTCGGTTTTCGTCGGTTATTTTGGCACCGGTCTGGATGCAGAGCAGGACGTCATGCGCCGCGGCGTGTTCCTTGCGCAGGTAATGGACGTCGTTCGTCGCTACGATCTTCAGCCCAAACTGTCGTCCATACCGGAGCAACTCTGCCGCCACCGTTTTCTGCTGCGGGATGCCGTGGTCGGCGATTTCAAGGTAAAAGTCGCCCGGCGCAAAAATGTTCCGGAAATCGTCGATCGATCTTTCGGCATCCTTCGCTCGGCCAGCCAGAATATGGCGGGCCACCTCGCCGGCGAGGCAGGCGCTCGTGCCGATGAGGCCCTCGGCATACTGTTGCAGGATTTCCTTGTCGATGCGCGGCTTGTAGTACATCCCCTCGAGATGCGCTGCCGAGACCAACTTAACGAGGTTTTTGTAACCAGTTTCGTTTCCGGCCAGAAGCAGGAAATGGGTTGAGGCTTCCTTCGCGCTGTTGGCCTTCCGTTCCAGCCGGCTGCCGGGCGCGAGGTAGACTTCGCACCCGATGATCGGCTTCACCCCGTTGGCACGGCATTCCTTGTAAAACTCAATGGCGCCAAAGAGATTGCCATGGTCGCTCAGCGCCAGCGCGGGCATTTTCAGTTCCGCTGCGCGTTTGGCCAGTTCCGGGATGCGGCACGCCCCGTCGAGCAGGCTGTACTCGGAGTGGACGTGGAGATGGACGAAAGTTTCCGGCGCGGGCACGGTTCTAATTTAGGGTGTGATTTCAAATAGGACAAGGCCGCGTGGCGAGTCGATTTTGGGTTGCGCCGAGACGCGAGGAAGGAGAATACCCGTTGTGGTCTTTGACTGACGAGCAACGAAGGCGCAGCCCCAAAGCGCTGCCACCCTCCGGGCCGGAGTTCTTTTGCCTTCTGGCTTCGTTGCTCGCTCCTTACAGACCGCTACGGGTAGGCTCGTCGCTCGACGCCTCGCCAGAAGGCAAAAGCCCTCCCGGCGCGACCTTGTCCTATTTGAAACCACACCCTAATGCCGAATTGGTGAGCGGCGAGAAGAACCTGCGCTATCCCGTTTTTTTCGTAAAAAGTCGGCCCAATAATGGGTGATGCCGCATCGGGCTTTCGAAAGGCGAGGGGAATTAAGAACAGGTTTCGGGTGTATCTTTTTTTTCGATGGTAATTGGCACGTCCTTGAGCCCGGCGGCGAAAACAATCATCTTCACCGGGATGGTTCCGTCGTTGACGCCGTTGTGGAGCACGCCGACGCTTTCGAGCGACACCTCGCCCGCGCGCACGGTCCGTTTTTCGCCGCTAACCTGATGGACCGTGAGCTGTCCATCAAGAAGGTACCCGAGCAGCGGCACCGGGTGTTGGTGCCATCCGGTCTCCTCGCCCGGCGCCATCTCAACTAGGAATGCGGTGATCTCGGGCGTGCCGCCGCACGGATACGCGATCGGCTGGCCGAGCGAATTGGCCGCCGTCTGCAAAAGCGTGGTCACCGATCCGGCGTTCATGGCATCTAACCGAAAAGGCCCTTCTTTTTCTTCATCTCCGGCTTGGGAATGCGCTCCGGGTCGCGTGCATTTGCAAGCGCAACCTCGTAGGTGATCAAGCCCTCGCCGGTCAGTCGGGCAAGGCTTTCGTCGAGTGTGTTCATTCCCTCCTGCCCTCCGATCTCGATCTGGCCGATGATCATGTGGGGCTTGTGATCACGGATGCAGGCGCGAATACCCGGGTTGGCGATCATCGTTTCGACGGCCAGCACTCGGCCCTGGCCATCGGCGCGCGGGAGCAGTCGCTGGGAGATCACCGCCAAAAGGCTGTTGGCCAGTTGTGTGGTGACCGCGGCATGCATTGTCTCGGGGTCGCGCATTTCACCGATGACGATTACGTCGGGGTCCTGCCGCGCGGCATGCCGCAGGCCCGCCGCGAATGATTTAGTGTCGGTGCCGACTTCACGCTGTTTGATGACGCTCAGCGCCGGGGAGAAGCTGTATTCGATCGGGTCCTCAATGGTGATGATTACGCCCGAACGGAAGCGGCTGATCTGTTGGACCATGGAGGCCATGGTCGTCGTCTTGCCCGCTCCGGAATGACCGGTCACCAGGATCAGTCCCTCGGTCCGGCGGCATAACTCCGTGACGATGGGCCGGTGCCCCAGCGTTTCGAGGTCCTGCACGGAGCTTCGGATGTGGCGGTAAACCGCCTCAACGCAGCCGCGCGAATAGTGGGCGTTGCACCGGAAGCGGCCAAGCTCCGGGAAATCGAGCACGAAGTCGAGTTCCAGGTCCTGCTGCAAACGGGCACGCTGTGTTTCGGTCAGGCCGCTGAAGACGATATAGTAGCAGGCTTCGGCGTCGAGCACCTGTTCGGTGATCGGGACGACTTGCCCGTAGACGCGCGCCAGCGGTGGGGTGCCGCAGTGGATATGGAGATCGGAAGCCTGGCGTTCAACGGCCAGGGCCAGCAAACCGGTCAGGTCGGGCTGTGTGCTCATCAAAAAGAGATCATGCCACGCGCCATCCGCTCTGGCCACTGGAAAGCAGGTCAGGGCCAGTCCGAAGGACCGTCGCCGGGCCGGCGGTGGCTACCATTTATGCGCGGCAGCATCTCTTATGGCAAAGCATCACTGCTCTCTGCAGGAGTGGCGCAGCAGGCAGTGCGCAAAATTCAGCGCGTCGCGCCACGGCACGATCTTCGATTCCTCGCGGCCATAGGTGGCCAGAATGGGCAGGTTAAGTGCGCGGCATGGGCGCTGCGCCGCCAGAAGCGCCATTTCTGTCTCGAATTGAAAGTGCCGCCCCGCCGGCCGCCAGCAGCCGAGCCAAGCGCGCCGCACGAGGCGGTATCCGCATTGGCTGTCGGCGAGGCCGCTGCGCCGTAGCAGGGCCGACATGGTGCGATTGGTCCAACGCCGCAACCGCGGCATGCGTGCCGCATCGGGCAGGCGGTTGCCGACGACGAGATCAGCCCGGTGCCGCGCTTCCCAGAAGCGTTCGAGATCGCAGGGATCGTGCTGGCCGTCGCCGTCGAGGAAGAAAAGCCACTCCGTCTCGTTGGGAATCTGGGCCAGGGCATGGTGGAGCGCTGCTGTCTTGCCGTGGTGAGGTCCGGCCAGGGTTACCACTTCCGCGCCCGCTCGCCCGGCGAGGAGTGCCGTGCCGTCGTTGCTGGCATCGTCGATGACGCGGACGGTGAAGCCGGCGTGACGGCATCCGAGCACCACCCGGCCAATGGAAGCCGCTTCGTTGTGGGCCGGAATGAGCACGAGGGCCAAGGACTTCGCGCTGGGAGTATCAAGCCCGGAAGCGAGTGGCGCGGGCCGATCAAACGGCCCAGAGAGTATAGACGCGGTTGAGGACGGCGCGAACATCAATCGGGGGCGCTTTCTTTCCGCCCAGTGGCACGATGTCGGGCTGGCGGGCGATGAGACGCAGTAGGCGATGGCAGCGGGTCGCTAGCAGACTAGACAGATGGAGCGAGAGGCGTCCGGCAAAGGGATGCTGCAATTTCAGCATCGTTTCAAACTCGTCGTACTGGACCACGATGGCCTTTACCCGGTTCAACGCCACGGCGCTCGCGCTTCGCTTTTCGCCGGAAAGCATGGCCATCTCGCCAAGAAATTCACTTGGTTTCACCTCGGCGAGAAGGACGCCCCCCCCCCCGTTGTTTCTTCTTGAGGATCTGCACCTTGCCCTGGATGATGAGGTAGCAACACTCTGCCTTGGAACCTTCCTTAAAAATCGTTGTGCCTGCGGCGTAGGAGACGTTTTTGGACCGGGGAAATTCGCGCGCCAATTCCTCCGGCTTGATGGTGATGATGGGGCCGACTCGCTTCCGCGTCCTTTTTGCTGCTGCCATCGCAATCTCATACCCCTCTTGAGGACGTTTGGCAAATGGGTTTGTCAGGAGAAACGCAAAGATTTGCGCCGAGCCTACGACCGCCCGGCAGTTTCTACCAGCCCTCGGTCACCAGTTTAACCGTATTTTGCGCCAGATCCTGCGCTGCAAGGGGGAGAGCCTGCCGCTCGCCTTCCTGGATGTCGGCTTGGGTGAAAAAAGTCGTGCTGCCGGTCACATTCACATTTTCAAAAATCTTGCGGCCCAGCTTGCGATTCACGTAGGTTGCCGTTGCTGTGATGATCACTTGGTACTGCGCGGTCACGTAGATATCGGATGTGCTGCTGGCGAGGGCGTTGCTGTGCACGTCGGTGATTGTCAGGTCAAGTTCCGAGTCGGCGTTGGGGTCCTGGTCCACTTCAAGGGTGCCGTCATCGTTGAAGCGGCGGATAATCGCGTTCGTGACCGTGACCTGGAGGTCGGGCTGCAGACTGCTGTTTTTGACCACCGGTACGTATACGCTGCGCACGCCCTGGACGTTTCGCCCGGAGATGTTGCCCACGCGGTAGCCGGCGCAACCGCTGCAGGCCAGCGTCACCAGCAGGACCAAGAGGGTCCCGTGCCTATAAGCATCTCCCCGTTTCATTGAGGCAGCGGGGTGTGGTCGGGCGACGCGTTGACCGGTGCCGCATTAGTCGATGAATCGGTGGATGTGCCGCCATTGCTGGCGGGCGCGTTTGTCGCGGAGGTGGCGTCAGTCCCGCTTGAAGTGGCGCCGGCAGCGGTGGCTCCGGGGGAGGAACTTGTCACGGGCGCATTCGGATCGGTCGGCAGCGTGCCTGTGCCCGGCGTGGTATCGGGCGGCCCCGCATTGGGAGAGGGCGTGGTGGAGCCCGAATCGGGTGCCGATACGGGAGCGTTCGGACCACTCGCCACGGTTTGCTGCTGTGCCACCAGTGGCGTGCCATCAGGCCCAACGCCGCCAGGCAGCCCATCGAGTACCGGTTTAAGTGCCTGGATACGTTTCTTGGCCACCTGCGCTTCCGAGCTGTTCGGGTCCTCGCGGATCACTTCGTTGTAATAGATGAAGGCCGCGCGCGGCTGGGGCGGGTGCTGCGATTCGTAAAACTTGGCTATGGCAAAAGCGCCCTGGGTCTGGCGCTGGCCGAGCCTCTGGATGTTTTCCTGCGCCTGTTCGGCCTTGTCGCTGTCGGGATAGCGGACGAGGAAATCCTGGAAGGCTTCGACCGCCTTTTTCGCCGCGCCCATGTCGTAATCGCCTGAGGAGGAGGCGCGCATCCAGGCGTAGCCGATCTGGTACTGCGCGTCGGCCGCGACCGAAGTGGTCGGGTAATTATCGATTACGAGCTGATAGGCGTCGACCGCGTCGGTGTACTTGCGCTGTTGTTCATTGGCCAGGCCGATCTTGAACTGGCACTGTGGGGCGTAGGTGCCGAAGGGCGCGTTCTTGATGATCCGCTGGTACATTTCCACCGTCCGGTCCATCGATGGGCCCACCGGGATTTTCCAGATGCGTTGTGGCTCGCCCGCCAGGTAAAGGTTTGCGATCCGGTATTGCTCGCCCAGCGCCTGCTCGAAATAGTCGCTCGAGGGGTACTTTTGGACCATATTCTGGAAGGCCTTGAAGGCGTTATAAAAATCGGCGTCGTCCTCGAGAAGTTTACCCACCCGGAATTGCGCTTCCGGTGCAAAAAACGAGAGCGGCCACTTGCGCAGCAGAGCCTTGTAGGCCTTGAGCGCATCTTCGCGGCGGCCCTCGGCCTCCAGCTTGTGGGCCAATTCGAGTTGGTCGCGCGAACTGGACGCCGTGGTCCCGGAACCGCCGCTATCGTCCGACCAGCCTTCGCCCGGTTGCCAGGTCAGCGTGGCCTGGGCGGGCACGGTCAGTGATATCGCAAGCAGGCAATAGAGGAGCAGGCGCAGTCGGGGCATGGAATGGAAAGAATACCAATTCGACGGGGAGGGTCAAGCCGCGGGCTCGGGCGGAAGTGGGCTTGGAGGGACTTGAACCCCCACTCCTTGCGGAACCAGAACCTAAATCTGGCGCGTCTGCCATTTCGCCACAAGCCCTAGGAGAGGCACCTCAAGCAGCAACGTTACAGAGAATCATTTTAACGGGCAATACGCGTCTTGTTCTGCGGGTGTTCGGGAAAAAGTGAAGCTGTCACGGTTTCTTCCTCAGGGCCGCGTTATGGGGTGCTGGAATCTTGCGATTCGAGTTCATCAGGGGGTTCCGTTTACAACTTTCTCAAGTTGCGCCAGCTTCTCCTGAGCCAAGCGTCGACGCTCATCAAACTGTGAGGAGACTTGTGACTGGATCTGAGTCATCTGATCGGCCCTTGGCTTGTTGAGAAACGCCAATTGCTGATCGAGGACGGCTTGGTCCTTCTTCACTCCGGATTCAATTTCGGATATTTGCGCCGCCATCTCCGACGCGCTTTCCTGCAAGGCCTGAAGTTTTCCGTGATTGGCATCGTCCCATTTTTGTAAAGCCAGGCTCGCTTGGTCTGTCGTGGAAGCGGCGGCCTCGCGGTCTCGATTCAATTGATC
>Ga0206881_10241_pt1 | contig 14254 bp, 13 predicted proteins | sample Alteio_BWOrgCont_3_FD_152867 | JGI IMG/M metagenome (GOLD analysis project Ga0206881, IMG submission 152867) | Enriched cells from forest soil in Barre Woods Harvard Forest LTER site, Petersham, Massachusetts, United States -... | ecosystem: Environmental > Terrestrial > Soil > Temperate forest >...
GGGTTCCACGCCGGCAGTCGACGCTGGAAAGATCACATTGTTTGCTGGCGGGGACCGGGATACCTTCGAGCAATGCATTCCCCTTTATGAGTCCATCGCCAAACAGTGGTTCTTGATCGGAGGCGGCTCTTCCGGCGTTCAAATGAAACTGATCGTCAACCTCCTGCTCGGCGTCGAAATGCAGGCCATCGCGGAAGCAGTGTCCCTGGGTGAGCATCTTCAATTGAATCGAGACGTTCTGCTCGATGTTCTGTCCAAAACAGCGGTCATCGCTCCGGCGTTTGTGGGGAAGTTCCAGAAGATAAGGAACAACGACTACTCGCCGGAATTCCCTTTGCGGCTGATGAGCAAAGATATGGACCTGATCATGGAGACCGCCGTGAACGCAGGGGCCAATCTGCCCGCGGCATCCGTTACCCAGTCCGTGCTTGCCTCCAGCCTTCCCTCAATTGGAGACTTGGATCTGGCAGCTATTACCCCGTTTGTCGTTGGTCACAAGGTTTGAAAGAGAAGGAGAGTCTGTGTCAATGAGTTACTTACCCGATGTGAAGCGGTATGACGAAGCGATGTTCCGGCAATGCGGGCAATCGGGGATCGTGTTGCCGCCGGTTTCGCTTGGCCTGTGGCAGAACTTCGGCGGCATCGATGTTTTCGAGACCGGACGAGCGGTCATCCGCCGAGCGTTCGCCAGGGGCGTGACACATTTCGACTTGGCGAACAACTACGGCCCACCGTATGGTTCGGCCGAAGAGAACTTCGGCCGCATTCTGCGGAAAGACTTTAGCGACCACCGGAACGAACTCCTTATTTCGACGAAAGCAGGATGGGATATGTGGCCGGGACCCTACGGCGTGGGCGGCTCGCGCAAGTACCTGCTCGCTGCCCTGGACGAAAGCCTGAAGCGCATGGGACTCGACTACGTCGACATTTTCTATTCGCACCGGCCGACCATGGATGTTCCGCTTGAAGAAACAATGGGCGCGCTCGTGCAGGCAGTGCGGCAAGGCAAGGCTTTATATGTGGGTATTTCTTCGTACAGTCCGGAGCGGACGCGCGAGGCAGCACAGATTTTGAAGAGCCAAGGCGTCCCGCTGCTCATTCATCAGCCGTCATACTCGATGTTGAACCGCTGGGTGGAAAGGGGTCTGCTCGCTACGCTGGAGGAGTTGGGTGTGGGCTGCATTGCATTTTCTCCGTTAGCCCAGGGGCTGCTGACGAGCAAGTACCTGAATGGTATTCCGGCGAATTCTCGCGCGAAGGAAGCAGGCTCGTTTCAGAAAGAGTTCCTGAGCGAAGAAAATCTTGCGCGGGTGCGGGCCCTGAACGAGATTGCGAAGGAACGCGGACAGTCACTGGCGCAGATGGCGATCGCATGGGTGTTACGTGACAAGCGGGTAACTTCCGCACTCATCGGAGCGCGTAACGTGGAGCAACTCGATAACTCGCTCGATGCGGTGAAGAAGCTCCAGTTCACGGATGCAGAATTGTCGGAGATTGATCGCCACGCACAAGAAGGCTCGATTGACCTTTGGAAAAACGCCCGAGAGGGAGCGGCGTAGCAAAACACTATTAAGTAACGCATCAGGAAGTGTCCACCGGCGCGCTGGCGATATCGCTATTAGATATCTCGCAGACACGCAAATCAGAACCCTATAGCTTTCGAACCTGAGGTGCTTAATTATGCGATGCTCTTCCTCCATCGTTCTCGTCGCAGCTGCGACGCTTCTTCCTATGACATTACCGGCGCAGCAGACCATCACCGGCCAGGCGGCCTTCGCTGACTGGAATCAGGAGCAGCCGGGGATGCACCGCGAGATCACTCTCGCCGACCTTCCACAGCCCAAGCCCGACGAGGCCGTCAATAACACACCGCACGTCGTTCCCCGCCCCGCCGACTCGTGGCCCGTCGCTCCCGACGGCTTCAAAGTTACACTCTACGCCGGAGGAGATGCTGCCCCTATGCAACGTGCTGACAATAAGGAGCACATGCAGTTGAGTGGGGGCACCTTCACCATGCCGCGCCTTATCCGCGCCGCCCCCAACGGCGATCTCTTTATCGCTGATTCCGGCGCCGGTACTATCTTCATCCTCCGCGGCGTAGGACCAGACGGCAAAGCCACGCAGATCGAAGAGTTCGCCACCGGCCTGGACCACCCCTTCGGCATTGCTTTTTATCCAGCTGACGACCCGAACTATGTTTATGTCGGCAACGCCACCACCATTCAGCGCATTCCCTATCGCACAGGAGATCTGCGCGCGACAGGCGCGCCTGAAACGGTTGTTCCAGATATCCCCGGATATGCCCAACTGATGGGTGGCGGCCACTGGACTCGCGACGTCGTCTTCACCCAGGACGGCCAGCACATGCTCGTCTCCGTCGGCTCCGGCTCAAACGTGGACGACCCTGACACCCACCCCAAGGAGTTCCACCGCGCCGACGTACTCGAGTTCACGCCCGAAGGCAAGTTCATCGAGGTGTACGCCTCCGGCATCCGCAATTGCGTAGGCGAAGCCATTAACCCCACCACCGGCCAACTGTGGTGCTCCACCAACGAGCGCGACAATCTCGGCAATCATCTGGTCCCCGACTATGTCACCTCGATCAAGGAAGGTGGTTTCTACGGCTGGCCCTGGTACTACATGGGCGGCCACCAGGATCCGCGCCTTCCGAAGCCCTGCGCCAATGGCACGGGCCCCAACCCGCAGGCGGGCGCGCTCACCGCGGGCGAGGCCAAGACCTGCAGGCGCGTCGATCTCGCCTCGAAGGTGATTACTCCCGACGTTCTCGTTCAACCGCACATGGCTTCGCTTGAGATGATTTTCTACCCACCCGCCGGCGAATTTCCCAAACAATATGACGGCGACGCCTTTGCCGCCGAACACGGTTCATGGAACCGTGCTAACCGCGCCGGCTACGAAGTCATTCACATCCCCATGCACAACGGCCACGCCGACGGCAGCTATGAAGACTTCCTTACCGGCTTCGTCACCAAAGACGGCCAGGTCTGGGGCCGTCCCGTAGGTGTCGCCATCGCCAAAGACGGTACCTTGTTCGTCACCGACGACGGCTCCCGCTCCGTCTGGCACGTCACCTACGTAGGCAATCAAAACCTCTCGGCAAGCAACCACAAATGACGAACGTGCGAAAGATGCGACCAACACCAGAACCAGTGCCCTCTTCTTAATCGGCGAAGATTGTGCAAGAAGAAAGACCCCGAAGGGACTCCATGCTCATGAGTGTTCGCTCTCACTATCAGAAGATCAGCGGCATCGTTTTGCTTCTTGGCGTATGCACAGCGAGCGCCATTGCGCAAGCCAGGGACATCCCTGCCCACGGTCCGGCCATCGTTCTCTTCGACGGCAAGGACTTGAGTCAGTTCGATACCTTCCTGACCAGTGCTGGCCTGAACTCCGATCCCAACCATGTGTTCGCCGTGGAAAATGGCGTCGTCCATGTCTCGGGAACTGAATTCGGTTACTTCATCACCAAACAGGAGTACAAAAATTACTATCTGCGCGCTGAGTTCAAATGGGGCGAGGGAACCTTCGCTCCGCGCCAGGGCCAGGCGCGCGACAGCGGCATTCTCTACAACATTCAGGGGCCCAATAAAGTTTGGCCGCGTTCGATCGAGTTTCAGATCAACGAAGGCTGCACGGGCGATTTCTGGATGACCGATGGCGCAGCGCTGACGCCTATTGGCCCAGACGGAAAGGCCGGTGCGCGCGTCACGGGACCTGAAGGCAAAGCGTCGAAGGTAGACCGCTTCAAAAAAGGCGAATTCAAAAACGTCACCGGCTTTCGCGACCCGACCAATGAACTGGAAAAAGCGCACGGAGAGTGGAATGTCGTCGAACTTGTGAACCGCGATGGGCACGTCTGGCAATACGTGAACGGCAAGCTGGCTAACGAGGGGACCGACGCCTTCCCCGCCAGCGGCAAAATTCTCTTCCAGTCCGAAGGCGCCGAAATCTTCTTCCGCGATATCAAGCTTTATCCGCTGAAATAACCCTGGGGCGTTTCTAAGGTGTAGTGAAGTGGTTGACCGGACTCTTCACACCGTCGCTCTTGCCGCTGGCCTGCATCGAGTCGACCATGTAGTAATAGCTCGTCTGCGGTTTGAGGTTATCAAGACGCACTCGGAAAACCGTCGAGGGATGATCCGCATTCAACCGGATTGGAGATTTGGCGGTCTCGATCAGGCGATTCGGATCGGTACCGTAGTGCACGACTCCGTAATGCACCGGGGATCCCCCGGGATTATTAGTTGTCCATCTGATAATCGTCAGATACTCCTTGGCCAACTCGATCCTGGGTCCCTCAATGATTCGCACCTGCGGAGGTTCTGGAGTGGTCGGACTTACCTGAGCGCAGAGGCTGCCGCTCAAGGCCGAGATCGCCAAAATGGCAAGCGCTCTGTTCATGCTCATACCTCACTTACAGACAGATGATCAACGGTGCTCCTGGCATTTCCCGCCTTCCACGCTACGGAACCGAGGGACTCGGGACAGGTTGAACGCCACAGATCGCGGATGCGCAGGGCGGGAGAGGTGGAGTCGGGATCAGTAACTCATTGCCCTGAGTCGCCGCCGAACCACCCCTCATGCAGGCGCCCATATAAACATCACTATTGGGGTAAGACTTCGTGAAGCCATCCGACAACGTTTGCAGAAATGCGACGATCTGGTTCTCCTCCTCATCCGTGAGGCCGAGATTACCGGAAGTCATATCGATATTGTTCCGCACCTCTGGCATAGGCCAGCAATTTACTTTTTCGATCGTTCCCTTCGGACAATGACCGGAGGTGACCGGGTACGCATACTTGTCGCGCGTATTGTAGAAATGCACGACCTGCTTCAGGCTCTTGAAGTAGCCGTTGTGAAAGAATCCTTTCTGGAAATAGGGTCCGGGGGCTTCGGTGGTGGGACATTGCGGCGGTGTCGAGGCCACGTCGCGCACGCTGGATACCTGCATTTGGCCGTCGACCGTGGGCGCGTATTGCTTCCAGGTCACGTTTGGATTTGGGCCGGAACCGAACCCGCTTCTGAGGAAAGTCCCGAGTCCCAGATCTCTGTAGCCGAAGCCGTAAGGATTGGCTATGAACCCGTAGGAATCCGGCTTGGTCTGATAGTAGAAAGCATCACTGGGATTCAGCGGCACACCCTCATTTGCCGAGCCGAAGCAGGTGAACAGAGGGTTCACCATGGCAGCCGAGCTGGTGTCCGCCTGATCTGATTTCAGAGTGGTTCCTCGTCCGTCGAGGTGGCATGAATTGCAATTGCCTTTGCCATTGAACAGTTTGAAACCCGCCATCTCATCTGCAGTGAGTGTGTACTTGCCGGCCAGGAATGCGTCGAATTTCGACGAAAAAGGGCTGACCTGTACGGACTGCTCATATGAGTCGATGGACTGTGCCCAGCGGTCATAAACTATATTTGCGCGGGTTCGATCGCCTGCACTAAGAGGCATCGGCGTCGTGTTACCGCCAAACACAGCAGCTCCTCCCGGGGTTCCGCAGATGTGCTCGGTCTCGCGTGTGAACTTGATATCGAATGAGCCTTCGCCCCATACCTCTTCAAAGAGAGGCCTATACACAGCCCGCGAAAGCCGAAACGCGATGCAGGCAGTATCGGAGAAACCCATTTCCTGAGTGTCGACAGGAGGACCCTGTGCCTGCTCGGCGTCGGGAATCCTTAACCTGTATCCGGTTGCGCGTGAATCCCAGAAGTTTCCACCAAAGAACAGCCCCTGTACCTGGTTGTATTGGAGTACAGGGAAGAATGGTGAATAGGGGTGTCGTTGTGGTGTCCGCTTGCCGGCTCGAAAGTGAACCGTTCCGGGAAACGCGATCATTGTCAGGTTGACCGATGGGATCGGCCCGCTGAAGCCGGCGTACGGCATGTGACAGGACGCGCATGCCTGGTTCTCGCCCGGCGAGATATTCCTGTCGTAAAGCATAAGTTCGCCGAGTGTTTCTATTGCCTCCGTCCCCGTATTCTGAAGGACAGGCGGCTGACCTGTCAGAATCGGCTTTTTTAACGTGTGCCACCGTGCAAGCGCTCGTTCTTCGATGAGATCCACCTCCCGTTGCACCCGAGCCGTTTCGGAACTCAAATCAGACGGCAGAATACCAGGCGGGTACGGGTTGTAGACCTGTGTGCTGGGCGAAGACGCTGCTTCACTTTGTCCGCCGACAACGTGAACCGAGATGAACATGACGGCCGTGATCGTTGCACAGGCCGTGCCCAGTGCTATCAACCTTGTCCGTCTCATGAAGACCCCCTTCAGCTGTTAGGGTTTCCTTCAGGGTTGGTAAATCCATCCGTGTAATTGTGCACCGGGAAATGGCGTTCCGGGAAACTACCTAATATTCTAGGGCCCTCGCTTTCTCCAGGACTCAGCAGTCAGGCGATTGAATTTCTCCACATACTGCGCATTGAGATCGTCCCCACCCTCTGAGATGCATGTGATGGTTTCCGCCCGGCGCTTCGACCCCGTACCGATCCACTTGGCCGTAAAACGTCAGTACTCTATCGGAGCTGCTCCGCAAGAAAAGCTGTGCGTAGTGGATGGAGCTAGAGCGGAGCAGGTCGGATAGAGTACTGACGTTTCGCGTTGATTGGATTAGGGCCAACCGCTTCTGAGTCGTCGACAAGCAGGAGGAAGTGCCGGAAATGCCTGTTCATTACTCGTCGATCGACTGTCACAGCTTACAACTGGAGCACCAGCCCTAAACCGCGACGCAAACTCCTAGGCGCGCTTATCGACGCAACCTATGCCTCCTCTTATCCGCAAAGCCGCTCTGTTCCTACCCACAGTTGAGCCAGATCCCTGAGGTTGTGTTTGTACGTACGCGTTACCAAGTATTCCTTCCCGCCTCTCACACGCAGCCTATACTCCCCCGTCGGTAGAGGTTGGACCTGTTCAACGGCCGAGACATTCACGACGACCGAGCGGTGGATGCGAATAAAACCGTAGGGTTTGAGCTTCTCGGCCATGGACGAGAGGGATTCGTGCACCAGATAGGGATTAGGCCGGTGTTGCAACGAGACATAATTACCTTCGGCTTGCACTGCCAAAATGTCGAATAGATTCAACAGTACAATGCTGCCCTTTGCCTTGAACGCGATTCGCGGCGCCTGTCGTTTCGCTATGCTCTCCAACTGTCGCGAGACTTGCATGAGGCTTGCCGCATCAACTCGGATGACTGGAAGCAGTGATGTGTCTGCAGCTTCGAAGAACTGGTCCTCTGTCGCTCGAGGAGTATAAGCGCTTTTGCTTTTGGTGGAGAACATCGCAGCTCCCCGCAGTGGGCTAGCCGGATCGTCCGCATCTGCTTGAGCAGCTTGCTGAACAAAGGTTTTACGCGCTATGGACTGATCCTGAATTGTGCGGGCGCTCATGATGGAACCCCTAGTTCTTTCGTGTCGATTTCTGCTACGTGACTGAGGATGACGCGTGCACTGCTTCTACGTGAACTCGACTGAGCTTGGCGATTGGAGGCAAACTCAGACAAGGTACCATCGCCGATCTTCTTCGATTGATGGCGTTCCCTAAACTGAAATCACCGCCCTCGCCGGACAACATGCTTCTTCGACATCGGTCGTCCGCCTTTTGGAGATTGACGCGGCGCCCGAAGAGACCTCAACCATCCCACGATGTTTCTAATTCCCACCTCCCACACTTTGGCATCTTGGGCATTCTTCGCCAACGAGGCGTAGCCCTCGACCATGGCGACCAGAAAACTGGCATTCTCCTCTGGATTCAGGTCGCGGCGAACTGTTCCTTCGGACTGTCCTCTTCGCAAGAGCGCAGCTACTCCTTCCTGCCAGGCAAGGAAAATCCTCTTCAGGCGCTTGCGGAATTGCTCGTCCACCGGAGACATCTCCGTTGCCAAATTGAGGAGCGGACAACCGGTTCGAATGTCTTCGGGCCGAACTGATGTGCGCCGGACGATGCCAATCAAGATATCAATCGGCTGCCCGCTGCCAAGCAGAGGGCTTAACCACCCGTCGCGAACGATCTTTGCGACGATTTCGTCGACGACCGCATATCCAAGAGCTTCTTTGCTATCGAAGTGATGATAGAGCGCTCCCTTGGTTACATTGGTGGCTTCGAGAATTGTATCGATGCCGGCACTCTGGAAGCCTGATCTGTGGACCTCCCGAAAGGCCGCTTGTAGCAAGCGTTTCCGTGTACGCTCTGGATCACGGAAACGTGTCTTCTTCTCGTGATCCTTTAACATACCGACCAGTATGAATGTTCAGCATTTGAACGTCAATCCAAATGATCTGCCCGACTCTTGGCTGCGCGGTGTTCTCGAATTTCGTAACCTCCCGTCAGTTTGGGTATGAAAAGTTGGAGAAGCAGTCGTCCAGGCCGTTTGGGATCACCCCAGGAGACTGTTAGCCCGCCACTCTGCGTCGAAATCTGAAACCTCGGGCCTGTTGTGTCACGTAATTGTTGTGAACGTGGAAGACCACTTGCTCCTACGAATTGCACATTGTCGGCACGCAGACTTTCATCGGAGATAAAGAGGAGACATGAATACACAAAGACAGTTGCGCAATTTCGGGACACTGTGGGTTATGACGATTGCTGTGACCTGCTTCAGCAATGCGTTCGCTCAACAGAGCTACAAAATTACTGATTTGGGCGTTGACAACAGCAAGGACAACTTCAGCATGGCCATGGGCCTCAATAATCAGGGGTGGACGGAGAACATGGATGGGACCGTGAACCCTCCCGAAACGAGTACGTCAACGACGGTTGCAAGGGGCCGCGCGGTGATCAGCATCTACGGATTCAACATCGACCTGGGCACGCTTGGAAAACCCGACGGCAACAGTTGGATTAACTGGGGCGGGATCAACGACCGCGGGGAAGCCGCTGGTATGTCAGAAACAGCTGATCCGGATCCGAACGGCGAAGACATTTGCGGCTTCGGCACACATCTTACGTGCGTTCCGTTTCTTTGGCGAGACGGCCACATGAGTGGTCTTCCGACGCTCGGCGGAAATAATGGGCAGGCCAGCGCCATCAATAACCGCGGAGACGTCGTCGGATTTGCCGAAGACGGCGCCGTGGACTCCACATGCCCACCTGGCACAACGAACAATCGAATTGCGTTGCCGGCGTTGTGGAAAAGAGGCAACGCCGAGGCTCTTCCTCTGGAGGCGAACGATTCAGACGGTTTCGCATACGGGATTAACGATCAGGGCGACGCCGTAGGCTATTCGGGAAACTGCACCGCAGCGACTCACGCCGTAATGTGGAAAGACAAGACTGCCTTCGTGCTTCAGGATCTCGGAGGCGCAGGTTCCAATTTCGCCTACGCCATGAACAACCGCGGCCAAATCGTTGGGCAAGTCGGCACTGGTGATGGCGTCCCCTTCTATGCCGCGGTTTGGCAGGACGGCGCACGCGGCGCAGTCACAAGCCTCGGCACTCTGCCGGGAGATTTTTCCTCCTTTGCCACCGGCATCAACAACCGGGGCCAGGTGGTGGGAAATGACTTTGACTCCACGTTCAACTGGGCCCACGGCTTCATCTGGCAGGACGGTGTGATGACCGACCTGAATACGCTCATTCCCGCGGATTCCAACCTCTTCATCATCTCGGCCAGCAATATCAATGACCGCGGACAAATCTCGGGTATGGCAACGGTGCAAGCCGGGCCCCATGCGAACGAGATTCACGCCTATCTTTTGACCCCCGTAGACGGTCGCATCGGCGCCTCGATGGCAGATTTCGCACGTACACACCCGCATTCCATTTTGCCCGCGAATGCTTGCAACCACTCTTCGCAGAGATTCGGACCTGGCCGACTCCAGCGATAAAGGCATTCGTTCCGTTGTGTATACGCCTGACCTCTGCTCGGTTTAATTCCTCAGAGTGCCCGAGTTTGATCCACCCGCGGATTTTAAGAAGCTGCTGTTGTCGAGAATCGTCGGACCCGGTCAAGTGGGGCGATAGGGACATTTTTAGAGCTCCGGCACCATGTAATTCCAACCATATGTTGTGTGAGATCGCAAGGCTGGAGTTGTGCGACCAATTCTGGGTCACGTCGGATACCGAGTGACCCAGGATGCACCACGTCAAGACGACAATAGGAAAGGACTGTTACGCTGGAGTCGCCTTTAAAACTAACTTGGATCGAGGATAAACAATGCGCATTCGTGCTCTGCTTCTTGCAGCTGCTCTGATCTCGAGTAGTGGTCTACAGATGCGCTCACAGATGAGCGGCCCCCCACCGTCACCGCCGGTCGGTACAAAGGAAGACCCCGCGAAAGCGGTGGACGGTTTGCTCTCCATGATGGAATTCCAGGTGGTGGGGGCGGCGAAGGCGATGCCCGCTGATAAATACAGTTTCGCACCAGCGCAAGGCATCTTCGCCGCGAGCCAAACCACGCAGTTCGACACCGTGCGCACTTTTGTGGCACAGGTAACCCACCTGGCACAGGCGAATTACTTCTTTTTCGGATGGAGCGGCATTAAATCTGACCGCGACGTGAAGGCGATTGGGTCCATTACGACGAAGGATGAAGCGGTGGCTGCCTTGGAAGCTTCGTTCGTCTATGCGCACAAGGCCGTAGCGACCATTACGCCAGAAAATGCGTTTGTCGCCATCAAGCCTATTGACGGGTTCAGTACGAGGACGACGATAGCCGCTTTTGCCGCCGCCCATGGGAATGACCACTACGGCCAAATGGTGGAGTATCTGCGGATGAACGGCATTGTGCCGCCGGCAAGCGCGAAGTAGAAGCTCATTGGCAGCCAATCTAATCTAATTGGCAAATCATAATGCGGTCCCTGCATGCGGCTCTTTCTTCTTATATTGGCGATAACCTAAACGGAAGAGCGCCTCTAGACTAGGTCGTCGTTGTGGCCGACTCTGCGAGAGCGCTCATTCTTAATCAAAATGTCTGTGAAAGCCGGACGGTGTACCAGCGGTTAGCCGACGGGACCGCGCGGAAGCGTTCGGTCGAAGATAGTTCCGACGAGAAGAACTGTGCTCAGCACTCCCATGACGATGGCGAGACGATGCAGGCCGTGGTCGGTCGCGTGCTGACCGTACATGAGACCGAGAAGGCTGGTCGAGGTAATCGCGCCGATATAAGTCGCCGTCCGTTGCAACCCGCAGGCAGTGCCGATCTCGTCCAATGGCGCTTGGATGTAGACCGCTGCCTGGGTAGAGGTGGACGTTAGACCAGTCGGCAGGCCAAAGAACATGACGGCCGCGGCGATCATCCATACAGGTGTTTGGTGGTTGATCAGGAATAGAAACAAGCAACCAATCAGGGCCGCTGCGATGCCGACGATGAAGGGCGTACGGAATGCTCCTGGTGCGGGCACCCGCGAGCGATGCCACTGCGGCGACGGCGGACATCGGCATTGTGACGAGGCCCGCCTTGGAGCTACTGAAACCTGCACCGGCTTCAAGCCATTGGGAGAAACCATAGAGAATGCAATAGACCATCAGCAGGATCGCTGCGATACGCAGATAGGTCACGGTCAGAGGGCGGTTGCGGACCAGCATCTGCACGTCGATGAATGGCTGCTTTCGGCGCAAGAAGTGAAAGACCAGCACGACTCCGAAGACGGGCAACAGGCCAGGCCAGCCAAATGGGATGGTCGAGATTCATCAGGAACAACATTAAGCTCAGCAGAAAGCCGCGAACAGTGCGATGCCAATCAGATCGAGTTCTTCCATCAAGGGGGCGAACCTACCAGCAGGCTGCTCGTCTTTGGGAACCCACAGAAGAAAGAGGAGGATGGTGAGCAGCGAGAGGGGAAGGTTCACCGTGAAAATCGAGTGCCACCCGAAGTATCCGGTCAGAACACCGCCAAGGACCGGCCCGATGGCAGTCGTCGCGATCCCGGCAAACGACATAATGCCCATGGCGACACGCGGCGGTTCCGCACCAATACGGTCTGCCTGCCTGCGGAAAATGCAGATCGCAGACGGATAGGCCCCCGAGGTCCCTATTCCGAGCAAAACACGGACAGCGATCAGCATGCCTAATGACGGAGCGATTGCGCCGGCGAGGCCAGCGAGCGCCACGACACAGAGCGAGAAAGGTAGACCCGGCGCGGGCCAAACAGGTCCGCCAGGCGCCCCATCGTGGGCTGGGCAATGGTGCTGGTTAGATAGAGGCCCGCGATGAGCCATCCGGTCTGAGCGACGCTCGCGTGATAGTCCCTTGCGATCGCCACCAGCGCCGTTGAAATCATCGTCGAATTGATCGGATTTAGCGTCGATCCTAGCGCGAGCGGCATGACGAAACGAAAGCCGAAGTGTGCGTCATGGCTTGAAGAAGATCCCTTGGCCCGCTCGCCGCCGGTAGTCAGGTCGACGCTCACGAGGCCTCCAAGCGCCGGATCAACTCGACGACGGAAACGAGGGATGCATACCCCCTTCCGATTTCACTGGACACCTTAAGCAAGTGCGGCGATGACCACATCGGTCTTCCTTTACCCTCGCCAGACGTGGAAAGGTCTTCTCGAAGGCGAAGCGGTGCTGATCAGCGTCCTGCGCAGAGCAGGCGTCTTCTACGACCACAAAGGCGAAGCCGAATCCGGTGCCCTGGCGGGCGGTGGATTCAACGCCCACGTTACTGGAGATGCCGGTGAGGACAACTGTGTCGACGCCACGGCTCTTGAGCTGTTGCTCAAGGTCTGTGCTGGCAAAGGCGCCCCAGTGGCGCTTCGTGATGAGGATGTCGTCGGGTTGGAAACCCGCGGAGGCGCCGAAAGGCTACAGCGGGTATTGGCTTATCACTCATGTTGTGCGGCTCGTCGACTGGAAACTTTAGCAAATCGTTCAGGTCGACGCGAACATATACAACCGGTGCGCCGTTGGCGCGGAAGGCTTCGGCGAGTCTTTTTGAGTTTTCGACGATCTGAGCGACGGGATGGGGCGCAGTATTCATGCCGACGATTAGCATTCTGCAGGTCGATGATGACGAGAGCGGTTTTTTTGAGTCGAGATTCAGTGAGTTCAACGTAGCTCCAAAAAAGCCGAGGATACCCTCGACTTAATTTAAAAAACCGAGAATGCCCTCGACTTTGTCAAATTCTGTACGGGGAAGCCGCAACGATGATTGCTATCGCCGAACCAATGAGATCTCGGCGCTCAACTGCTGGTCAGCTCTCGATGTATGCACTCGTCGCGCGCCGCACTCTTCTGCGACGGGAAGTTTAACGCTGAACTTGGCTCCATAGTCTGGATTGTTCTCAGCCCATAATTGCCCGTTGTGCCCTTCAATAATGGATCGGGAAACGGCCAGACCTATGCCCATCCCCTTCTCTTTACTAGTTATGAAGGCGTCAAAAATATTCTCAGTGTCCTTCAGGCCTGGTCCACTATCTATGACTTCAATCAGAACCTCCCCTTCGTTCACGAGTCTGGCTCTTATCATGAGGTGAGGCGGCCGGGCGTTGCTTTCCATCGCCTCGATACCGTTCGAGATAAGGTTGATCAATACTTCCTGAATTTGAATTTGTTCGACTAAGATTGGCGGCAGATCACCCGCAATTTGTACATCAATGGGAATTTCATCTCTCTTCCCGTCTTCATGAACAAATCGTATCGCTTCGCGGATGATCTGCGACGGCCACGCGTGCTTCTTCCTGAGCGGTTGCTGTTTGAACAACGCCCGAATTTGCTGCATCCTTTTGTCGGCAACGCGCCCATCACGCAGCGCTCGTTCTATGGAAGTCATTGCTTCACTGAAATTCGGTGGACTGTTTGATAGCCAGCCCCGAGCTGCCTGCGCGTTTGCGATTACAGCAGTAAGAGGCTGGCTTAATTCGTGCGCGATAGATGCGGACAACTCAGCTACGGTCGCGATGCGCGATGCGCGCGCCAGTTTTACACGGGTTTCCCGTAAGTGATCCTCCGTTCGCTTTCGCTCGTCGACATCGACGCTGATCCCGAACCACTGTGCGATCTGCCCGTCTTCGTCTCTCAGGGGTTCTGCACGACTCAAATACCAACGATAAATCCCGTCCGCTCGCCGGAACCGATGTTCAACGCCATAGGAGCTCCCACTCGCGAGTGCCTTCGTAAATTCACGGACGACATATCCCCGCTCCTCAGGGTGAATGGCTTCAACCCATCCCCAGCCCAGGATCTCATCCAGGGTCATTCCAACGTAGTCACGTGCCCTCTTATTGAAGAAGGTAGCCTTTCCATCAGGTGCGGTCGAATACAAGATCTTAGGAACCGTGTCCATCATCCTCTGCATCTGATGC
>Ga0206881_10226_pt1 | contig 14209 bp, 12 predicted proteins | sample Alteio_BWOrgCont_3_FD_152867 | JGI IMG/M metagenome (GOLD analysis project Ga0206881, IMG submission 152867) | Enriched cells from forest soil in Barre Woods Harvard Forest LTER site, Petersham, Massachusetts, United States -... | ecosystem: Environmental > Terrestrial > Soil > Temperate forest >...
CAACGTCACGCCCTATCTGAAGGCCGGGGAAACCAACACGATTGAATTATGGCCTTACTCAAGTCTGGACAACCTCAACAAAAGCGATCCCAAGCAGGCTGAAACGGATCTTCAACTCAACGAAATCCGAATCGGGGTGCATGAAGCTGATTAATTGAACCTGCACCCTTATTCAATTCCTGAACGAAGAGAGGACGCCCCCCTTTCGCGCATGCTGGTCAGGTGATGGCGCGAAGTTCATCCGGATCGCCGTTACTCAATTCGGCCAGAGCCGATTTGACATATTGAATGGCCCTCTTTCGTTCGCCGTGATAGATGGCGGGAGATCGCAGAAGAAAATTAAGCGCGGATTTGAGCACCCGGTCGAAAACAGGCCCGGGTGATTCCACGCAAGAATTCAAGGCGATCACCAAGGTGTGGCTGTCTCGGGATGACAGAATGTTAAAAGGTAATCTTGCGGAAATTTTAAACCGTACCACCTCCTTCGCGGCCCACGCTTGACGGCCAACCCGAGGCCAAACAGGATGTGGGGCCCATGAGCAATCCTCCTGTTGGAGCCAGGCCACCCGCCTTCCCTCTCCGCGTGTTGGAGCAGCATTACGGGATTGATCTGGCGGCAGACGGCGCTTTCGCCAGGGAGAAGGAAATTTTGGAGCGCGCGGCGAAAATCGGCTTGAACCGGGTGATGATGGGAGAAACCTGGCCGAACATGGGTCTCCGATTGATCGATTATCGCGAGACATTCCCGGAGCTGGCCACGCCGGAGGGGACGGCGGACGCCGCTAAAAGGCGCGCCGTTCACGAGCAAATCGGGGCGGAAGCCCGACGCCTGGGCATTGAGCCGTGGGTCAATATCAACATCATTAATTACCCCGACGCTTTCACCAAGCTCTGTCCGGATGCAATTGCGAAGGCTCCGGCAACGGCGGACCGCTGGCTTCGCTCACCGGGCCCGAAAGGCCTTTCGAAGCAGCCCCAGATCTGCTCTTCGTCCGAGTCGTTTCGGAAGCTGGCCGTGGCGCAACTGACCGATCTTTGCCGCCTGCCGCATGTCGGTGGAATCGAGTGCTGGCTGACCGCCGGAGACTCGGACCTGTTCTATTGCGTCTGCGAGAAATGTACCGGCAAGAGCATCAGCGACCGCATCGTGGAATTTGTCGAAACGGTCCATCCGGTCGTTGTCCAGCACGGCAAAAAACTTCTCATGCGCCCCTATTTGGGCGGCTGGCGTTGCGCGCTGGAGACGGAGGTGTGGCTGGAAGCGGCCCCGTGCCTTCCGCAAGACGTCGAGATCGGTTACAAACAGCAGCACGGCGACCTGATGAACTGGCACGGCCCGAACCCCCTGGCCGGACGGTTGGCGCCGCATCAGGAATTGGTGGAGTTCGACCTGCAGGGCGAATATCGCGGCATCAATTACGGCATGGTCTGCAGCGTGCGCTGGCAGATGCAGGAATTGATCCGCCATTTTCGCGCCAAGGGCGTGACGGGGCCGATCTGCCGCGGATTGGATCGCGCCCATTTTTTCGATATCGACAAGTGGCTTTTCGGCGCGCTGGCGCAGGATCCCGATCTTGACGTAGCCGTGTGGTCCCACGCGTGGGCCGCGCAACGCTACGGTGCGGCGGGCGATGAGGTCCTGACCATTCTGGACGAGTGCGCGGAAATCATGCGGCTGTCGATGTACGTGCGCGGCGTTCAATGGGCGAGTTGGGCGGTGCCGCAAAACCTGGCCCGGCTGCGGTTCATCCTCTTTGACCGTTGCGCGCCCTGCGTTCCGAACAGCTACGAACGGCTGCAGCCGACGCCGGAAACCCTCTGCGCAATCATCGAGGAAAAACAGGAGGCGCGCGAACGGGCCGACGCGCTGGCGGCCCGCACCGCGCGGCTGAAGGGCACGCTGGAGCACTGCTTTTTCACGCCGCTCTATACGTCGGTATCGTATCTGCGACTCTACGTCTCCATCGCCGGCCCGCTGATGGAGACTTTTTTCCGGTTCCTCGCGTGGGAAAAGACCTCGAGCGAGGTCACCCGCGAATATGCGCGCATTCCCCTTCTCGAAAGCCTCGCCACGGCGCGACGCCGGATTGAAGAGGCCCATCGCGAGATTGAAGCCCTCGATGTCGCGACGCTCAACGGCATGATGGACGCGGCGGGCTTTGTCGATCCGAAGGCGTCCAACAAGTTTCTCGAGCCGTTTCGGTACGCCACCGTCATTCTCGATGATATCGAACAATCAATCGATACACCCTCCGCTTCGTGGTGGGCCTACTATCCGTCAGCAGAACGCTGGCCCCAGGCGCTGCGCGGACGCGCGGAACTTTACCGCGACGCGAGCGAGTAGAAGCCGCCAACTTGGGCGCCCTGGGAGAAATCCCGCTGATCCTGAGCGAGAAGCGGAAATGGCCGCAGCCCAAGCCGCTTCCGATCAACCAACGGGACGCGCACGTCCAGGTGCTGGATGACCATCCTTTTATCAAATCGCCGGCTATGCCCACGGCGACAAGCCCGATACGATGCCGGATTAGAACTCATATCAAAAGCAGCCACGGGTCGCGTTGTCTTTATTTTTTGGCCTCTGGCGAGGCGCGAGGAGGGAGAATACCCTCTGCGGTCTTTGACCGACGACCAACGAAGTCAGAGGCCAAAAAATAGGCAACCCGAAGGGCCGGGGTTCTTTTGCCTTGCGGCTTTGTCGCTCGTTCCTCACAGACCGCTGTGGGTATGCTCGTCACTCGACTCCGCGCCCCAAGGCAAAAGCCCTCCCGGCGCGGCCTGTGGCTGCTTTTGATATGAGTTCTAGTTTCAGGACCGGCGCCGACCGCCGCTCCATTTAATACCGATTTGTCGGAGCCGCGTTGGTCACAATCGGCGGCGGAATCGGCGCATTCGGGTTGGGCGCCGCATTCGTCGCACCCGACTGGGTCGCACCCTTGGTCGATGCGCTTGGCGGACTCTGCCCGTTTCCGTGATAGGTGTCGTCAAATGCGTTGCGGAACGGATCATAGGCCTTCGGCGCTTCTGTCGAATCGGCCGGCACTGCGGGAACAGCCGGGCCGGCATGGGTGGTCGCGGCCGGCTTGGCGGAACCGCCTCCGCCCAGGAGATCGGCCAGGTTCTGTTTCGTGCGGCGAAGCAGGTCCGGATCGAGCCAAAGCGCAACGCGCCGCGCAATGCCGTCCTCGTCCTGGTAGAAATCGGGCCGGTAGATGTAAAGTTCGCCCTCTTTGGCATCGGGCGGCCGCGGGGTCCAGTAGGTCGGCAGGCATTTCGTGATCCAGTATTTCACCTTGCGCGCATCGGGCGTGCCGGTTGTGGGTCCCGGCGGCGGCGTATTCGCCGAATTTGCCACAACGTTGGACGGAGGAGGGGCAGGCGATACCGTTATATTCGTATCGGTCAAGGTCGTTCCCGGCGTCACGCCGGGAATGATCAGCGGGGGCGGCGCCTGCTGCATGGCCAACTTGTCCTGAAGCGTGATCGGCGCGAACATGCCGCCATCCCTGCCCAGCGCCAAAAAATCGGCGGGGTGCGGCCCGGGCCGGTCAATCTCACGGTAGGTCACGTAGGTGTGCTCGCTTTCGACCGAATCCTCCAGCAGGCTCGCGGCCTCGGCCGGCTTGGCCACCATGCCGGGTGTAATCGGGTTGGCGAACTGCTCCAGCGTCACGAAGGTCCATTCATCGGTCTTGGCCCAGCGATCCTCCGGCTTCTCGATGAAAACACCGTCATGGTCCACCGCCGCGCTGCGCCAGCCGATGTGGGTTGTCGTCGAGCGAATTTCCACCGTCTCCGGCAGCCAGTAGGGCCCTGGGTACCACGACCAGACATGATCCGCGCCCCGTTTCCAATAACCGTAATGCTCCGTTGCCCAGCTATGGGGCAGGTTTCCTTTCCAGTACCAGCCGTACTCGGTGTAAATCCACCGCCCATTCGTGTAGGGCGCCTGGTGATCGAAGGGCGTATAGGCCCACAGCCCGTCGATCTTCGACCAGGTTCCGTAGGGGTTGAGGGTCAGCAGCGCCGTGTCGAAATCGGTCTGGCCCGGTTCCGTGTAGGGCGTCATGCTCGCCCGCGCTTTGATCCCGGCGCCGACAAGAATGAAGCAAAAGATGACGAGGGCACACCGTTGCGCAAAAGGGAGCATAGGTTTGAGGGAAAAGGCTGAATCGCGAAAAATAGGGCTCTCGCCTGCGTCTGGCAAGTTCCCGGAAGGGCGTCACCCTTTTGTCACAAACAGCCGCGACAGCCCCGATTCGAGACTTTCAGGCACATATCCGAAGGTTTCCGCCGCGGGACGGGGATCGCCCACGTTGTCTTCCACCGCCATCTGGAGTTGCTGGCCGAACCGGAACGCGCGCGGCACAGCCGCATCCCAACCGAGGACCAGCAACCGGACCTGCTCCGCCGGTAGGTTGAAGACAATCAACTGCCGCCAGCGGTTCGCGGCCAGAATAAGCACCACCTCAGCCAGCGCCGCAATCTCGGCATACGGCAAATGCAAATGCCCCAGCCACAATCCCGCAATCATCACCACGGGCAGGAACGCGATGGCCAGCCACAAGAACGCCCGCAACACCAGCAGGATCGGAATATCCTCGTAAATCACGTTGCGGCCCCGCGCCTGCGCCACTTTAAAAATCATCTCGCGCCAGGAAAGCGGCTCCGGACCGACCAAGTCGAACTCGCGTCCCAAGCTCGCGTTCGACGCCACCGCCAAGGCAAAGCTGCGTGCCACTTCGTGCACGCTCACCGGCTGGACCAGGGCGAGGCCGCCGTCGAGCAAGGGCAACAGCGGGCCGGCCACCACGAGCCGTAGCAGATTCAGAATCCGGTCGTGCTCGTCGTAGCCGTAAATCAGCGAAGGCCGGAAGATGGTCCAGTCGAGACCGCTGCGCCGGACCAGTTCCTCCGCCTCCCACTTCGTGATGTGATAGCGCGACACCGCGTGGGGTCGCGTCCCCGCCGCACTCATCTGGATCCAGCGGGTCACGCCTGCCTGCTTCGCTGCGGCCAGCACGTTGCGGGTCGTCTCGACATGAGCCTGCTCGAACGACACCTGCGTGGTTTCCGCGATGATCCCGATGAGATGAATCACCGCCTCCACTCCCCCCATCGCCGCGGACACCGTTTCCGGCTTGAGCGCATCGCCAGCCACGATTTCCACACCAGGCTGCCGGCCCAGCCGGGCCGCCTTTGGGCCATCCCGCGCCAACAGCCGCACCGTGTAGCCCAAACCGAGCAATTCGCGGACGATTTCTCCTCCCACGAAACCAGTACCTCCTGTAACGAGAATCATGGCCGCCATCCCCTTGGTAAAGCAATCAATGACCCAAAACCTACGCCTGGATAAAATCGTAAGCCAAGCATTTCCAAACAACAATTTTGACAAAAAGTTGCGTTTCCATTGACGCCAGAGCGTCCTCTCGTGCTAAATATCATTAATGGCGATTGGTGTTTCGTTTTCATGCCGGTTTCTCAGACCGTTCGGCTTAATGATCCTCGCGGCGCTTTTGCTTGCCGCTCGTTCTAACGCCGACGACCAGATCGAGAAAAAGGACCATAGTATCATCACAGGCCAAATCACCGGTTCTGCTGACGGGCAGGTGACAATTCAAAGTCACAGTTCCACCGGTGGCAACGCCACGTTGAGCGTCTACATTTCTGATATTCAATCCATCACGATGGCTCCGCCTGCGGCGATGACCCAGATCAAAGGCGCTCCGCCCGCCACGGTTATCACCACACTAGAACCGCTGATCAAACAATATACCGGACTGCCCGCCGACTGGGTGCTCGACGCCATGGTGCAACTTGGCGACGCTTACGACGCTTCGGGACAGGGGGAAAAGGCCGACGCCGTCTATGACCAGATCAACCAGCAATATCCCAACAGCCCCTATCAGATGCTCGCCACCACCGGCAAAGCCCGCCAAAGCCTCACACAGGGCAAGATTGACGAAGCGCTCGAAGCCATCCAGCCTATCATCACTGAAGCCAACCAAAACCTTGCCCCCTCGCCTTCAAAGGGACGCATTTACGCCGACGCCTTTTTGGTTTATGGCCAGGCGCTCGAGGCACAGAAAAAAATGCCTGCGGCACTTGAAGCCTACCTTACCGTCGTCACCATGTTTTACCAAAATCCAGCCCTCGTCGAAAAGGCCCGCCAGTTCGTCAAGAATCTGCGCGATCAAAATCCGGGAGTCGGAGTTGACTAGATAGTTTTCAGATTATTTCTCGAACCTCTTATGGCCAACACCCCCGCAAATCCTGATTCCTTATGAAGCAATCGATGATCCCCTCCACCCTTTTGAAAACCGGCGTACTCGCCCTGGCGCTACTGGCAGCGAGCGTCCTGCTTTCCACCCTGCCCGCTCAGACCACCCCTGCGCCCGCCAGCGACGCCACCAGCGCTCCCGCTCCCGCGAGCGATACCGCCGGAGGCGACGGCGCCGCCGCTCCAGCCCCGACCCCGCAATCGGTCAACACCCTCCAGTTCCTCTCCCAGGGTGGGTGGGTCATGTGGTTTCTGCTCGTCGCCTCCATCTGCATGACTTGGTTCACCATCGAAGGCTTCATGTATCTGCGCACCGGCAAGCTTGCCCCACCGGCCTTGATCGCCCGCCTGAAGGAGGCCATTTCCGCCGGGAATTACCAGGAAGCCTGGAACCTTTGCAAGACCAACAGGTGTTTTCTCAGTTCCGTCCTCGGCGCCGGACTCGAGCGCATCGGACGCAACAAGGACGCCGTCGAATTTGCCGTCGAGGAAACCGCTCTGCGCGAATCGACTTACCTCAAGACCAACACCACCTTTCTTTCCGTCATCGGCGTCGTCTCCCCCATGATCGGGCTGACCGGCACGGTCTACGGCATGATCAAGGCCTTTCACACCCTCGGCGACAACGGCATCAGCAATCCGGCCGAACTGGCCGCCAATATCGGTCAGGTTCTGGTGGCCACGCTGTCGGGACTCATCGTCGCGGTGCCCGCCTTCATCTTCTTCTACGTCCTGCGCGCCCGGGCCCAGGGTGTCATCCTCTACGCCGAATCCCAGGTCTACAAACTTCTCGACGACGTCCCCTACGACCAGCTCTCCGGCCTCAAGATCGGCGAAAATTTCTCGTCCGACCAGGGCAAAGCCCGCTCCGTCCGCTCCGGCACCTCACAAAAAGTGTCCCGCAATGTCACAACCAATTGCCCAGCCTGCAATGCACCGATTACCGTTGGCACCTCGCCGTGCCCAAACTGCAGCACCGTCCTCGATTGGGGCAGCTAAGCCTTCTCCTCTTTCATTGTCACCCTCATGGCTTCCGCGATTACCAAACGCCGGCGTACTATCAAACGGTCCGATGAGGACGGTGAACCCGAGTTTCAGGTCGCGCCCATGGTCGACGTGCTCCTTGTCCTCCTCCTCTTTTTCATGAGCATCACCTCCACGGAACTGCTTAAGAAGGAACGCAACCTCCACCTCGCCAACGCCGACCGCGCCAAGAAGGACGACCAGAAACAAAAGACCCACGAAGTCATCATCAATGTCAGCTGGGACGGCATCAACAACGTCGCCGGCTTTAACATGGACGGCGTTTCCTATCCCAAGGCCGATTCGTTTACCAGCGTTCTCACCCAGCGTCTCACGCAAGATCCGCGCCTTTACGTTTTGATCCGTGCCGACAGGGACGTGCAGTACAGCAATATCTCCGATTTGATGACCGCGTGCGCGCAAGCCGGCATCGGTACCGTCACCTTCGCCGTCATTGCCGGTGCCCCAAAAAACCCTCCCGACGCCACCGCCGCGGGCACAACTTCAGCTTCGAACTAAGGACACCTTATGGCCGGCGGCTCAGGATCTGATGGTGAATTTGGACTGCAGATTGCGCCGATGCTCGACGTCCTTTTCGTGCTGCTGCTCTTTTTCATGGTCTGCGGCGGCGCGCAAAAGCACGAGGCCTCCATCTCAACCCAGTTGCCCGGAAATGGTACCGCCGACGCCAAAATCCCCATCCGCATCAGTATTGACATCGACGGCCAGGTCTCTTGTCAAAGCGCGCCGGTTGATGGGACCACCGGCGACGATCTGCCCGAGCTGACGGGCCGTCTCCAGACCGTCATGCAAAGCAATCCCGCGCAGCCGGTCATCATTACCCCTTCGCCCAGCACCAAGCACCAGCGCGTCGTCGATGTCCTCAACGCCTGCGCCGCCGCCGGGGTAAAAAATCTCGCCTTCGGTTCCTCTTCGGAATAACGTCCGCCGCGTGAAACGGTCGCACCCCATGGACCTCCGCCTTGCGTCCGCCGACGCCTTGGCATAAGCTAAGCTGGCACCGACCATGTTGCACCACTCTCTTTCCATCCTCGCCTGGCTGTTGGATCTTTTCAACGCGCCGCCGCGCTCTGCGATGACTTGTCGGCAAAAAATCGGGCGCATCCTGCTCGTCACCGGCACCCTTGTCGTCCTTTGCATCCTTACCGCCATGGCTGGCGCCGTCGGTCTCTTCGTCGTGGAGAAGATAAGCCATGCCGTCAACAACATCCCCGATTTATGGACCACCGCCACCATTCTTCTTGTTGGCATAGCCGTCAATGCCCTCTGCGTATTTCTCCTCTTTCAGGTCAAAAAGCTCGACCGCAAACTCATGCTTGACCCAGGTGAAACGCCCGCGCGCCCCTGAAAGACCCTCCCGCGAACATGGGCCCAGCCCAACGTGCCTCTGCCTTCCCCGCTCCAAATCCTGCGGTCGCATCCTCGACTTGCGGGCCCGGATATACCAGTATGTCACCGGAATCCAGTCTGAACCGGCCTGAATAAAACGATGCGTCTTATCCACCCGCCCCTTGGGGAAGGGAAACCCCGCATGACCAATTAGCACATCAAGGAAACGATGATGCAAATCCATATCATGCTTTCGGGCGTAGAATTTGGGCCCTACACACAAAAGAAAATCGAGGAACTGCTCGCCGAGGGACTCGTCATTCCTTCCGATCCCGCGCGCCATGAAGGCCAGGCCACCTGGACTACGCTGCAGAATGCCCTTGCCCAGCCACCGACCAGCCCCGAGGAGATCGTGTCGCAATCGATCGAAATGGACGGATCGCTCCCCAGCATCGATCCACTCAGCGAGCCCAGCCCGGATCCACATTCTTTTGCCACGCCCATCTTCGAACCCCATACCGAAACACCGCCCGAACTGAGCCCGTTTCCCGAATCGTTCGGGGAAACTTTCGCCGAGTCCGCACCCGCCGCCGAACCGATGCCGGACGACACTCCACCCCCATCTCCTCCCGTTCCCGAAACCGCGAACGAACCCGACATCGCCAAAACTTCCGCGCTTCCAGCCAAACCACCGACCGCAACAGCGAGTCTCATTCCCGTCCTCGAGGTCAAGCGCAAGACAAAGCCGAAGGAAAAAGAGCAGGAGACGAAGAAAGGACGCCGCGCTATTTCGCTCACAGCCACGCTGACTGCACCCCCCAAGCATCCGTCTGCTCCGCCGCCCGCTGTCCCGCTATCGTCCGCACCACCTAAATCGATTGCCAAACCCGCACTTGAACCGACGGAAACCAGGATCGAAATATCCCAGACGGCAGCATCCGGGATAGTTGCCGAGCCGGCTGAAGAACACCCTGACGAGCCCACGTTCGAATCTCCGGTCGAGACGACGCAAGAAAGCGTCGAAGAACCTGCCGACCCAGCACCCGAACCGGTTCCACTCAAACCGGAACGCCTGCCTCCCCCGCCGCCGATCGTGGCTGCCCGCTCCAAGACCGGTGCCATTGTGCCACCACGCCGCACCATCACGGAAACTCCACCGGAAAATCAACTTGCGCTCCCCACCTCGCCCGCACCTCTGCTTCTGCCTCCTCCCGAAATTTTAGAGAAACAGGAAACCGTTGAAACTCCTCCGCCCACTCCCGAGCCGGTGCAAGCCATGGCTCCCGTTGAACCACCGCCGCCTGCTCCGGTTGAAACGCCTCCTCCGCCCATTCCAGAGCCGATGCAAGCCAAGGCCCCCGTTGAACCGCCACCGCCCGCCCCGGTTGAAACTCCTCCGCCCACTCCCGAGCCGGTGCAAGCCATGGCCCCAGTTGAATCACCATCGCCCGCTCCGGTTGAAACACCACCACCCGCAGTTCCACTGCCCTCGTTCGAGGTGAAGTCCACGTCCGCCACCGCGCTAACCGATACCCAAAAAATCGAACCGCCAACCAGTTCCACTTTAATTGAGGACGACTCCGTCAAAACCGTACTTGCACCCAAAGAGACTCCCGCCAAACCGGCTGAAAAACCTCTCCCGCAGCCTACAACTCCCGCACAAAAGCAGGCTCAGGCCAAGGAACCCCGGCCTCCCGGTGCCACCGCGCCGAAAAAACAGCGCGCCCGCGCGCGGGGCCATCCCATTTTACTAGCGCTTCTCTACGTTTGTCTTGTACTCGCCCTTGGCTTCATACTCTATAGGTATTCCTCTTACCTTCTTTCCTTCTGGCACTCCCCGGACACGGGACTTCAGAGCGCTCTGGCCAGCCAAGAACTGCCCCCGGCCCCCGAGATCGAGCCGAAAGACGCCGAAGGCTACACCGACCGCGGCACAATCCGACTGAACAAAAATGACTACAATGGAGCGATTCGCGATTTCACCCAGGCGCTGAGTCTCGACCCACGCTTTTCCTCCGCCTACTACCACCGCGGTCTCGCCGAACAGGCCACGAAAGACACCGATGACGCCCTGTCCGATTTCAATCAGACCATCGAGATTGATCCGCAAAACGCCGACGCCTACAACAGCCGCGCCTTCATCCACCTGTCCAAGACCGACTACGACGATGCTCTCGCCGATTACAACCAAACTCTCCAGCTCAATCCGCGCATTGCCACCGCCTATTACTATCGCGGCCTGATCAAAATGCAGGAAAAGCAAGACCTCGACGGTGCGGTCGCCGACTTAAACCAAGCCCTTGAATTCGACCCCAAGCTCGCCCCAGCCTATTACAACCGGGGCAACGCGAAAATGCAGGAGAGCGACTACGACGGCGCTATTGCCGATTACACCCAGGCCCTCGAGATCAATCCCAATATCGCCCTTGCTTATTACCATCGCGGCATCGCCCAGCAGGCCAAGAACGATCTCGACAGCGCCGTCGGCGATTATGGCCGCGCGATTCAGCTCGATCCGACCATCGCCCTGGCCTACTACAACCGCGGCCTTCTCGAGGAACAGCGTAATCATCTCGACGAAGCCATCGCCGACTACAATCATGCCCTCGAACTCGACCCGAAGAATCTTCAGGCCTATTACAATCGCGGCGTGGCCAAGCAGGCCCTGGGCAACCTGGACGGCGCTCTGGCCGATCTTGAGCTCTTCAGCCAGCCTGACACGAAAACCACGGATGCCAACTACCTCCATTACGTCGACTACGCCCACCTCTACCTCTGGATCATTCGCACCCGCCAGGAACAGCGCACCACCGCAAACCAGGACCTCTCCGACGCGCTGGGCAAAAACTGGAACGCCCTGAGTGACGATCTCGCCTCCAAGATCGCCTTCTTCCTCCTCGGCCAAATCACCGAGAACGATCTCATCACCGCCGCCCAATCGTCCGACATCAAGCTCGACCAGGGTCAGCACTGCGAAGTCTGGTACTTTGCCGGCGTCAAACGGCTCCTCTCCGGTGATAAACCCACCGCCACCGACTACTTCCGCAAATGCCTCGCCACCGGTGATAAAGACTACTGCGAATACATCCTCGCCAAGGCCGAACTGCGCGCCCTCGGCATCACGCCCGACGCTCCACCCTGATAGGACCAGCAGGTCATCCGGTCTGACCGCGCAATTCGTCCGTCACCGCCGCCGGCAAAGCTCGTGGTCCGCATCCACCCAGCCGCACATCCACCGCCTCCAGACGCCGGATCAGATCGAGCACCTCGGCCCGGGTGTAGGGACCGCCCGCCGCCGCGCAAAAATGGGTCCGGCATCCAAAGGGCCGATCCTGATAAATCAGGCACGCGCCATCCGCACGCAAGAGAGGACAGGCCCCATCCTCGCGCTCCGGCAGCGTCTTGCGCCCTGAAGCCCGTAGCGCCCGTGCCGCCATCACCGCCTCGCCCCGGGTCAACTGCGGCGTCCGCCCAGTCAGCTTGAATTGGCAGCACTCGGTCCGCCGAATGCATGCCCGCTCGACGGGCCTGTTTTCCAGCTCGCGGTAAACCGCGCGCACTTCCTCCAACGCCTCGCGTCTCCGAGTCTCCTCTTGTCCCAAGGGCCGCCTCGCCTTTTGCGAAATTTTCATGTCAAGGAGCCAACCGCTCGATGATCCAGCCCATCCCTTCCCGCCGGTAACGGAACCGGTCGTGCAGTCGGTTGGTCCGGCCCTGCCAAAATTCGATCCGCTCCGGGCTGAGACGATAGCCGCCCCAGTCCATCGGCGGCGGTACCGGGGTGTCGTTCGGGAACCGGGCCTCCGCCTCCGCCAGCCGGGCTTCAAGCCCTTCACGCCCCGTGATCACCTGACTCTGGTCGGAAGCCCATGCGCCAAGTCGGCTCCCGCGTGGACGCGAAGCAAAATAGGCTTCCACCGCCTCACGCGGCATCTTGCTCACCATCCCCTCGATGCAGACCTGCCGCTCGAGCGCGATCCAGCCAAAGGTCAGCGCCGCGCGCGGATTATTCTCGAGGTCGCGCCCTTTCGCGCTCCGGTAATTCGTGAAGAAAACGAAGCCTTCCTCGTCGAATCCTTTGAGCAATACGAAGCGGCCCCGCGCTCCGCCCTCGGGCGAAACGGTCGAAAGAACCATCGCGTTCGGCTCGACAATCGCCGGGCAGTCGAGCGCCTCCTGAAACCAGCGGGCGAATTGTCGGAACGGATTGCGATCCAGTTCCGATTCTTCGAGCCCGCGCTGCATGTAATCGCGGCGCAACGCAGCGATCTGGCTCGGGGAGGGAAAGAAGGAGGACATAGCTTTGAGAAACTCTCTCACCCTAGAACCGATCTTATCATTAGCCAAGGGCGCGTTACGAACCGAATGACATCCGCCGGAACGAAATAAAATCTAAAGTCCGTGGTGGCCAACCTTTAACGGAATCGAGCCCTTCAGGCCATAAACGGCAGCCTGAGCACGAAAGCTGCGCGCATCCATATCGGTAAATTCCTTAAACACCGTTGCGAAGTATTGACTTGAGTTAAAACCGACCGCCAGGGCGATCTCGGTGATTGACCTGGTCGATTGGTGCAGCAACCGCTGCGCTTCACGCAAACGGATGCGATTCAGATAAGTCACGGGGGTATCGCCGGTATGCTTTTTCAATAACAGCGCAAATTGCGTTCTACCGAGCCGGCAAGCCTCACTCATGGATTGCAGAGTCCATGGCTCCGCATGACGTGCCGGGAGAATTTTGGCGAATACCCGCACGCGCCGTTCGGCTTCGACTATCCGCGATTCGGAATTTCGCCTGGTTGTAACGACACCCGCCAGGTGGGCAATCATGAGCTTGATCGTGTCACGCGCGCGGCTCTGCCACAACGGCACCGGCTCGCGAATGATCTTGAAAAAATGGGTGAACAACCAGGCAGCCTCGCTACTCGCAGGGATCGCCTGAACACGGCATCCCGTAAGTGCGGACGAAATAACGCGCTCTTCAGCAGGCGTGAAGCCGAAGATCCGGTGAAATTGGAAGCGACACTGTGGTTTCGCATATCTTTTTGCCAGCGTAAGGCACAGGTACGAAATTTCGCAGCTAGGTTGCATTTCTTCGACGCCTCCGTGCTCCTGCCACGGCAGCGTGTAAAACAACGTGTCCGCCCGCAGTTCCACTTCCTTGTTTTCAACCTCCCACCTCAGCTCGCCTTTCGAGACGAGGACGATTTCGAGCCCGGTGTTTTTGTGGCGGGGCAGCCGGTGCGGCTTCTTGGCCGCTTTCCATTCCCCATAAAATTCGACTCCTTTGATCGAAAACGGATCGCCAGCCATTTGTTTAATATTTACCGGCGTCCAATCTTGAACGCAAACCTTTTTCCCGGAGACTAGGTTTAACAATCAATCTATGAAACTAACTCTTGAACAACTCACCCAATATCGCAGCGACGGCTACACCACCGTTCCCCATTTCTTCAACCAGAAGGAAGTCGCCGCGATGCAAACCGAACTGCAACGCCTGAAAGACGACGGCCTGTTGCGTAACGTCGCCCGGGAGGGGGATGGGCAGACAGACTCAACCAC
>Ga0206881_10244_pt1 | contig 14136 bp, 16 predicted proteins | sample Alteio_BWOrgCont_3_FD_152867 | JGI IMG/M metagenome (GOLD analysis project Ga0206881, IMG submission 152867) | Enriched cells from forest soil in Barre Woods Harvard Forest LTER site, Petersham, Massachusetts, United States -... | ecosystem: Environmental > Terrestrial > Soil > Temperate forest >...
GTCGCGAGTTGTTGAAGATTGGGCAACCCACTGTCGGTGATTGTAGTTTCATCGAGATTAAGATTCCTCAGGTGGCGTAGCGTCTTAATCTCTTTAATTCCGGCATCCGTGATATAGGTGCTACTAAGACGGAGTGTCGTCAACTCTGCCAGGTCGCTCAATTCCTGTAAACTCCCATCACTGATGCGAGTATAGCTGAGACTCAGAACCGTCAGATGTTTGAGCTCCTTGAGGACTTTCAGCCCTGCGTCTGTGATGCCTGTAAAATCGAGTATCAGCGTCCGTAGTTTCCGAAGCTTGCTCAATTCGCTGACTCCCAGATCGGATATCTGGGTTGCATAAAGATTCAGTGAAACGAGATTCTCGAGGCCTCGCAAGTCCCTCACGTCAGCATCGGAAATCGACGTTTCGCTGAGATCAAGTTCTGTCAGATTCTTGAATCCGGACAGATTCTCAAGTCCTCTTTCGCGGATTCGCATGCCAACCAGTCCGAGACGGGCCAAGCCCTGAAGTCCCTTCAATTCCTTAAGGCCATCGCTGCTAATATCGTTTTGCGATAGATTCAGTGATTCTAGGCTCTTCATTTCCTTCAATGCTTTCAATCCAGTATCGCTAATTCCTGTGTGACGCAAGTTCAATTCCCGCAGGTTCGTGAGCCTTCCGACGTGCTCAAGACCGGCATCCTTGATTCGTGTTCCACAAATATTGAGACATGTCAGAAACGTCAGCTGACCTAAACCTTTTGGCTTCTTTATCCGCGAGTGCTGTAGACAAAGCGTCCTAAGATTCTTGAACTCGCTCAATCCGTTGAGTCCCTCGGAGTGGATCGAGCTGTAGCTCACATCAATGCTCCTCAGATTTGCGATCTCCTTAAGCGATAACAAATCCTCATCACTGAACATGTGACCAATAGTAGACCTAAGCGATACTCCGACAACCGGCATACCCGGCAGGCTTCCGTCTCGCTCAAACTCAGCCGCCCCACGAGTAAGCGATAGAAACCGCTCAATCGCCTCTGGCTCGCCCCCGTCCGAGTGCGCCCAACACACTCCCACGACCAATGCCCACGCAAACAGCTGGTATCCATATCGGCACGTCATATAGTTTCTCACTTATGCTGTTGTAAGGGAAGGAAAAGAAGGACAAGGGGACGCAGCTCATTTCTCATCTGTTCTCGCGGAGATTCCTCGCCGAGAGTGACACAAAGTCCAACTTTCTCCTCTCTGTGCCTCCGTGATCTCCGTGAGAAATCAATGCATTTCAGTGAGGCAAGAAGAGGTTTCTCACGGAGACACGGAGGCACAGAGAGGATTGAGAACGAGATCGGAACAAGCATCGTGGATTGTGCTGTTCAATTGCATCCGGACCAGGAATACAATCAAGTGTCAATGCCTTGATGATAACATCACTTTACACTCCTGGAACAGGAGCGCCATCCACCCATTTGACAGAAACGCAGAGATTGCCGCGAGGGGACTAAGCCGGCTTCTCGTCGGAAGCGCATGTGGAAGGTCTTCACGAAGTCCAGCCATGCCTGGGCGTCGCAGTGCAGGCGGGTCAGGATTGGAGCACACGCTTCTGGAATGGTCACTCATCACCGAGAAGCCGAGAATAACCAGCCCAAAGATCCCGGCCAATTCTTCGAGGCAGTTGCGAATCCATTGATTCCGGTGCGAATAGTCCCGTCCCGACCGTTTGTCCTCCCGCACAAGTACGTCCGCCGCGCGCAGCGGTTGATCAGATGAAACACCTGCACTTCATCGAGGCCACAATTCTCGCATCGGTTTAGTCTCGGCATCGATAAGTCTCCTTCAGGGAAGTGGTTGCATCAGGTTGACAACCCGCAATTCACTTTTGAAGGTGGATCGTACCTATGTTCGCACTCGGAAATTCCAACTGACGGAGCACTATCAATCGATTGCGCGGCTGCGGTTCCAGGCATCTAATTCCTTTGCGCCCGCGCGTGTGATGCCGCTCCCATTAACATTAGCGGAAGTTAAACGCTTGAGTCCAATGAGTACTTTCAGGCTGGCATTGGTGACCTTTTTGCAGTGAAGGGACAGCGCTGTCAGATTGTTGAGGTTGCGCAACGCCTCTACACCAGCATCCGTGACGTGAGGACTGCGGATTTCAAGGGTCGTCAACTGCGTTAGCCCGCCCAAGGCATTCATGGTCCCGTGCCAGCGTGGGGAAGGGCTGGTGCCGGCTGGCAGTGCGTAAGCAATCGATACTACTGTAATCTCAGTGCGACTGGTTATCGGAAATGAATCGATTCCTCAGAGTGGAGTCTTGTGATTACAAAGCAGAGCCGATCCGTGCGCTACGGGACGCGGAGGCGGATAGGAGGGCTGGGAGATATAGAGGCGCGCTCGAGAAGCATATCTGGTTCCACGAGTGCGCGGAACAAGCTGATCGAGGGCTTGTTGGCGTACGCTTGAGCTTCGCCTTGGCGGAATGGTATCAATTGGGGCTTGCCTTTCCGCCGGCTATGGATGCACTGATAGAATCACGCGATAGGGCGGAAACGGCGTATAAATACGATCTATTGCAAGTAGATGGATTTCGGGACGCTGCGGCAATCAACAGGGCGCTTGGCTGCATTGAAAGAACAGCTGAATTGTTTCGATTTGTTGCTGAAAGCGACCCGAGTAAGGCGTCGAAGGTGTACCTGTTTGCGGAAGCCGCTTTGATCGCCACCGGTGAATACAAGCTGTGCGGTGACTTCTTGAATTATCGTCCTATCCTTGATGCAATCACATTTGTTTCTCCGTGGGAAGCAGCCGAGAAGACAATGCCGCCAGGGGGACTTTATCTTCTGCGGAATACAGTTGCGTTGCTTGTGATCAATCACAGGTGCGCTGAGGCGTGGGCTGTCGCGCGCGAGGCGGACAGTCGTCTGCCAGGGCAAAGGATATTCGAACTACTCGCTTCTGCGTTAGAAGGGCAACTGCCTTCATTATGACGAGAAAACAGGGTAAAAATAAAATGGGACGCGGCCAACACTGTTCGGTAGCATGCGTCGGATCTGTGCGTTCATCTATTGGATACCCATCGTTGCATCGGCTTCGCCGCCTTGGCTTGTGCCGAGCGCACGCCAGACTTGCAAATTGATGTTCTCGCTCTCAAGAAAAGTTTTTCTTCCCAAGAACTGTCACCCAATGAAACGTGTTTTGACCATCCTTTGGTCCGCATCTCCTGCTTAGCCGTTCTCTGGGAATGGCTTCGATCCATTGTCGGTTGGTATCAGCGAAACCATGCGATGCCAGTCGGACTCAGTGGCATGGGTCATCAACCAGCGCCCGATCCGAACAAAGCTCCAGAAGCGGAGCCAAATGCTGCGATGTTCGGCTCGCTTGCGAGCCTCTTTGTGAAGCCACTCCTCGTCAAAACCTGCCCACTCGCCTGCGACGGTCCAAAGGTTGCTGCTCACAACGGGAGCGACTTCGTAGAGATAGATGTCGCGCAATTCCGAAACGGAGTAGCCGGAAGCAGCCGCAATGCGAGCGATGGACCGCAAACCGGTTTCCTCAAGTTTAGTGTCGAGCCAGAACTCGGAGAACGCCGTCCAAATCGGCTTGCGGCGCTCGAGTTCAGCATCGGTAAGCATGGAAGGAGGCCGGTGTCATTCAGGACGCAGGGAACCGTCTGGTCATTTATCGAAGGGAGGAAAAACGTCGCGGAGGAGCGGAAGCTGAGCCGCAGCACGATCATAGGCCAACCGTGAAACACCGGAAGCACGTTGCATGTCCAACATGCGAAGTGTTTTCAAAGTGAAGAGGTATTCAAGACAGTGGTCTGTGAGCGACTCTGAAGCAAGAATTAGGATCTCGATTTGCGTCAACGACTGCAAATGAATGATGCCCGTATCCGCAATTGAGTTGGGATAGATCTTCAACCACTTGAGTTCCGGAATGTACTTGAGCCGACGCAGATCTCCATCCATCACCGGGTCGCCTTCATAAATGCTGAGACCGTGCCAGTTCTCCTGAGTCGGACGTGCATGGAACAGTGGTGCCATCCACGTTGACTGGGAATTCGTCGATTGTCAACCTGTGGCAACCACTTTCCTGAAGGAGACTTATCGAAGCCCAGACTGAACCGGTCGGAAATTTGTGGCCGCGATGAAGCACAGGTGTTTCACCTGATCAACCGCTGTGGGCGGCGGACGTACTTGTGCGGGAAGGACAAGCGATCGGGGCGTGAGTATTCGCACCGGAAACAATGGATTCGCAACCGCCTCGAGCTACCGAATGAGCAACGTGTCTTGCTCACCATGGGCAGAAGGGACTTTTGCTGAACAAGCTGGGCACCGTGCAACATTGCAACAGCGAGCAGGGTGACCGCTTCGTTAGCCCTTATTGTACAGTTGCTCGGCAGAAAAAGATGATTCATCCAACTCGGTTACCAAGAGTTCCGCTTCATCGCTGGACTGGGCAACGATTCGAATCACGTTGCCATCCAAACAGGCTTCGACACATTTCTTGGCCTCCGCGAGGTTGAGCGAAGTGTGATTTCGGATTGATTTTGTGGCGGCGATCTTCCTAGCCCCAACTTTGTAACCGCGCAGTTCGACAAGGCATCCACGCTCTGCGTGTGGATTGCCTGTTGCTTCGTAATTGCGGACGTAGTACTCGGTTGGCATTCCAGTTCCGGTTGTGACCACGCTGCCAGAGTTGCGATCCACAATCAACGGAGCATTTCCGAAGAGATGCTCGTTCCTGCCATTGTAGTAAAAGACCCATCCGAAAGAGTGTTCCTCCGTCGCTTCATCAAGGATGACCAAGTCCAATTCGGGATTACCAAAACCGGCAAGATGCTTCTCAACGAGAAGTCTGGCGTCGGAAGCGCTAACCATCACGATGGGCCTTGGGGTAACTTGCCCGCGATGGGCGAAACGACCGTCGACGAACAATTACAACTTTGAGCTGTCGGCGACTGTGGCGTAGGGCAATTGCAAGTGACTGAATCAGCCTCAGTACATCTGACGGAACTGCGTCGTCATTGCGACGATAATCACGATCGGAAACAAAAACACCCAAAGCATACCATGCCCTCGATTTCGAATCGACGATTGTCTACCCCAATCATTTGTCCGTCATGTCGCGATCGAGTTTCCGTAGACACCACTTGAGTGAGATGTTGCCTCGACGATATTCGGCGAGGACTTCTGGCGAGGGTTTCCGCCGATCAAGGCGAAAACCAACCCAATTGGGAAACAGTTCAACACAATGGACCCATACCGCATTGTCAGGTTCTGAGTCGGTCAAGATCAAATGCGTGCGATACGCAAACAATTGTCGCAGGGCCGAAATGACTGACGAAGGCGTGTTCGGTGTTGTCTCGTCAGACCAGATGATCGCACCTGACAGATTCTCAAAAAACGGTCGAGCATTCGGATCGGGTTCGTTGATTGTTCGGCGACAATTAGAACTCCGCCGGGAATTCTAATTGTCGCCATACAGTTGATTTCATCCAGATGGATGGCATGACTCTCAAGTTCCTCCATTCCGTAGATCTGAAGGTCAACAGATCCCATTTTGTGGTGTGCCTTCGTTCAAGGTGCTGCGTTTCAAGGTCACCGCACTGATGGGCGCTACGGTGAAGATTTCCGATAAGCGGCCAGATCAATTCCGTGTTCGCTGAAGCGACCATGATCGCAGGTGTGAGACAACCCACCAACAATGAATCATCCCCCCGCTGTCGTGTACATTAGACGAGTACGTCGAAATGGACTCCGGCCCCTTCGAATTAGTGCGGGTCGATGTGACAAGTACGTCACTGAAGTTGTTACAACGAACAGTTGAAGCAAGCACTGCGCATTGGATTTACTCTACTCGATCCTCACCGGTCACGTAAATCGGGATCGTGATCTTCGGACACGCGGTTAGCGTAGTCAAAAGACCAATTTCAGTTGAGGTCTCAGCACCAGCAGCGGGTGGAAGGAATTCCAGCAGGAGTGAAAAACGATGGCTTTGTCCGGTCTGAATCCGTTCCATTCGCAATAGTCGGACGTGACTCGGCCATTCGTCGTCGGGACTTACCTCCCACTCGGCGGGTTCATCAGAGACTATCCAGATGAGTCTTCGTGTTGGCAATGACTGCTGTGGCACGGTTAAGACAGTGGGAATTGCTCGGATCGGGGTCTCCGTTTTAAGCAAGACTCGAAAGTTGGATCTTTCACCCACGGGATCAATCCGGAAGTTCGGTGCAACTGAGATCAACCGGTTGGACATCTCCTTTTCGGGCAAGAATCCTTGTACGTCAACGACGTACTCACGAACGACAGTGTGTTCATTGAAAGGCCGCTCTTCCGGCGGCATCGAGATGCTCGCTGTCAGCATGCCGTCGTCACAGCGGAATCCAGTGATCCACGGGGGCTCAGCCGAAGCTTCGATCGTCGCGATTCGAGTGGTTCGGAAAAACGCTTGTCCCGTTGGCCCTGCCACGGTCAAATCCTCAATGGATCGTAGCACTCTTGGTACGGGCCACTCACGTCCTTTCAGTTCAACCTTCGCATTCAGCGAAGTATTGTCAGACAATTTGATGTTAACGGGAACCACCTTGTCGCCGAATTGAGGAGGTGTCGCGTACAAAACAATTCCGCACTCTTCGCCAGGGCGCAGCGGCACAGCAGGGCGCGAGGCTTCGGAGACACAATGACATCCGGTGAAAACGTCTTGGATTGATGCTGGATGCCGTGATTCATTCCTGAGCCTAATCGTAACAGTGTCTGGTGGCGCGTCTGCGGCGCGTGTATCTGTTGTCGTAGTGAGCGATACCACGGGCGTCGTGAGGACAACTGCTCCCGCATGCTGCACCTTTCCGCAACCGCTGAGAAACGAAAGACTGAGATTAATACGAATCGCCATTGAATAATCATCCAATGCCATGTCTTTATTGTTGTTGGCCTTGTAGACGCGAGCACGGATCTCGTAAATGTGAGGATTGTCTCGGTCGAGCTTCAACGCTTGATGACAATCCTCAAGTGCCAGATCAAATTTGCCTTGCAATCCGAAGCAAGTCGAACGCTCCAGGAAAGCCGCAGCGATGTTCGGGTCAATCTCAATTGCGATTCCACAATCTTCAATCGCTTTTTCGAACTCCTTTTGCTCCCGTTCTACGAGTCCCCGTGCCACAAAACTCATCGCATCATTTTTATTGAGTCGAATCGCGTCGTTTGCATCGCGCAGAGCTTCTGCAAGATTCTCCTTCTCAAGCCAAACGGCACTGCGGCAGCGCCGTGGTGCACTGTCGCTCGGGTTGAGCATGGCCTGCCGATTGAAGAACTCTAAAGCATCATCAGACGACATGACGTCACTTGAGTTCACCCAACCTCGATTGACCCAGACGCGATCTCCTTCGATCGCGCCAGCGACGATCGGGTAGGTTAGAAGTTGCGAGTCTATGTTCCCGTTCCGCGTCGTCACGACTGCACCGGGTTTCACAAAGACTTGATCTCCAGAAGTGAAATGGTGCGGCGTGGGGGTTGGTGGAGCCTCGTTATCAACAGGGAAAGCATGAATCCTGGCTGAAAACACACTGAACGAAAACACGCATAATAGAGAACCATGCAATAATGCATTCCGTGAATTGCACCACTTCATGTCAAATCGCCTCACTTCTTTAACAGCGACCTAGCCAAGATTTGGAGGAATCCGAATTGTTGGCAAAGACCAGATCGGAAATGTGGGAGACACCCTCACGGGAACAGAACTGGCAGGATCGGGCTACCCGGGTCGGCCGGATCGATCGGATAAATGTTTGGCAGGAACGGGATGACCGGAGACTCGCCAGGAAATCGACATGGTGGCAACTCGATTATCTTCTTGGTTGGCTTTACGATTTTACCCTGAAGATCATCCAGGCATTCTTCGATATTTTGAATGCTAACAGGAAGTGTATGTTGCCACCATATGACCATGAGTGCCTCCGTCCATTTGACAGAAACGCGGAGATTGTCGCAAGTTGTGATCGCGATGCACGCGGTCACCTATGTACTCGAATTGTCGACATGAATTGAACGAGGACGGGGAGTTTCTTCGGTGTCCCAATTCCAAACGCGCTGACTCTGAACCGCTTGCGATTACGGTTCAGGTTGACCGGTTCGTTCGCCTCGGCTGGTTACAACCGCTGCCACTCAACATGCTTCCGAGCCTCGAGCCACTCGGCACGGAATGCCGTTATTTCGGCCAGCGATACCTGCAGCACCGGACGCTGCTCAAGTTGGATCTGTTCATCGCTTGAGAGTACAAACTCGGCGTGATGCACGGTCGACCGCCCCACACCCAACGCGAGCGACGCGAATGGCACACCCATGAGTTTGGCGACGAACAGGACAAACATCTCGCCCACCGCATGAGCAGTATATCCCTCAGCAACGCTCACCGAGTAATGATGAACAAAACAACCCTCAACGCGCCGGACGGTGTAAAGAAGAGCCAGGCCGGCAGTGGTGACAACAGCGCGCGGGTCGTCCGGCGAATTGGGTTCAGTCCGGTCGGACGCGATCAAGTTGTCCAGCGCTGCGCCCTTGATCTGGCGAACGCCCCGGGACACTTCCAGGAAGTGTTCGTCGGCGAACAATCGAGTGTAGACCGAGCTGCGAGAGGCGATCCACGCGACGAAAAAGACAATCGCAACAGCAGGACAAGCCCAACTCCAAACCATTTACCGTTCTCCGCTGCCGAACGATCAGGAAACTTGCTCGCGATTTACGACAATCTTCTCGTTAGCACGCCAATACGCTGAATCGCTAGCGGCTGCAGGTCAAGCCGTTCGCATGTTCCAGCGATGATGCCGTGAGAGAGATGGAGATTCGCTTGATTTTGAGCGCCGATGTTATTCATTTTCGATAGTGGTTGAGCGAACGACCCGGAAGGCAGGAAGGGGAATCGAATTCATCGCCCCAACACGAATAGTGAAAATATCGAAGACGAAAATGCTCCTCAGCCAGCCTGCCAAGAACACCAACGCCATCATAAGCGCCACGCACCCTGCTTTCCTTCGCCAACCCTCCAAAAACAAACGTTGTGATTCTATTTGTGACATGATCCCGCCTGCACGCACTTGCTGCTTAAAAGGATCGGTTGTGGTAGTGAACATCGGTTCACTCATTTGACTGAAACGCCGAGCTTGCTGCAACTTACGAATTTGATCGATCCGGCCAGACTGCCGGGAAGTTTCGGGGTTACTTCTGAGTTGGCTGCGGAAGGATTGGCGCGAGGGAACCGCCTGGCTTCTCGGCGGAAGCGCAGGAGGACGTTCGTCACGAAGTCCAGCCACTTGGCAGTGTCGCATTGCAGGCGGGGCGCATTGCAGGCGGGGCGCGATTGAAGCACATGCTTCCGGAATCCGGCCGAAGTTGTCCGGCCGAGTTTGTCCTGCCGAAGCTGGGAGTCGACCTCGATTTTCATGAAATCGGGAGACTTGGGTCGATTTCCTTGAAATCGATTTCATTGGATATCTTGCCGCAAGTTCTTGCCAGGGCCTTGGAAACGTGTGCGCGTGTTAATTTCTACGCGGCAGTCGTTTTGCAGAGAAGTCCTCTGGATCGCCGCTCGTAGTTCTGAGATAATACGCAGTGGCGACTGTGGTTCCTTGGCAACCTGGAATGGATCGATGACCGGCCGCTTCGGATGGGAGCGGCTATCGACTTTCGATCGATGCAAGCTGTTTCGCTGTCGAGGCATAACGTGCTGTTCGGCAGTTTCGAAATCAGCCGTTTTTTGACTGCTGCACGAAAATGGCATTTGCCCGACACAACTCCCCCCACCCCTTGGAATCCGGAGCAAGATCGCCCAGACGTTACAGCGGGGCCGTCCTGATGATCGACTCTTTGGGATTCAGCAGCGACGTTTCTTCGCGCGAATGAAGCAGGAAATACGTCATCACCAGGCCGACGACGGCCAGAGCGAACGCCAACGCCATTGCCAGCAGACTGGGCTTGATGACAAACAACTCCCCACGCTGCAACGTGCGAATCAATCGCACGTGAAGCCAGGCCGATGACAGGCACACGAACACTCCCGTGGTGACAAGTGAAACGCCTAGGATCACGGAAACGCCGGCGGAATTGGGCGGTTCGACGCCTCGATCCAGGACAAGTTGTTGCAGGAAGATTCCGAATCGGGCCACGACGAAACCGAAACCCATCAGCGAGAGTCCCGTGCGGATCCATGCCAGAAACGTACGCTCTGCCGCCAGATACACTCGCGGATCGTTTGTCGTGCCACCCGTCGGTGAACTCTCGTTCGCGTTTTGCATCCTCAATACCTGTCGTTCACCATTGGATCTTTCCGACGAGCCCGCCGTCGCATGATACCATTCCGGACTGGCGCATGCAGAAAGTCGACGCAACTCGAACAGTCCATGTCCCGTGATGATGGTAGTACTGGGTATCTCATTTCTTTGTCGGCTGCAGGCTGGAAAAGAGGACGTTCAGTCCTTCCGCCATCGTCGGATGTGTCAAGATTGCGTCGCGCAGGACGGTGAATGAGAATCCCGCGAGCATTGCGGTCTGGACTGTGGCGAGGACTTCACCCGCTTCAGGGCCGATCATCGTAAAGCCAACAATTCGATCGTCGGAATTGACCAGGGCTTTCATGAATCCCCGCGTTTCATCCATCGTTCGCGTTCGTAACACGGCAGCCATGGGCAATCTGGCAATTCGAACGGCAACACCGTCACGCCGAGCCTGACCTTCCGTCAGTCCAATGTGCGCCAGTTGCGGATCAGTGAACAGACACGACGGAATCACTCGGCCGTGCGTGCTACGCTGACCGCCTGCCAGGTTGTCTCGAATGATTCGATAATCGTCCAGCGACGCATGAGTGAACTGCGGACTGCCGGCACATTCCCCGATCGCCCAGACGCCGGGCGCCGTTGTCTCCAGACGATCATTGACCTGGATGTAGCCGCGCGAGTCCAGTTCGATCCCGGCCGCTTCCAGTCCGATACCCGTCGTGTTGGGAGTCCGGCCGGCCGCGACCAGGACATCGCTACCGTAAATTGTCTTCTCACCAATGGGCGTCTGCACGATCATCGCGACTTCCGATCCAGATCGTCCCGAGACCCTTGTGATGTCCGCAGGGGAAATCACGTCGATTCCTTCGGCGGTCAAGGCTGACGAGATCTCGGCAGCCACATCGGCATCCTGATCGACCAGCAATTGCGGGCCTCGTTGGACGATCGTCACTTTGCTTCCAAATCGTCGGTACGCCTGCGCAAATTCCAATCCCACGTAGCCACCACCCACGACAATCAAGTGATCGGGGAGTCGATTGAGTTCCAGAGCTTCGATATGCGTCATCGGTTGGCAATCGGCAAGCCCAGGTGCTGCGGGAATGGTCGCGCGGGACCCGAGATTCAAAAAGATTCTCTCGGCTCGCATTGTTCGTACGCCACCACGATTCAGACGGATTTCTACGTCTTTGGAACCAATCAGTTTCGCTTCTCCCATGATCAGTTCCGTCCCGCTGGACTTGAAATGATCCATGTGAAGCGTGATCAATCCCTCCACCATTTCGCGTTTCCGCTGTCGAACGGCGGCCATATCGATCGAAACGGGACCCGTCGCAACTCCAAATGTGCTCGCGCGACGGACCATCTCGGCGACTTTTGCGCTCCAGATCTCGTTCTTGCTCGGCAAACAATTGATGTTCGGGCACGAACCGCCGATCCAGCGTCGCTCGATCACGGCCGTTTGTTCCCCGGATCTTGCCAGATGCCAGGCAAGAAACTTGCCTCCTTCGCCACTTCCGATAATCACGTTCTTGTACGACTCAGTCATTTTGGTCCCTTCCCCAATTAATGCGATGCGCAGTTGAATTCCCCCGCAAGGCGATCTGATCGCGCACACGTGGGGCACGTATTCAACGTGCCATTTTCCAGGTATTTCCAGCACGTCGGAAAAGGTGCTCCACGACTTTTGTCGTTTACGTCAGGTCTCACATTTGACCATGCGCTGGCTATTATGGACGTCAAATCCGGTGACTCGCCCCTGATAATCCTGAGCGGAGCAGCTCGACACTGGGATTTGCGCCGACTCCTGATCATATGAGGACCTTGCACGGGGAGATCACTTCAGTGACTGGCGAGATGACATCACCTTACGCTTAATGAGATATCAAGATGCTCGATGAGATGGCAGAACCCGTCCGAAAAGAGCAGGCCATCGCGTGCAGAGGCGAGTTCAGTGGTTTTTCTGCGTATCGAATCCATTTCGCGAGATCCAAATGATGAATCGTTACCGAAAGCAGTGCAGATCATGGCGACGGTCCAGATCGGTTCGAAACTTTCCGACGACGAAATGAAGGACATCGTGGCGTTTCTGGGCAGTCTCACCGGTCCTCTTCCCGCCACTTTCGCGACGGCTCCCATTCTGCCTCGGGCGAGTTTCGGAGCCGAATCGGAAAAGTGAATTGACCGGTAGAGTTTCCATCTCTCAACTCGATGGTCAGTTCACTGACTTCGGTGGAAGGTCCGTCGTGGCTGCGGCATCGAGGGCTTCGAACAGAGAACGAATCCACTTGTTTTGGAAGATTCCCTGTGGATCCCGGTTCTGGCAGATCGCACGAAATTCGCGAAAGCGCGGATACAGTGCCACCAGTTCCGCTGGCGACAAGGGGCAATACTTGCCCCAATGAGGTCTCGCCGCGAACTTGCCAGACATCGTCGTGGCAAGCCAGGCCGCGACATCCTGAAAGCCCTGGCGTTCCGCTGGCCGGGCATAGCTGATCAGGCTGATGGCGTACCAGTCTTGTCCCGTTCCCGATGACATCGAGATCAATGTGTCGTCGGCAAGCACCCTGCGGATACAAATGGGATAATGGTGGCAATACCGACCACGCAGCGCGGCGGGTCGTTCTGGCGTGTGACTTCCCTCAGCGCGAACTTCAGGCGGCGTCACTGGTGCCGAGCCGCTCGCGAAGATCAGGGACTGTTTCAAATATTCGAGCGCCGCCGGCAACTGATCGCGAGTGACAAACAACTCGATTTCGATGTGGCGAAACAACTCGTGCTCCATGACCAGCATGGCGGACGAATTGTCGATCACTTTCCAATTCCGAATGACGGTGTTGGAGATCACATGGCGATACAGAAACTGAATGAAGCGATTACTACGGATCCCGCGCAACGCGAACAGGATCAGCAGATGAAGACCAAGGTCGATGCTCAGGAACCAGTACAGGCGATAGACCCAGGCGAGCGATGACCGACGCGGCTCTGGAACCTCCCGACGATGCTGCGCCAGGTAGGTCCACCGCCAGGGAGCCAGAAAGAACTGCTGCAACGGATACTGCTGCTCGGCACTCAGGACGGCGTCGAGCGTCTTATATTCCTGAAAATGCTCTTCGATTGCGTAGCTGTCACGGCACCGGATTTTCACGCTGACTATCACGCCCAGGCAGCCAAGCGAGCAACGTGCGGCTCGCAATTCATCGCCACCATCGATCTCTTCGATGACCGCAGCCCCAGTCACGGCGTCGTACCGAGCCACTCGGACGGCATCGACGTAGTGCGACAGGCTGCTTCGGCCCGACCCGTGCGTTCCTGTCGAAATCGCCCCGGCGATTGTTTGTTCCGTGATCAGTCCGATCGAGGGGAGCGTCCGTCCGACCTTCTGCAGGTGCTCGAGTAAAACCTTGATCTGGCACCCTGCCCCGACCCAGGCCGAATGTCCATCTTGCGTGAGTTGGAATTGCTGCAAAGTCCGAAGGTTCAGCAAGACGCCTTCCGCATTCGCAGCCTCGCTCCACGAGTGCAAACTTCCGATCACCCGGATCTGTTCGCCTCGATGCCGATCCAGGAGTGCCAGGACCTCGCCTTCGTCAGCAGGCTCATAGTAGGCCGCCGGCTGAATCAGCAGATTTCGACCGAAATTCTGCAGCGGTGGGACACTGGCCATGTTGGACCGGCTTGCGGTTTTGGACTCGTTAGACAACCATCACCTGGAATGCGTTACAGATGAATGCAATAAACGAACACGTGTCTCGGCGTTTGAAATCGCGATCGGGCGTCTGAACGACGCACGGTCAAATTTGAGACCTTCGATCGCGGGATTAGAATAGAATCGCAATCACGATCTTTCTCTGTGACTCTGTGACTCTGTGTTTCAATCTCTTTTGCCATTTTGCA
>Ga0206881_10245_pt1 | contig 13948 bp, 13 predicted proteins | sample Alteio_BWOrgCont_3_FD_152867 | JGI IMG/M metagenome (GOLD analysis project Ga0206881, IMG submission 152867) | Enriched cells from forest soil in Barre Woods Harvard Forest LTER site, Petersham, Massachusetts, United States -... | ecosystem: Environmental > Terrestrial > Soil > Temperate forest >...
ATCCGCCACCATCACCATCGCTGGCATCGAGTTGCTTCGTCGTATTCGCAAAGACCAGTTCACACTAGGAAGTCTCCGACTCAAAGATCAAACTGTGCCTGCTCTATGGAACGCGGTACTCGCTGCTTAGGTGCAGGCACCTCACATGGTTACCTCCGAACTTCATCGCTCTTTGCACCAGAGCCATAAATCGCGGGCACAAGCTCGAGGTCCTGTTTGGCGCGTATGAGCCAGCGTCGTACCTGAACCACGGATCGCTTTGCCCGAATCATTTTTATGGCGATTACAATGCGCAATCGGGATCGGTGAATGCGCTTCAAACCAGAAGTTTTCATGCACCCCTGTTTGCCGGGCGGTTAGCTCTTGCGATGTCCAACCACCGAATTGCTTAAACCAATTTCAGGGTTGCTGTAGTGCGGAGTTGATGAACTCAGGGTGGCTTTTTCCTCGAGAAAAGCCACCCCGCATGGCTCCGCTATGGCACTGGAGGGAGATTGCCTTAGCTGTTGCAAACCGCAGCTCTGTTAGCGACTCAACCTGCCGCATAACTTCTTGACCGGCCGGTATCGACAAGGTGCAGTGCAGCCCGCACACCTATGAGAACTGGCGTCTGCGACTTTTATCCCAGGAATAAGCGCGCTTTCAAAAAAGAAGAGCGAATTTTTGCACACCACATAGGAAGACGGAACCGGTATCAGCGAGAGATTGCTTCTTCAGACGCCCGGATGTCCGTACGGCTCCGTCGTTGGGAATAAAAAATGGAAATTCCCGTTTACCTCGGATAGTGGAGGAAAGTCATGGAGAAATTTGAAAGTGTGATAAAGCGTCCGGTAAACCGCCGCTCTCTCTTGAAAAGCGGAATGCTGGCAGGAGGCGCAGCGGTCGTGGGCGCTGGCACTGGGTTGTTCAGTGGAGGGAAGTCAGCCTTCGGTCAAGACAGCAGCAGCGGCGGACTGACCAAGGGCGATGTCGCCATCCTTCGATTCCTGGCTGCGGCAGAGCTTATCGAAAGCGACCTCTGGACACAATATGCGGAACTGGGCGGTATCGGCGATAATCCACCCATTGAGATAGCCCCGAACCCACAGTTGAACAGCTATCAGGCTGCCCTCTCGAACCTCGATGGCGATGGCCCGCAATACATAACCAGCAACACAATCGATGAAATCAGCCACGCGACTTTCTTGAATGGTTATCTGGAATCCAAGGGCGCCGATCCGGTGGATTTCAGCGAATTTGAAACCTTACAGGGAAGCACGGCGACTGGGGCCGAAAATATCGGCCGTCTCACAAATCTCCAGCACCTGAATGTGGACACCAGCTGGTTTGTCCGGTACCGTAGCGCGACGAATCCCGATTTTGGCGCCACGTTTCCGCAGGCAATCAACATCACTAACCGCACTGCGATCCCGATTACGAATGCCGACTTCAACAATCCCAACCACATTCAGGTGATTGCCAACATTGCGGCATTTCACTTCGGCTACATCGAACAGGGTGGATCGAGCCTGTACCAGGCGCTTAGTCAGAAAGTGAGCAGTCTGGAAGTATTGAAAATCACATTCGGCATTGGAGGAGACGAGGTCGCGCACTTCCTGGAATGGGTAGATTTTGCGGGCAATGGAGTGCAAGCCCCTGTGGCACCGGTGACGGATGGAGGCCTGACGTTTCCTGACTTTTTCGCCAACCCGCCGCTGCAACCGCCCAGCCTGGTTCAGCCCAGTCTGATCTTCCCCGTTCCCTGTGAATTTATCAGTCCGAAGCTGCCTCACTGCGCGGTAATTCGGCCATCCGACGATAGATTTGGAGGCGCAGTTGCGACCATCGCGTCCTTTACTCAGGATGGTCTTTTCATTGGTCAATCAAAGAAGTTCTTCCAGGTAGTTCAGCAGCTTGCAGAGGAAGCAGACTCCGCGCACCGCGAGCGGTAATCGATAGGTTGTCCGCACTAACTATGGCCCGAGCTTGTCCGACACTTGTTAAGCATCATCACGTGCACGTTGAGTCGTTCGTCGGCAAACTCGGGCACTCCTTTCTGACGCGCGCTGTAGAAGCGGAATCACCCATAGACATGCTGAATCAAACAGAAGTGAGAGTGCAGATGACGCAGAGCTATCCACAATTTATTTCGGAACCTCTAGCCGCACGTCAGACGTACGCTGGCAATCTGGCTGCCACGAAGCGAAGCTCGCAGCACGCAGATGACCTGAAAAGGAGGGTAGCCCGCGCAGATCCGCACAGCATTTGCAAGCGCTGTGGGGTTTGCCGGCTTGATGGCAGGATTCCCGAGAGCAAGTGTTCAAATGATTGTTCCGTTGGATCGAACACTACATCCTCCCCAGGGATTTGACGTTTGCGGTGAATGGAATTGCGGAGATGGCGCCTCGATCGCCCCATCTGGAAGTGGAAAATCGACATCGTTCCACCGGAGGCGCGCCACTTCGTTTACCGGGACCCTGGACAGAGATTCGTGAAAGTCAAGACGGCTTCAACGGGAACTACTTTGTCGGGCACGATCGGGACAAGAGTCAGTTCGTGATGATCGATGCGGATGATCCTGCTTCAGTAACCTATTTCACCGACAGCTGGAACGGAAACAGGCGCCTGCTTACATCGGCAAATGACAAAGGTCAATTGGCTCCTCCGCATCGCATTCAATATGATGTCGATGACTCGCATCGGTTCACCGTGACCCGGGAAAGGTTGGAGGGCACCGCCTGGAAGGCAGAACCAGGTGGCAAGTGCATCAAGGTCGACCGCGGACCATCATCCCGCCCAAGAAGTAGACAAGTCTGAGTATCCACCGAAATGTCTCCGCGCCTGCGTTCGTACGAATCAACTGACTTCCTAATCACGAGAGCCGGAGCCTCTTTCTGCGCGCCGTCATGAGCACGTTCGCGGTTGAACATCAGGCAGTAGCGTTCCAGGCTATTTCTACCGCGCGGCCCAGTAAGTTGGAATAAAAGCCCTCTAGCTCAGTTCTCGTAAGTGGCAATGCACTGCCCGCGGCCGGAGATAAAGCCTATATCGCCCTGGCGCGTAAAGTTCTGGGAGTCATCTATCAGCCTCTAACAACCGCGGGTTCTTAATGACCTCCCCTAATCTCGTCCAGGCCTCCTAACAACAGGCCACAACTGCAGCATGAGTAGACAACTATTCATGGGAGAATTTATGAAGAAATATGCAAGGTTTCTCATTGCAATCACTTTCCTTATTGGGCTGAGTATGGCTGCCAATGCGGAGATCCGTGGTGAGATTGTTGTAACTCTGCCCTTCGGGTTTGTAGTCGGTGGGAAGACGCTTCCTGCAGGCACATATCGGGTCAGTCGTTTGTCGGGTGAAAAATTCGACGGACTAGTTCTCACTAGCTATGACAAACACACAAGCGTGTTTGTGCGCCCCAATGAGATCGAAAGCGCTTCTTCCGATAAGCCCAAAGTGAGTTTTCAGCGGGTTGGGGATCAGAATTTCCTCAGCACCGTTCAGACAACATGGGACGTTTATCGCTTCCCCGTACCCCGTTCGGCCATCATGGAGGCCGCCGCGAGATCAGGCAACAATGCTTCTACTTCAGGAAGCTCCGGAGGCAATTAGCTTGTTGGTCGCACGCCTCATCGTAACGCCTTCGCTCGGAAAGACCAGTCCTGGATCGGCATAGCATCGGAGTTGGCAAACCGACCCCAGGCAATTACAAAACAGATAAGGGCATGGTGGTGTAAATGAGTTGCGAGGATATATGGCGCGAGGTCCCACACTACATTGGGGGAAAACTCAGCGTGGGCTTGCGCGTGGCTATTGAGGAGCATTTCAAGGACTGCAAACACTGTATCGCAGCACTGGGCGGGACTGGCAATGTGCTGCGGTTGGTGGGCGATGCAGCGACCTTTGATTTACGTGTGGGGCAGAGTAATCGCTCAGATCAGAGACGTAGCCTGAAGCGGGAACAGGCTCGAAGGCTAACGAATCAGTGGACTGTCCTCTATGTAGACGATAACCCCAAGGCGCAGAGGATGCTGACGTTTGCTCTGGAATGGACTGGATACAAGGTGGTAACTGCCTGCAACGGTGAGGTGTTAGAACGGATGAGACAGACCCTGCCCGATCTGGTGCTGTTGGCATATCGAATGCCCCTAATGATGGGCTCTAAACTGCCTCGGGAGATTAAGCAGATAAATGCTGACATTCCGATCATACTTGTGTCTGGTCAGACGCTCTTGCCGTCGGAGGAAATGACTTATGTGAACGCCTACGTAGGCAAGGGTGCGACTCTTGACGACTTGCTGACCCGAATCAGGACTCTATTGGCTCCCACGTAGCATAGAGTGGTTTGGGCCATAAAGTATCTTCCTGCGAAGGCAGGAATGACTCACGAGGAACGTAGCTGAGTTGGTAGCAGCCCTTGGGACAGTCATTCAGCAGTTGATGCTGCTTCCTTTATGCCGGAATGTAACTGCGCCGGCTTCAGTTCCGACTGATATCTCAAGAATGCCTCAGGAACCAAAACGCATCAGTTCTGGAATAAAGTGTGTCGATGTCGTTAACGCCAACGCGTGCAGATGCCCGCTAACGTCGAGTGCGCAATAAGGGCAATGCGCTGAAGAGCTGGGCCTCACGCGGGGTAAAGATGTCTTGCTCTCTTGAAAGCAATCCGACCTTAGCTGTCCCTGACCTGCGGGGTCAGTTACAGAGTGGCTTTTAGCTGTTTTTAGACAGTAGAAAGATGAAAGTCTATGTCGAATGTTTCAGATATCCTGGCGGGAATTACCTTTGTCGCACTCGCTGCCACCAACGTGCTGGTGATGCTGGAGGCTTCTCAGCCTTCGCGTAACGGAGCGGCAAGAAGCCGCTTGATCGCTTTGCACAGGGCGGGCGGGTATTTGTTTGTGAGCCTGTTCTGCATCATGACCTACAGCATGAGTCAGAAACTTGTCGGCTTGGGGATAACAGGTCATCTACCTATCTACCTGGTTCTGCATATTGTGCTTGTGCTTGTCCTCGTGCCTCTGCTTCTGCTGAAAATATTGATCGCGCGCCGCTACAAGAGCCATCCGTTGGTGACGGCACTGGGAGTAACGATTTTCGTGATTTCGTTCGTGCTTGTATCTATCCCCGCGTTCTCAGAGCTTCTGCGTTCGGCGAACCCAGGAAGTCTGGGGTTAAGGCTGGCGACCGGCTTGGTTGTTGCGATGTGCCTGGTCCAGTGCGCCTCGGTTTTTAGAAAGAGGAAACAGTCGCGTGCTTCGGTGGAGTCGTCGCGTATTCCGGAGATCCCTGCGCCGGCAACCCCATTGACCGACCACGAAAGCGGGATGACCCCGATGACTCTTCTGTTGGCACAAACTGAGCAGCAAACGCACGATACCAGGACGTTGCGCTTCCAGGTCCTAAACGAAAAACGGTGTTGCGCTAAGCCAGGGCAGTTTCTGACGTTCCAGTGGACAGTTGATGGCCAACGTGTATCGAGGTCTTACACCATCTCCTCCTCACCGTCCCAGGAGAACTATGTGGAGATCACGCCCAAGCGCATGGAAAATGGCTGTGTATCTGTTTTTCTCAATGAGCAGGCGAAGCCGGGTCTCCGGGTGGACGCAAGCGGACCGTACGGCCAGTTTTACTTTGACGAGACACTCCACAAAAGCATAGTTCTCATTGCGGCCGGAAGCGGGATCACGCCCATGATTTCGATGCTGTCCTATATCGACGATCTTAAACTGACCAATCCCGTCACGCTCCTATATTGTGTGCGCACCCGTGCGGACATCATTTTCCGAAATGAACTGGTGCGACTTAGAAAGTCTCTTCTCAACTTTAAGTATGAGCTGTGCTTGTCGCGCCCGGACCCGACCTGGAAGGGGCGCAGCGGGCGCCTTACTCAGGAATTTCTCTCTCAGCACGTGACCGATCTGGATTCACCCACGTTCTTTCTCTGCGGTCCCAAGGGATTCATGGACAGCGCGCACCAGATGCTGTCGACTCTCGGCGTCGACGAGGGCCGGATCCTTCAGGAGAGTTTTGGGGAAAGCAAACAGTCCACGGAGTCTCGTTCAGGGGAAGCCCGAACAGTCGAGACCGTCGTCTTCATCCATTCGCAGAAAGTCTGTCAAGCTTCCGCCGGAACCACTCTGCTGGAACTGGCAGAGAAAAGCGGGGTGCAGATACCATATGGCTGCCGGCAGGGCCTATGCGGTACTTGCTCTACGCGACTCGTGAGCGGCACCGTTCAAATGGACGTCGAAGCCGGGCTGACGGCTGAGCAGAAAAATGCTGGATATGTGCTGCCTTGTGTTAGCCGGGTCAAAGGAACGGTTGTCGTAGCGGCTTAATCTTGGTTCCCCGCGAGCCAAAACACAGCCGATGGGTTCTGCATTCGAAGAAAGTTACTTGCTAGGGTCTGTCCAGACTGCGCGCCATACCTCTTGAGATGCTGGCCGAGCGGACTGGACCTATGGCCGTGAGCGGGATTGCTCGCTGGGGAGTGGCGAAGGGAATCGTAATTTGGAATAAAGTTCCGGTTCCATTTCTTCCATCGAGGTAAATCTCGCCGCCGTGATCCTCGACAATCTTTTTTGCTATCGCCAGGCCCAAGCCGCTGCCCCCGGCCTTTCCGTAGCTCACAAATGGCTGAAAAACGGAGCTCTGAATCGTCGACGGGATACCAGGGCCGTTATCCCAGATGCCGATTTGCAGGCAGGATCGATTTCCGGTCGTGGTTATCACGACCCTCCCCGAGTCGGGAGAAACCGCCTCGCAAGCATTCAAGACGAGGTTGGCGACCACTCGTTCGAGGCGGTGGGAATCGAACCACCCTACGGCCAGGCCTTTATGATGATGCTTGATGCTGATGTGTCGGAACTTCTGTCTTACACCTATCATCCGGATCGCGCTCTCGACCGTATCAACGATGTTTCGGGCGGCGGCCCGACAGGTGTCGCGATCCCTGGAGCACTCCAGCAATGAAGAGACCAACTCGTTCATTCGGTCGATGGACCAGCGGATTTCCTCGTAGAATCCGGCCCTTTCTATCTCGTTGATATTTGACTGGGTGAGAAATTCCGCATTCGCCAGGATGGCGGTCAGCGGAAGGCGGAGATCGTGGCAAATGAGGGCGACCATCGTACTGACGGCGGGGAGCGGCTCCGACATTGGAGAGTTTCCTTGTATGCTCTGCATAGTTCTAACCAGCAATCGCTGCTCCCTGCACACAGCTTGCGTCAGCATTGGCAACCCTCCCGTCTAAATGGGCCGAACTTCAGAGAGACGAGCCCTTTCCAGCTTCGGTGTGCACTCCTTTGGGTCCCTGGAATTCGAGAGATGATTCAACCGCATTTCCACTTCTTGAAGACCTGCGGCCGGTCTTCAGCCGGTCTTCATATGAAAGCTTCGCGATGAGTTCTTTGCTGTCATGGGCAACCCCAATATGGATCGTCTCTGCATACCGTTGCACCAGTTTGAGGGTCTCCGAGGTCTGTTGGGAGTCCACGGAATTGGATGAACCGGGCAGCCCTCGTTGTACGTTCACGCGGTGCGCTCCGGTACCGCTTCTCGCGGGTCTCGGTATGACGAGACAAGTCTCGCGGTAGTGGTGCAGTGGAAGTGCTGCGGAGTGATTCGCCAACTACTTTCCGGGCTCTCGCAAGGCGTGACATGACGGTACCGATCGGGATCGACAATATTTCTGCAATCTCCTGATAGGACGCATCTTCCACGTCACGAAGTAAAATGACTTCGCGAAAGATGAGTGGCAATTGTTCGATTGCGCACCGAATGGCATCGATGCCGGAACGATCGATCAGCACGGACTCGGGAGTGCGGGAAGTTACCGGCAACATAGGGGAATCTTCTTCCGAGTCCATAGCGACGGTCATGCGCCGCTCGAGTTTCGAGCACGAGCTTAGGAAGGTGTTCTTCAGGATTTGAAATATCCATGCCCGAAAATTGGTGCCAGGCTGAAAGGATGTAAAATTGCGTAAAGCCTTTAGATAAGTTTCTTGTACGAGATCCTCGGCATCGTTCTGATTCTGCACAAGCCAGTGTGCGAAGTTGTATGCGGAATCGAACAGGGGCATAGCCAACTCTTCGAAGCCGGCCAGCCCTCTATCGTTCTGCGAGGATGAGGTCCCGAATCGAACCCTCCCCTGTGGGCCAAGTCCAAGACACCTCATTTTTGACCTCTCCCGAATCGTGCGGCCAGGTCCCGAACCGCTAGAGCCGCATGTCGCGTCACAATCTGACACGGCAGGTCGTCGGCATCAATTCACGAAGGCTTTTCTCCTCATAACCCTTTCATTGCCTGCCAAATGGCTTATGACTCACGAGTTAGCTCTGAACATATTCCAGGCTTGGCGTCTGTGAGGGTCTCTGGCGTGGGTATCGCGATGAAGACTTCTCCTCCCCGTAAGCTCTGAGACTTTGCCCGGGCAAGGTGCTAGACTTCCGTGCGAAGCCCAAGTGCCGTATGGAACCATTGCATCACCCGCCCATCGTGCGATTCGGAACTTATGAGGTTGCTCTGCATTCGGGCGAATTACGCAAAGCGGGTGTGAAAATTAGAGTCCAGCAGCAGCCAATGAAACTGCTGGAAACCTTGCTGGAGCGTCCCGGAGAAGTCGTCACCAGGGAGGAATTGCGCGGTCGAATCTGGGCCAACGAGAGTTTTGGCGACTTCGACCAAGCAGTCAATATTGCGATCGCGAAGCTCCGCGGTGCTTTAGGGGACTCTGCTGAGAATCCGCGATATATCGAAACTCTTCCGAAACGTGGCTATCGCTTCATCGCGGAGGTGACGGTTGTCGATGCCGACGTCCCGACAAAAAGCCCGGAATCTACGGCTGGAGATCGGCGTGGAACAGAGCCTGAGCATCAACTTCAAGACGCGGAGTTGACCGTCACGTCCAAACCCCGGCTCTGGCAGACACGTCGGGTCATCGTCGTGCTGGCACTGGTTCTGAGCTTGCTAATCCTCGGAGTCTGGCTATTTCAATCGCGCGGCCATCCGCCTACGGGGATCCGATCTTTGGCGGTGCTTCCGCTGGACAACCTCTCTGGTGATCCAACCCAGGATTATTTTGCTGACGGCATGACCGACGAGTTAATTACGGATCTCGCGCAGATCCGTGCTTTACGGGTGATTTCCCGCACCTCCGTGATGGGGTACAAAGGAGTGCGCAAGTCTCTTCCTGAGATCGCACGGGAGTTGAATGTAGATGCGGTGGTTGAAGGTTCCGTGATGCGGTCCGGCGACCAGGTTCGAATCACCGCTCAGCTGATCCAGGCACCAGCCGATAAGCACTTGTGGGCGGAAAGCTATGAGGGAAATCTGCGCGACACCTTAGCGCTCCAGAAGGAAGTTGCCAGGAATATTGCCGAACAGATACGTATCGAGGTCACTCCACGGGAGCAGGCAGCACTGAAAAGTGTGAAGGCGATTGACCCCGAAGCTTATGAGGCCTACCTCAAGGGCCGATACTTCTGGAACAAACGGACCGCGGACGGACTAGAGAAGGCGGTTGATTACTTCAACCAAGCTATTGTCAAGGACCCAAACTACGCAGCGGCTTACAGTGGACTGGCCGATACCTATGCTCTACTGGGCGACTGGCAATATGCCGTGATGACCCCGAAAGAAGCAATGCCCAGAGCAAAGGCCGCCGCCATAAAAGCCCTGGAACTGGATGACAGCCTCGGCGAAGCGCACGCTTCGCTTGCATTCTGCCTAGATGGTTTCGACTGGAATTTCGAGGCTGCTGACAGGGAATTCCGGCGGGCGATAGAGCTGAGCCCCAGCTATGCAACCGGTCACCATTGGTATTCCTGGCACCTGGCCTTGTTAGGGCGGAACAGCGAGGCCATCGCCGAAATGACAAAGGCGGAAAACCTGGATCCCCTTTCTCTTATCATCAATCACGATTTGGCGGAGCTTCTTCTTATTGCGCACTTTTCTGACGAATCGACAGAACAGAGCCGCAAGACCATCGAGATGGACCCTGGTTTTGCCCTTGCCCATAATCAACTGGGCCTGGCGTATCTCGAAAGAACCATGTTTGGGGAAGCAATCGCGGAACTGCAAAAGGCGGTCCAGCTTTCCGGGGGCAGCCCGACATGTATCGCCAATCTGGCTCGCGCATACGCTGCATCGGGCAGAAAGGCCGAAGCTGTAGGGCTACTGAACGATCTGAAGAAACGCTCGGCTCGTGGCAATGCGTATGCCTCGGAAATTGCCACGATCGATGCAGCCTTGGGCGATAAGGATCAAGCTATGGCTTGGCTCGAAAAAGCTTCTGAAGAGCGATTTAACCCAAGTGTCCTCCTGCGTCCCGGCTTTGATGCGCTACGCTCCGACCCGCGCTACCAGGACCTTATACATCGCATTGGGCTTCCGGCTTAAATTTTGGCAGGCCAGAATTCGTTCCAACTATTATGGCCGTTCGTACGTTCGTACTTCGGACGTTGGATGGTTCACGGTTTAGCCATGAGTTCTTTCTCATTCTTCGGGATCGCGGTCTGATTCGCACTCGGGTAATCACAGCGTCGATCCCTCGAAGATTTCTGGAAGAGTCGTGTACCCGGCCAACTGTGCGTGGCGTCAGTCTCTCTAGAGCACGTAAGATGCGTGCGCTGAGTTCGCGACGCAAGAGTTGTTGCTCTGGGTTTGAGAGGCTCTGTCGTCCAAGACCTGGTTCAGTAAATCGAACTCCTCGCCATCGAAAAGCGGGCCAGCGAGCGTTGTGGCTGACAGAATAAATAACAAAGCAGGGAGGTTCAATCGTCTATCTGTCGCCCAAGAGAGAAAAGTGACGTGAGCACACTGGGACGGCCACCGTTAGGGACGACTATGGGCGCAGTGTGTTGACGGAAGTAGAACTCGATCGGCAAGTTGGGTAGCCAATGAGATAAGTCACAGGCAAGAAGCCACCGCGTTCTTCACCTATTTCCCACTCATAGTTCCCCCCGGGTAGGTTACGCACGAGTTCACTGAGCTCCAGCTGAGAATAAGAGCGCAGGCAGGACATCCAGCCATCAAAACAAACTACAAACGGAATCACAGGCAAGAAGTAGGTCCAGAGCACTCGTGACCAGCGAATGGGTAGTACGCAGGGAGTTAGACACAGAACCACGAGAGGAGTGAAGCAAACTGCAAGCATGGTTTTTAGTGTCCTCTGCGGCATTTCAAAGATACCTATGCCCTCCCGGTGGTCTATTGCGTTAGCAAGCACTTGACGGGCTTCCGCGGGTGCGAAGTGGTGAAATGCGGAAAACAACGTCCTGAACCCTTTCAGGTCAGTCGGTACTTGGATAGCATCAATCGACCGCAAATCAAACTTGACCGTCAGCTCTGACCTCGAGTGGATCCTTTCGAACGCGTTGCGATTTGGGTACCGATCGGTCAGACAGACCTTCACCGGATAGTGTCTTTTCCTCTCAAGGTCTCTCGCCAAGCCAAGCCAAGGGCCACCACCGCCCGAGCATAAGTCAAGCACGTTCCTCGTCCCAGAGTTGTCCAGCGCCCTTTGTAAGCGAGGGATAATCGGCTGATACAAATTGCTGGAACTCCAGAGTACCTGCAGAGCATCGGTGACCATATCTCGCAAGAACCTCGGGAACCGAGGATGATCGTGGATCTCAAAGAGCTTCATCAAGTGCGACCACAGTAGTTTTCCAACAAAAGAGCCTCCGGCACTGTTAGTGTGAGTTGTACGAAAGACAGCAAGCGACTTGCCCTGAGGCATGCGACAGACACCACTGTCCTATGCTCCGACCAAAGACTGTTGAACTTCACTCAGCATTCTCCGTCATGGGGAAAGCCTAATCATCTACTAGCCGGTGGCTGCGATCTGCAGAGATAAACCTTCGGTGCTGCACTTGCAGCTTCGTTGTCAGAGCTGCACTCGGGTAATTACAGCGTCGATTCCTCGAAGATTCCTGGAGATTTGTGTGCCTGGCCAGCTGTAAACGCAGCTTTTGCGTAGCTCGCATCAAGCTTGTCTTGACCGCGCTTTCCGAGACATGGAGGGTTTCGCTTACGGCCCGCAGCTTCATTCCCTCAAAGTGCTTCGAGTCAAACACCATACGCTCGCGTGGTGTCAGTCTCTCCAGAGCAGATAGGATGCGTGCGCTGAGTTCGTGACGCATGAGTTGTTGCTGTGGATTGTGGGCGGTTCTGTCATCCAGGATTTGGTTCAGCAAATTGAACTCCTCGCCATCAGCGTTCACTTTTACCGCGCTACTCTCTCTTAGATTTCGATTCTTCCGCAGATGATCCAAGCAGACGTTGGTGACGATGCGGTAAATCCAGGTGGAGACGGAGCACTCGAACCGGAAGCAGTCCAGCTTCTTGTAGACCTTCAGAAATGCCTCTTGATAGATGTCCTGGGCATCGCTCTGCGAGCCAGTGATTCGAAGCGCGAGTTTTAGGACGGCTTCCTCATGGGCATGCACCAATTGCGCAAACGCGGCGTGGTCTCCGCCTTGCGCCTCGCGAACCAGTAAAGAATCGTGGATGGAGCTTATGCTCTCCATTGCTTTTCTCCGGCGTGTCTGCGATCGTCGCCGTGCTGAGAGTTCGATGAACCGGCGACAAGGTGCAGGCGGTCTCTGGATCGAGTTCAGGGCCTGTCAGACTTAATAACCGACAAATGAGCCCTTTATTCCCGCTTGTTTCGAAATTACAGTTCGCCCGTCCGGTTTACGGGAATAATCTTCGCCCGCGGCAGTTATCAACGTGTGCGGGACTCCGTTCAAATGTCTGCTGGTTTGGCATCGCGCAGAGCGCTCGAGGCAATACTCCAACTGGCTTACCTCGCGTGCAGGAGTTCAGCAATTGTTTTGACTGGAGGAAGATTCATGGCTATCCTGTGACTCGCCAAATTGTCATCCGAGCGCAGAAGGAACCTGCGTTTTGAACTCACTGGCAGATTCGCGACCGCAGCCGGGCGTGTTGGGTGACCACGGATAGTCACAGAGAGACTGTGCCGAGTGGGGCGGCGAGAGATCAGCAGCCATACCTCGCTTTCAGTTCATCTTTAACTCTGACGAAGAGATGTTCGAACAGCAGCTCAAGCGGCCAGACCATAATAACGGTGATGCAGGCCGCCGAGTTTGGGCGTAGATAGAATCCTGCCATGTCCACCGCCGTTCTTGGCCAACAGACGACCTGCCGGCGTTCGCTTATCCAATGCGAGATGCGTGCGATCGTCTTGGTAGTAATGGATGTACTCGTTCATGAGCCGTTTCAGATGCCGTTGATTCAGCACGATCACATGGTCGAGCAAATCGTGACGGCAACTGCCGACCCAGCGCTCGGCGACGCCGTTCTGCCACGGACTGCGGAAGCTGATCCGCTTGGGCTGGACGCCAAAGCTCTTCACTGTGTCGATGACTTCCTCATTGAAGCTCGCGCCGCGATCAAAAATCAGGTAGCCCGGGGCCGAGTCATAGGAAAAGCTTCGCGAAGCTGCTGGACAACCCAGGCACTGTTCGGATGCTTCGTCACATCGCAGTGGAGAATTCGCCGTCGATCATGCGCAATGATAGAGAAGCAATACAGCGTGCCGAACGCGAGCGTCGGCACGGTGAAGATCGCGCTAGGAAAAACTTGGAAGAGGGGGAACCGAAGATGAGACGGCGAAACCTCTTGATGAAATCCAGCGGGTGTAAGTCCGGCCCGGTCAACGCCGAGCAGGCAGGCCGGAAGCGAGTGTTGCCATTCACTGGGTGACTGGTGGGAGCGAAGCGTACACAGCAAGGAAGCAGGCCGTGAAGATTCAGCTCCGAAATCGTGCCTCATTGCGATGCCGACGCTCTTCTTTAGGCGGAAGGCAGAACCTGGGACGACCGCGATTGCGAGGGCGTGCCGGGGTCGCCGGAGTCTCTAGCTCGGGGCATGCTTCCACAGGGATTTTCCAGGGACCTAGGAGAGCTCCTCATCTCCTCCTCACCATGGGAGGTACCG
>Ga0206881_10250_pt1 | contig 13833 bp, 9 predicted proteins | sample Alteio_BWOrgCont_3_FD_152867 | JGI IMG/M metagenome (GOLD analysis project Ga0206881, IMG submission 152867) | Enriched cells from forest soil in Barre Woods Harvard Forest LTER site, Petersham, Massachusetts, United States -... | ecosystem: Environmental > Terrestrial > Soil > Temperate forest > O...
CTCATCGAGGCCGATTACTCCTCGAAATGTCGGCTTTGGTATACCGAAGGGGTCTTGGGACCTGGATGGTTAGAATCTCAGCTGGTGCTAAGAAGGTCTGGCGCCCCGGGCGCCGAAGCGCAGGGTGAGCTTCCATATCTGACTAGCTCTAAAAGGAGTCTAAGTAGGGAAAAATCGACCAATTTCTGAGCTGTTCCCTTAAACGTCCTATACTATCCGGCGGACAAGAGAAGGGCTGCAAAGGGTAAAAGTGTCCCGTAACCTCCATAAACATGGTGGGACCCTACGGGAACCGGCCCTTCGGAGCCGGTTTTTCCGCGGTACGCCACGAAGCTCCGGGAAGCTAAATCTGAGATATCTTGGCCGCCCTCTCCGGCCGCCTGAACCGGTTTCCCGCCGGCCCTTTGCCCATCCACCCAACTCCCTGACGCTCTGCTCTTCCTTCTACTCGGGGCCGGCGGCTTGCGCCCGCGCGTCAGGTTTTTGGCTTCGGCCGGAGCGGGATACCTGGGAAGCAGATCTCCAGGCGGCGGATCACGGTACGTCCGCCGGCCGTAAAGTCGACCTCGATATCGAAGGGGCCGCCCTGGTAGACGGCGTTGGGAAAGTTGGCCGTGGTGGCAATCGAACCCAGCTGGACCTTCTTCGAATAGCTCTTGGCGGTGTCCAGACCGGAAGGCCCGAGGCTGGCGGTCAAGGCCTGGATACGCGCCTGAACTGTGGGGTCGGTAGGTGTGGAGACACCCAGGACGGTCTGGCCGGGATTGGATTGCGCCGCCACCAGCTGGTTCAGTTCGTCCTGCTGAAGGTTGGAGGAAGTGGCTGAGCTCTGGATATTATCGAGGACCGCGTACAAGTAGCCCTCAGAGATAAAGTTAATGGCGATCTGCCCCTGAATCGGTTGTTTTTGCGAGGAGGCAGGGGTATTTTGGACATATCGCCGATATATGTACGTTGGTTCTATGACGAATTCCAAGAAGCTTCCGCCCCAGGTCCTCTATCCACTCCTGCAACAACAATTAGCCAAGCTCTGTAGACAAGGCGTAATCGACGCCGTAGACCTTTTTGACATTCAGCTGGCCATCGAGATATGCGAAGCCGAGATGGGCATCGACCGGAGGCCGTCGTGAAGCGCGCCGTCCTCTACATGCGGGTCTCGACGCTCGATCAGCACCCTGAGACCCAGCTCTATGACCTCCGCCAGATGGCTCAGCAGCGTGGGTATCAGATCGTTGAGGAGTACACCGACACGATCAGCGGCGCCCGGGCCCGTCGGCCGGGTCTCGATGCCCTGATGCGCGACGGCCGCCGCAACCGCTTCGACGTCGTGCTGGTCTGGGCCTCGGACCGGATCGCCCGCTCCGTCCGACACTTCCTCGATGTGCTGGATGAGCTCAACCGGCTCAACATCGAGTTCATCAGCTTCCGCGAGCAGATCGACACCGGCGGCCCGCTGGGCCGCGCGGTGGTGGTCATCATCGGAGCGATCGCGGAACTGGAACGCAACCTCATCATCGAGCGGGTACGCGCCGGCATGCGCCGTGCACGGCTCGAAGGCCGGCACATCGGCCGGCCTTCCCTCGAGCTCGATCCGGCCGCCATCCTGCGGGACCGCGAGCGTGGCCAGAGCCTCGGCGAACTAGCCAGAAGCTACCGCGTCTCCCGCACCACCATCCACCGCGTGCTCCGTGAGCACGCCGCAGCTGACATGGAGAAATCAGCATGAACACAGCCATCGTCTTGACCGTCCTCATCTGCACACTGATCGTCGCCGGCTTCAGCTTCGTCATCGGTCTGGCCTTCAGCGATCAGAGCAACCGCCACCGGTCCGCCAGCCAGGAGCTCCGCGACCAGGTCTCCCGCCTCAGCTGGGACGCCTTCATGCTGGATCACCAGCTCAAAAAGGTGCTGGACATCCTGAACGACATCCGCACCCGTCTTCCCGCTGTTTCAAAAGGCTTCGAAAAACCTGCCCCCTAAACTCCACTGCATCAACAGCCGGATCTCCCCCTGCAGGCTGTTCCATAAGGTGTGGGTTTAGAAACAGCAAATACCACTCCTCCTTTAGCTCACGCATGTCCTACTGGACCGTGATGGTCACGGACGTCGATGTACTAACATTCGTGTTGGTATCGGTCCCCGCTACGGTGAAGGTATACGTGCCAGCGGTAGTTGGTGGAGGTCCGGAAGCTGTCGTCGTAAGACTGCTCCCACCACCTCCGCAGCCAATAGCTCCAGCGGTGCCGATGATCAATAGCAGCGCGAAGAATGCCGTCCATCGCCTGCGTCTCGCGGGGATACCCAGCAGCAGCACAGCCGCCAATGCGGACCCTCCGCCTCTCAACCAACGGATCCTTCGGTCGAGAAGTGCACTGCCGCTGGTTCCGGTGGTTTGAATCGTCAATGTCGACGTTCCGCTCCCGCCCGATGCAATCGCTACGCTGACCGGATTCAGAGAGCATCCGGGAAGACTCTGAGCGCCCGAAGGTGAAGTCGTCAACTTGCATGTCAAATTCATTGTCCCCGAGTAGTTGCTACCTGCGGATAACGTGACGTTCGCAGTTGCACTGCTTCCTGGCGAGACGGCAGCCGGTGTTGGTACCGTGATGACAACCGATGAAACCGTTATGATGGTTGTCCCGCTGGCGCTGCCATAAGTTGCATCACCCGAATAGCCCACTGTCAAGGAATTAGCGCCGGCACCCAGAGTGCCCGCAGGGATGCTGAAACTGACTGCTCCGCCCGCGAGCGACTGCACCGCATTGTATGCAGCATTGGAGAGAGTTACAGATCCCGTCGGTGTCGGCTGCCCGCTGCCGCTGCTCACGGAGATGCTGACGCTGGCAGACTGCTCATTTGTGATGCTTTGAGCAGCAGGTGTTACCGAGATTGTCGCCACCCCGGCGCCTGGCGCCGTGACGGTGACGGTCGTGGTTTGGGTGGTGCTCGAGTACGTGCCAGCGCTCGATGAGTCCGGAGCATAAGTCGCGCTAAGCGTATCGGTCCCCGCAGGCAGGGTTCCTGGCGGAAGGACGAAGGTTGCCGAACCCGATGCGAGCGCCTGCTGCACGCTATAGCTTCCGGTCTTCAGTGATATGTTTCCGGCAGGAGTCGGGTTGCCGTTTCCGCCACTGACCGACACCGCTACCGTCAATTGCTGTGCTGTCGTGATGCGCGACAAATACGGCGTGAGCGTCATCGTGGGAGTCAGCAGCAAATGAATCGTGTAAACCGCCGTTCCAACCGCGCTTTGTGAGTACCCGGGAGCTACGGCGATGGCTTCGAGAGTCCCGGTCTGGGAAACGCTGATTGGGCTGCTGTAGACGCTGGAACTGGTCGTGGGTGTAGTTCCGTTCGTGGTGTAGTAGATGGTTGCGCTGGCCGTGCCATCGGTGATGGTTACAGTCTGCGCAGCGGGGTACGTGCCTGCGCCCGGAGAGAAGGCCGGCATTGCAGTAGGATGCAAATTGATCGTATACGTAGCAGACGCAACCAGACTGTCGGTATATCCATCGGCGACAGCAATCGCCTGGATGGTCTCCGTATCCGAGACGACGATTGCCGCGGTGTAAAGCGATGAGGCTGCCGTTGGGATAGTTCCGTCGGTGGTGTAGTAGATTGCGGCGCCTAGCGTAGTATCCGTAATTGTTACAGTTTGGGCACCGCTGTAATTACCGGAAGCAACACTGAAGACCGGTGTTGCCGCAGCGGCGGAGAAGATCACTTTGCGGATTCGCGAGTTGTTGGAGTCGGCAATGTAGAGATTCCCCGACGCATCCAATGAAATCCCCACTGGATCGGCCAACTGGGCTACAGTCGCAGACCCGCCATCACCGCCGTATCCGTAGTATCCGTTGCCAGCAAGTCGCGTGATCAATCCAGTACTCGCCGCGACCTCTCGTACGGTATCCGGATAATCCGAAAAATAGAGATTGCCTGCAACATCGACAGCCAGTCCGTTTGGTGCAACTTCGGCGTTAGTGGCTAGCCCGCCGTCCCCGCTGCTACCTACATCCCCGTTCCCAGCAACCGTCGTGATGATGCCGCTACCCGCTGCCACTTTGCGGATTCGTCCAGCCTGAGGTGTTGCCACATACAGATTGCCGGCCCGGTCGAATGCCAACGCGTTGGGCTCCTCAACGGCAGCACTGGTGGCCGCGCCGCCGTCACCGAGGGGACCGTAATTTCCGTTCCCTGCGACGGTCGTGATGATGCCGGTGCTGGTGGAAACCATTCGCACGCGATTGTCGTTTGTATCCGCGATGTAGAGGTTCCCCGCTTTGTCGAAGGCGAGGGAAACAGGGTTGCTCAGTTGCGCAGAGGTGGCCGGACCGCCATCGCCAACGGCCTGAGAATTGCTGGCTTGACCATTTCCGGCAAAGATTGTTATCAATCCAGTGGCTGCGGCGACTTTGCGCACCACGTTATTTGACGAATCGGCGATGTAGATGTTCCCCGCGCTATCCACCGCGATACCCTCGGGAGACCATAACTCGGCATGCGTCGCCGGTCCGCCGTTTCCGGTGTAACCTGCTATTCCGTTGCCCGCGACTACCGATGCAGTTCCGGTTTTCGTCGATACCATCCAGACGACGTTGTTTCCTGTATCAGAGAAGTAGAAGTTACCGTTGCCATCGAACGCTGTGCCGTATGGATAGCCAACTTTGGCATCAATTGCAGCGCCACCTGCCCCGGAAAAGCCAACCGTACCGCTGCCAGCCACTGTGGTTATCATCGCCGTTGGTTGGGAGGTGATGGTGTAGGCTGCCGTCACCCGCGTGCTTGACAGGTAGCCGGGAGCTAGGGCGATCGCCTTGATCGTGACGCTACCTGATACGTCGATGGGGCCTTTATAGCCTTGCGAGAGCGTACTCGGTGGTGATCCGTCCATCGTTACGTAGATCGCAGCCCCAGGGGTGGGATCGGTGAGGGTCACGGTTTGCGGGCTGGCATAGGTTCCGGGAGAAATCGAAAATGACGGTGAGGATGTTGACGCAGTCGGAGGAGCAGCGGCAACTGTCGCCATTCTGATTCGGCTGTCGTTCTCCGCGATGTAGAGATTGCCGGTTTTGTCGAGCGAAACGCCCGACGGATAGCAAACAGTTGCACTGGTTGCCGGCCCCCCGTCCCCTCCAAACGAGACGCACCGGTTCTGAGGCCCGTTTCCGGCAACGGTGCTGATATAGCCATTGCTCGCGGCTACCTTCCGAATCGCTTCGTTGAAGAAATCGGCTACATAGAGATTGCCTGCGCCGTCTAGGGCCACTCCCATGGGGTGAGAGAGTTCGGCACTTGCCGCCGGACCTCCGTCTCCACTGTAACCGCCACTGCCGGCGCCGGCGCCCACTCCATTTCCCGCAAAGGTCGAAATGACTCCCGTGCTCGCCGTCACTTTCCGGATCACGTTATTCCCGGAATCTGCAATGTAAAGATTCTCGGATGCATCGACCGCCACTCCCTGCGGCAACCTGAAGGAAGCGCTGGTTGCCGGGCCACCGTCGCCCGAATAGCCGTAATTGCCGTATCCAGCAACAGTAGTAATCTTTCCAGTGGCGGCGACAATCTCGCGTACGTTATCGTTCTCCGTATCGGCTATGAAGAGATTATCGAACTTGTCGATCGCAATCCCATAGGGAGAGGACAGTTCCGCGCTGGTGGCTGGTCCGCCGTCGCCGCTTCTTCCAAAAGTCCCGTTTCCGGCGACCGTAGTAATGATTCCGGTTGCTAGCTCGACCTTACGATTTCTGCTGTTAGAGAGGTCGGAAACGTAGAGATTGCCGGCGCTATCGAACGCCAGACCAAAGGGATAGTTAAGCTGTGCTGTCGTCGCCGGCCCGCCGTCGCCGCTGAATCCCGCAACGCCTGTGCCCGCAATCGTGGTGATGATTCCCGTCCCAGCCGCAACTTTGCGCACTACGTTGTTGCTGCTGTCCGCGATGTAGAGGTTGCCGGACTTATCCAACACGCTTGAAGATGGAGAATTCAGATCGGCGATGGTCGCCTGACCGCCGTCACCGCTGTAGCCGGCAGTTGTGTTCCCGGCAATGGTGTAGATGAACGAGCTAGACGATGAATCGATGATGTACTGCGCGCTGGCAGGCGTGCTGAACCAATATCCGTAAGCGATCGCAGCTGCGACCAACGTCTCCGATGACGAGATCGTGATCGGTCCCGTGTATTTCGTCGAGTTCAACGTCGGTTGGGATCCGTTTGTCGTGTAGTAGATCGTGGTTCCCGATTGCGTATCCGAAATAGTCACGGTCTGGGCGCTGGGGTAAGCTCCCGAGGCCAGGGATATCACCGGGGTAGCGGTCGGGGGTAGGTTGAGTTCGTAGGCTGTTGAAACATAACCACTCTGCTGGTACCCGGTCTCGGTGGCGTATGCCTGGATGATGGCAACGCCTTCGCCCGATACGGTAATCGGCCCCGTGTATTGAACGAAGCCATTGGTAGTGACACTGCCGGCGGCCGAGTAATAGATCGTCGCTCCGGGCGTGGAGTCACTAAGGGTGACCTTTTGAATCGAATTGTATGTTCCGGGAACGGGTGTAAATACTGGCGTCGCCACAATAGCAGTCAGCGCTGTAGTCGCGGATGAGCTGGAGCTGTAATTAGCATCGCCGGGATAGCTGGCCACGACCTGGTGAACACCGGGGCCCGCTGCAGAGATGTTGCTTACCGATGCCGTCTCCTGGATGAATTGTGTCAGCAGCACATCTACCGTTCCATCATAGAAGCTGGAGGAGACAATATCTGTGAGGTTGTCGCCGTTAAAATCGCCCAAAAGGATGCTTGAACAACAAGGCAGCTGAATGGATCCCGTCGCCATCTGGCTGAAGGTTCCGTCTCCTTTGCCGAGCAGGATGTTCACTGTTTGGCCGCTGGTTTGAGCGCCGACGAAAATATCGGCAATGCCGTCTCCGTTAAAGTCGCCAAGTGCGACAAGGAAAGGCGTATAGCCAACCGTAATCGGAGTGCTGACTGCGGTCGTCTGGAAGGTTCCGTCCCCATTACCAAACATGATTCCTATCAGGCTGTTGCCGCCATAAAACGGCACAGCGAGATCGGGCTTGCCATCCCCATTGAAGTCGCCGATCGCCAGAGGGCCGGACACAGTCGCGTTCAAGGGACTGCCAGGCGCCGGCGCGAACGCCCCCTCTCCATTTCCCAGGAAAACCGATATTTGTCCATTGAACGTATCGGTAGTTACTAGGTCGGGTATTCCGTCGCCGTTGAAATCTCCCACCAACATGGAGCCGAAAAGTTCAGCTTGGGCTATCGACGCCGAGCCTATGGGCACCTCACTGAAAGTGCCATCACCTTTGCCCAGTAGAACGACAAGGTAGTAGCCGCCGGCCAGCGCCAGATCGGGAATGCCGTCCCCGTTGAAATCGGCAGCGACCACTGGACTGACCCCGTAATTCGTGGAGATCGGACCTCCGGCGGCTTCGGTGAATGTGCCATCCCCATTTCCCAGAAGAACCGTAACGGAACCGTTCAAGCCATTCGCGAGAAGAAGGTCCGGAATACCGTCGCCGTTGAAATCCTGAACGAGCACCGGCGTGCCTGTTGCTGTGATCGGACTCTTCGCTACTTGGGTGAACTTTCCTGTCCCGTCCCCGAGCATGATGCTGACTGTCGGACTGTCGCTGTTGAGTCCAACAGCCAGATCCAGATTTCCATCGCCATTGAAGTCAGCGGTTAAAACTGCTCCGGGCTCGTTGCCAATCTGAGAGCTGCCCACATCGACCAAGGCTCCCCCCGCCGCGGCATTGCTGAGGGCTGCGATCGCCAAAACAGAGTTCCCGTTACTGGTGTCAATGAAGGAAACATTGCCGGTAGGGGCCGGCTTGTTGGCTGCCGAGCTGCTTACCGCGGCACTCAGCGTGTAGTTGCCGGGAAAGCCGCTTTGAGTGATAGAAGTTGCAGTTGGATACTTCCCGGTCACAGTGATCCCTGAAGCGCCCGACGCACTCCCCGCAACGCTCTTCGTCCCCAGAAATACCGCCTTGTAGCTGTAGCTGCCGATCCCAGGACGGAAGCGCAGTGCCGCTGTTCCAGCGCTTGTCAGTTGCGCCGTCCCCAGCAGATGTATGTCAGTGCAATACTTGGCAGCCGCATCACAGAAGTTCACTTGCCCAGTCGTCAACGCCGTGCTTCCAGCCTTCACGGTTACCGTTAGCGTGACTACGCTTCCCACGGCCACCGAGGTCACAGTCTGGCCTCCCGAGGTCATGGCAATCGTTGTGGTCGTCCCGGTTTTCGTTTGAGCAGACGCGATGCTCCATGCCCCCGAAACAGTCGTTGTGATCAAAAGAAATGCCACAATTGACATACGTAATTTGAGAGGCGTGGCCAATGTGAGCTGAGAAATGAACGCTCGAATCGAGGTGCGGTCACACGAAGGTGTAGGTCTCAAGGCAGCAATACTCCAAGTAGGCTGAATGAAATTTAGAATGGATTCTTATTAAGAAGAATTGTTCTATGGCGAAATCGACACGGGTATACGCGCCACCATCCGGTTAGCTCAGTTAGATATTTAGGGGGAACGCTCACGAAGCCTATCATGCCTATTGCGCATTCGAAACACAAAAATATGACTCTCGTAGACGCAGCTAATCTCGAAGCCAGGAATTTAGGATTCCAGCAGGCTCGCAGGATTCACGTCAGTTCATGCCCGAACGGCACCGAGTGTTCAATTTGGAGTGGTATTTGCTGTTTCTAAACCCACACCTTATGGAACGGCCGGATTCTCCCGATTGGAGCATTGACTTGACGGAGTTTAGGAAGGCAGTTTTCTGGACCCTTTTGAAACGGGCAGGATCTCACCTGGCCAGACTCTGGAGCGCGGAGCTCGCGGAATACTCGGAGAGTTCCCAAACAGCATCGGTGGCCGTGTATTACTTGCCAATTACAGGAGGATAGGTCCTCGGAAACGCCGAGCGCGCCAATTATCGTTCGTGATCCTCTGCATTGAACCGGAAGGGAATTTCCATTCTTTGGGATTGCACGAATGATGAGACAGGCCGCCTACTTCAAATCATTTCAGGCCGGTCCCTGGAGACCAGCATTGCTGAAATAGCAAAACTGCTCTGAAAATATCCCAAACACCTATATTCACATCGCGTGCAGCGCCTTCAAATGCGTTTCTGCCAGAACATACGTGTCGGTCGGACTCATGGGTCCATCCCGGGGTCCATCGGGCTTCTCGACTTTCTTGAACGCTACAACGGCCGCATTCTTTTCACCGTATTGCTCACAGATCCATCCCAAAGCCGTACCACGCAGCGGAGTTCGGCTCGGCTAGCCGGCAGGCCGGTGCATTGGAAACTCGCCTTGTCAATCACAACGGCCTGTTCTCCAAGCCAACGGGCACTGTCAGTCAAGCAGAAGCTGAAGGATTTGTTCCACGTATTCATGTTCGCCGTCGGGATACCAGAGTGGCTTGATGTGGGCGTCCGCAAGGCGCTGGTCGATCGTCCGCTTCTTCTCGCGGTCTGAAGGGCAAGTAAGGAGAGCGTAATGGTGCGGCAGAGTGTCTGGGCCCTCGTCTTGCGCAATACGCATAAAGGTCTGGATTGTTCGATCAGCCGCTAGACTACAACCGAGAAAGAGGAAACTGTAGCTCGTAAACAAGCGCTTGAGCACTCTGGGCAACGGGTATGTCACATTGATATCTCCTGCCCCGTATGCGCCGTCGTACTCGACTCGATTGAGCACACGCTCAGTTGCGTTGTCTATATTGCCGTGCAACTTGAGAAGATAACGCTCGCCTGCCGGGATTGCACGGAAAAATGAGCTGCTTCTGCCCCGCCCGGTAACCTTTTCCATGAAAGCTTTCCCATCTTTTTCGTAAACCCGCTCCAGAACTCGATCGAAGTTGGTGGTGATCACGCAGCAATCGAAAAGCTTCGGAAGCAGCGTGACGGCTCCGGTAACGGTCTCCGGGATCTGGAAATTCATCTCGAAGTCTCGCTCGAATCGATTGGGTGTCAGCCTTTCGACTATGTCATTCATCGCGCCTTCATAGTCACCTTGATTTTCGAGTCTCTCCCGAACGGCCTCGCGATCGAGTTCCGTCTCATCGGACAACCTGATGAGATATTCTTTCCACTCCGGTAAGCCTGCACTCTTCGACATACCGGCCCCAACGAATGGGATCACGAAACCGCGCTGAAAGGATCGCTTAAGTTCTTCAAATACCTGGAGATTATTCCGAAACTGGTCTGTGCCGAGGACGCGCCCTTTTTCGTCTTGATCGAATCGCTTCGCCTCCTGCTCATAGAGATTTCGGTCACCAAAGTAGAAAGCACGGCTCGGTTTCGCTAAGGGGAACTCTGCATCTCCCCGTCTGCAGATGACCTGAATCTCTTCGTTTTCATCATCATCAATGGCTTCGTCGAAGCGGCGATTCTTGCCGACTCCGGCCAGTTCTTCTGGCGTCGCTTCAAAGTCAGTAGAGAATAGTTGATTGCTGGGCATGAGTGGTTCCTATGCTGTCTTGAGTTCCGCGACAACGGCGTCAATCAATCTGTTGGCTGTGGCGCGAGAGGCAGTGAGGTTTATCTCCAATTGGTCCACCAATGTCATTAGTTGATCAACTTTGGCGATGATTCGCCGTTGTTCGGCAAGAGGCGCCACTGGAACCACGATTTGTCGAATTTTTCCGACGCTGAGACTGTAGAGGCCACTGCTGGTGATTGCTAATCGCTGCATAACATCGACGCCCACTGACGAATTGAGAAATAGCAGTATGAACGGGGCGATTTCGCGATCCTTCGGTCGGCATCTAATTACGTGGTTTTGGTGCACGCAGTCGGGAATTTCGCCACTCCACATCGCGCAGCGACCGATCTCGTTGAAACTCCCGTTTCCTTCAATTATTAGGAGATCAGAAGGTTCGAGTCTTCGCCGCTCCAATTCTCCCGGCGCCAACTCGAACTTCTTCACAGTGTTCAGGTCAAGTCGGCCGCGGTAGACGTTGGCCACGCCGAGATAAGGAAATGCGTTATCACGGGGAATTCGGTCTGGTGTCTTCTGAATACCACCTGCAACTTCGAAAACGTCGGCGATCCTAAGCCAGATCCACCCTTCCGGAAGCGGAAGTGTAGGTGCGTCAAGCTCAGGACTCTCAACTGTCGCTGATCCGTTTTTACCTGCACCATTCTCCGGATCGGATTGGAGACGTTTATGCCAGAATTTCGCCGGCTCGTCGCCCGGGTCTTGAGGGACAAGTTTTCCTTGGATCGCGACATTGAGGATCGAGTTGCGGAGATCCGCCGGGGGGATGGAGTAGGAGTTATGGAAAAGGAAGTTGAGATTGGACGGGTTGGGTGCTTCGTCAAAGCGAGCGATGGCTGCGCGAATTATTGCGGCATGCAGCGTCTCCCCTTCTTGTCGTTGCCGATTCAGCCGATCGCATAGCGCCATCAATTCGTCCACCTTCGCCACGATTCGCTTTTGCTCCGCGGTCGGTGGAAGTGCGAATGGAAAGTTAACGATCTTTACCTTGGAAATATTCGGTTGCGCACCGCCCTCGCTGGCTGATTGCAAGCGGGACCTCTGTGAAAGCAAGAAAAAAAACAGGTAGCGATTCATCACCCCGTTAAACGGTGTACACCCGCAAACGGCTTGATTTGTTACGGCGGCTTCCGCCAGTATTGCCACTCTGCCGATCGTGGCACCATACATCGCGAGCAACACGTCGCCAGGCCGGTTCCTTCGAAAGGATCCGCTCTGCAAGGCTAATTCGGATAATGTCTCCTCTGACCCGGAAAGCGATTGAGTGTCGTTCAGTTCTCCGGACTTCAACCAGGTTATTCCACCGTCATAGAGTTCCTGGTTTCCTCGCGCGGGAGTAGATCCAGACCCCCAATCGCCAATCGCTCCAAGTCGGGTCCAAGTCCAGGAGTCCGGGATTGAAAACGGAACCTCATCTTCCGCGACAGGATCGGTGTCCTGTCTTCTGACTACGCGCTCTTCAATTAGACGTAGTCTCTCCCCATGTATTCGTTCGAGAAGCTTTTGTGCTGGTTCATCGTCTGGGCTTTGCTCAACCAACTGGCCGCGGACCGCTAACTCCAGAAACAATTCGCGCAGTTTCTCCGCCGCATTAGGAGTCTCGGCAAAGAGATCGAACTTCTCGAAGAACGTGTCGAGCTTCATTCGACAGGACCGGTGGTAGCTGAGAGAGCATCGTGTAATTCTCTTTTGAGTGCGGCGCGGGTTTCCACGATTTGAGCTAGGAGCTTTTCGTATACCGGCAGGAGGTGGTCTACATCCCCCGGCCCCGTGTCTGGGTTGTGGGGGTTCTTTAGGTCGAGGTTGTAGTTGCCCGACTTGATCTGACCGGCCGTAACACGCCAAGCCTGCTTGTTCTCTACGCGGTTGATCCACCAGGCTTTCTCAGGGTCGAACTCCTCGATACGTATTGGCTTGCCTTTGTTATAACTCTTCGCTCCGGGCGGGTACGGGTGCTCATAGTACCAAATCTCTGTTGTAGGCTGCCCTTTGGTGAAGAAGAGCAGATTGGTTCGGATACCAGTGTAGGGGTTGAAGACTCCATTAGGCAGGCGGACGATGGTGTGCAGATTGCAATCGCTGAGGAGCGCTTCCTTGATGCGAGTCTTGACGCCCTCGCCAAAGAGGGTTCCGTCAGGGAGGACCATTCCCGCCCGGCCGCCCGGCTTCAGCAGCTTCATGATGAGCACTAGAAACAGATCGGCCGTCTCGCGAGTGCGGAACTCGGAAGGAAAGTTAGCCTCTATACCATCTTCCTCCATGCCTCCGAACGGTGGATTGGTGACAATGATGTCCACACGCTCTTTCGGCGACCAGTCCCGCAGAGGTCGCGACAGGGTATTGTCGTGCCGGACGTTCGAAGGTACATCGATGCCGTGCAAAAGCAGATTGGTCATACACAACACGTGGGGCAGATGCTTCTTCTCAATTCCTTCAAAACATTCCTGAATTGATTGCTCATCTTCGGCAGTCTTCGCTTGCTTCCGCAGGTGCTCAATCGTAGATACAAGGAAGCCGCCCGTGCCGCAAGCGGGATCGAGAATCGTCTCACCGAGCTTTGGATTCACCTGCTCGACGATGAATTGAGTAACCGCGCGGGGCGTATAGAACTCCCCTGCATTGCCAGCTGACTGAAGATCCTTAAGGAGCTTCTCGTAGATGTCACCGAACATATGCCGGTCATCGGAAGCGTTGAAGTCGATTCCGTTGATTTTGTTAATAACCTGTCGCATGAGGGTGCCATTCTTCATGTAGTTGTTGGCATCCTCGAAAGTGGTGCGGATCAGGATCGACAGCCGGTCCCCCGATCCAGTCAGGTTCTTTAGCTTGGGGAGGAGCGTGTTATTGACGAAGTCGAGTAGCCCCTCACCCGTCATGCCCTCCTCATCGGCGGCCCAGGCTGACCAGCGCAGGTGCGCGGGCAATGGCGACTTATAGTTGTCGCGGAGGATCTCCAGTTCCTGTTCTCTGGCGTCGAAGATTTTCAGAAAAAACATCCAGCCGAGTTGTTCCAGGCGCTGGGCGTCACCGTAGGTGCCAGCGTCCTTGCGCATGATGTCCTGGATGGTTTTCACGATGTTCGAGACATTAGGCATGGATCAAACTGCTTCCTGGTAGAGCTGAGATTCAAGTTCATGGATCGCGGCGAGATAAGGTCCTTTGCCGCCAAATAGATTGATGATCTCAATCGGAGTGCCGATTCGGTGAGCGGGTGAACCTTGAGGATATCGAGCGACTCGACGCTGTTCAGTCCTCCGTCGGTAAACTTGTCGAGGAGCGCATTAAGAACGGCCCGCGCCTTGTCACCATACT
>Ga0206881_10251_pt1 | contig 13762 bp, 13 predicted proteins | sample Alteio_BWOrgCont_3_FD_152867 | JGI IMG/M metagenome (GOLD analysis project Ga0206881, IMG submission 152867) | Enriched cells from forest soil in Barre Woods Harvard Forest LTER site, Petersham, Massachusetts, United States -... | ecosystem: Environmental > Terrestrial > Soil > Temperate forest >...
CGAGCGCGGTCTGGCAGCCGGTGCTCCAGAGAACGGGGCGCAGACCCTGATAGACGAGGTTCTTGCCGACCAGCGTGGCGAAGACACGCAGCGTCTCGGCCTCGTAAGCGGGGTCGAGAGTGAGGTAGGGGTTGTCCCAGTCGCCGAAGACGCCGAGCCGCTGGAATTGCTCGCGCTGCACATTGATGAAATGGCGCGCGGTCGCTTCGCATTTCTCGCGAATCTTGAGCGGGTCGGTTTCCGCCGCGCCGAGTTCCTTCATCACCTTGTGCTCGATGGGGAGGCCGTGGCAGTCCCAGCCCGGCACGAACGGCGCGTAATGGCCGCTCATGTTGTGGTACTTCAGGACGATGTCCTTAAGGACCATGTTAAGGGCGTGGCCCATGTGGGCGTCGCCGTTGGCGAAGGGCGGCCCGTCGTGCAGGATGAAAGTTGTCGCGGGATTCTTCGCGGCTTCCTTTCGCGCGGCGAGAATCTGGTCGTAAATCTTTTCCTCGCGCCATTTGGCCAGCAAGGCCGGTTCGCGCTTCGGCAATTCGGCGCGCATCGGGAAATCGGTCTTCGGCAAAAGGAGCGTGTTCTTGTAGTCCATGGCGGATCGTTCCATTGAGGAACAAAGAGGTTAGTTGCAAACCGGAAAAATAACAGGGGAAATAGGTCCTATAGGACCTAGAGTAACGGCTGCTCTCGGGCCGTCACTACAGACTGGAGAGAATCGTCCGAAGATCTTCCGCCCGGGTGACGGGCAGCCGGCAGCTGAAATTTTCGCAGAGGTAAGCAGTCGGTTCCACCGGGTTGGCGGGAAGGTTTTCGATGACGGTATGGCGCGACGCGAAATATTCCCGGGAGGCGGCATCGGCGATCTGGATGACGACGAGTTGCGGAAGATAACGGCGACGGGCCTCGGCGAGCAGGGGCGCGAGCCCGGGATGATCGGGAGCGGGGCTGTGGAGGATGAGATGTACGGGCGGGGTGTCAAGGAACGAGGCGGCGGCGAGGAGCGAGGGCAGGCCGAAGGGCTGGGCCTCAAGCCGCGCGGCGAAAGCGCGGACGGCACGGCGGGCGTGGTCGATCATCACGTCGTTGTGGTAAATCCGTCCGAAGCGCCAGAGGTTGTGGGCGGCAACGGAAGTGGGAGCGGGTTCGGCGCCGTCGTAGTCCTCCTTCATGCGGAGCAGAAGGGCGGGGTCGCGGTCGGTGGTGGAGAAATAGCCGCCGCGCGCCTGGTCCCAGAACTGGAGGTCGAGGATGTCCTGAAGTTGGCGGGCCCAGCGCAACCAGCCGGGGTCGAAGTCGGTTTCGTAGAGATCGAGCAGGCCGCTGATGAGGAAGGCGTAATCGGCGGCGAACCCGGAAATGACGGAGGGGCCCTGGCGGTAACTGCGGAGCAATTCCCCGGTGGCGGGATGAAAAAGGTGATCGCGGATAAAGCCGGCGGCGCGGCGGGCGGTGTTGAGGAAAGACGTGTCGCCGAGGATCTGCGCGGCACGGGCGTAGGCGCCGATCATGAGGCCGTTCCAGGCGGTGAGGATTTTGTCGTCGAGATGAGGCCGGGGCCGGAGTCCGCGCCGGGCGAGAAGGGCGGAGCGGTCGTCGTTGAGATGGTGCTCCATGTTTTCCGGCGGACGCTTGAATCGTTCGGCGGCCTCGACGACAGTGAGTCGCTGGATGAGAACGTTGAAGCCCTCGAGTTCGCCGTGAGGATCGGAAGTGGCGGAGACGTTGCCGCCGGGTTCGACGCCGTAGACGGCGCAAAATTCGTCGACGCGGTCCTCGCCGAGGACTTCGCCGATTTCGTCGCGGGTCCACACGTAGAAAGCACCCTCGGTTTTATGCGCGGCGCCGACGCGGGGCAGGCTGTCGGCGTCCTCGGCGGAGTAAAAACCGCCTTCGGGGCTGGTGAGGTCGTGGGCGACGTAGTGGAGGATGTTGCGGGCGGTCCTGGCAAAGAGATCCTCACCGGAAAGCTGCCAGGCGGTGAGATAGACGTGGGCGAGCTGGGCCTGGTCGTAGAGCATTTTCTCGAAGTGGGGGACATGCCATTCGCCGTCGACGGAATAGCGGTGGAAACCGCCGCCGAGGTGATCGTGCATGCCGCCGAGGGCCATTTTGCGCAGGGTGTGAAGGGCCATGCCTAGGGCTGCATCGGCGTCCTGCGCGGGAGTCTCCTTTTGTGCCGTGAGCTGAAGGAGAAGCTGGAGGTTGACAGGACGCGGGAATTTCGGCGCGCCGCCGAATCCGCCTTCCTGGGGATCGAACATGCGGGAGTACTGGGTAACGGCGAGATGGAGGGTTTGGGCGGTGTCCCACGTGCCGCTGGGTTCGGCGACGGCTTCACTTTCGGCTTCGCGCAAGGCCGAAAGGAGGGAAGCGGCCTTGGCTTCGATCTGGTCGCGCTCGTTTTTCCAAAGCTCGGCGATGCGGCGCAGAATGGTGATAAAGCCGGGGCGTCCGGGGACATCGGTGGGTGGAAAGTAGGTGCCGCCGAAGAAAGGGCGCAACTCGGGCGTGAGCCAGACGCTCATGGGCCAGCCGCCGTGGCCGGTGGTGGCCTGGACGAAAGCCATGTAGACTTGGTCGACGTCGGGCCGCTCCTCGCGGTCGACTTTGATGCTGATGAAATGCTCGGAGAGGAAAGCGGCGATGGCGGACGACTCGAACGATTCGTGCTCCATGACGTGGCACCAGTGGCAGGTCGAGTAGCCGATGGAGAGAAAGATGGGTTTGTTTTCACCGCGCGCTTTCACGAAGGCCTCCTCGCCCCAGGCGAACCAGTCGACCGGGTTGTGGGCGTGTTGGAGGAGGTAAGGCGATTTCTCGCGGGCGAGACGGTTCGAAGTCATTTTAAATATAAGCGTAGGTCGCGTGGGATCGTGCGGGCGGCGGTACTTTTTGCCTTCTGGCACGGCGTGAGCTACCCAAATGTACCCCCAGAGGTCGGTAAGGAGCGAGCAACAAAGCCAAAAGGCAAAAGCTCTCTCGGCGCGGCCTTGTCCTATTTGAAAACACACCTAAATACCCTCTCGAATCAAAACAAAAATCGAGTTGCCAAAGCGTCACATCTTCATAGCTTAACTCACATGAGGAAAATGAATAAACCCAACGCATGGTTTCGGTCAGGAGCCGGAATCGGCCTGAAAACAATCTTGAGCTGTCTTGCGCCGGCGCTGGCGCTGTCACCTGCCTTTGCCGGGACCGACATGACGCAAATCACTCCCCCGGCGACGATCGTGACCGAGAAAGAATGGACGCTTGAGCTGGGCTCGGGCACCACCTTTTCCAATGTGCGCAGCGGACTGCCCAACCAGGCCTACACCATTGTGCCGGTCAGCCTCACGGCCAGCCTTGCGCTCGACGACGTGAGCCTCGACAATTTCCTCGGCGGCTGGCTGCGCGGTTACTCGGAGTTCTATTTTCGCGGCGACTACGACGAGATCGTCCGCGGGCCCGAGCACCATTTCGAGGGCCTCATGGTCGGGCCGCGTTACAACTTCGTCCAGCCCGGGTGGAAACTGATTCCTTACGTCGAGGGTGGCGTCGGGTTTGACTTTGCTGATTCCAACCCCAGCCATGGCGGACTCGGCCAGGACTTCAATTTCAGTTTTGATGTCGGAGCCGGCGCCAAGTACCAATTCACCGACAACTTCTTTGGCCGGCTTGGCGTCGAGTACCAGCATCTGTCCAACGGCGGCCTCTCCGAGCCGGTCAATCCGAACCACCCGATTGACGCCCTCGGGCCGGTCCTCTCCTTCGGCTACGCGTTCTGAACGAAACAGCGCGAGTGTTCCGAGTCATTGATTTGTCGAAGTATAAGTGATTTCTTCCCCGGTCATCCCGAGCTTGTCGAGGGATCAGCCTCCAGCGAATGATCGCGGTCAACAATTCGCGACGGACGAATCAAACGGAAGCTGATCCCTCGACAAGCTCGGGATGACGGCAAGGTTAATAGAACGATTCACTTCTGACTCAAGACACTATCCGGGTGTCCGGTACGCTGGGCTATCTCTTCGGGCGAAGCACTACTGCCGTCCGCAGAACCTGCCGTTCACTACGACCTGCTGTCTGCAGTATGATCTTTCCTCTTTCCTCATTCCGCGGCCTTTGCATCATGGTAGGCTATGAGTAGTCATCTTCCTCTGGCCGGTAAAACCGGAGTCATTTTTGGAGTCGCCAACAAACGCAGCATCGCCTGGGCCATCGCCCAGGCCTGGCACCAGGCCGGCGCGAAACTTATCTTCAACTACCAGGGCGAACGCCTGAAGGAAAACGTGGAGGAACTCGCCGGCACTTTTGGCGCCAATACGCCCATCTTCCCCTGCGACGTCAGCTCAGACACCGAGATCGAACGCTTTTTTGGGGAAGTCAAGCAGCGCACCGACCGGGTCGACCTTCTCCTCCACAGCGTCGCCTTCGCCCCGCGCGAGGCGCTTACGGGTGAGTTCGTCAATACGTCGCGCCAGGCCTACGCCGTCGCGCACGACATCAGTGCCTACTCGCTCGTGGGGCTGACCCGCGCCGTCCTTCCCTTCATGGAGAAAAACGGCGGCAGCATCATCGCCATGACCTATCTTGGCGCGGCCCGCGTTGTGCCCCACTACAACGTCATGGGCGTGGCCAAGGCCTCGCTCGAGGCCTCCGTCCGCTACCTGGCCTACGATCTCGGCCCGAAGAAAATCCGCGTCAACGCCATCAGCGCCGGTCCGATGAACACGCTCGCCGCGCGCGGCGTCGGCGGCTTCACCGAGATGCTCAAGCACTACGAGGCCCACGCGCCTCTGCGCCGCAACGTCGAACTCGAGGAGCTCGGCGCCACCGGCCTCTTCCTCGCCTCGGACGGCGCCGCGGCCATCACCGGCCAGACGATGTACGTCGATTCGGGCTTCTCCGTCATGGCGATGTAGGTGCTGCGCGCGCAGCTATTCGCACAAAGTACCTTTTCAAAGAATGCGAGACTCTCTCCTGCTCTGGGACATCGACGGCACGCTGGCTCATTCCGGCGGTGGCGGCGAGCAGGCCGTGCTCCTCATGATCCGGGAGCGCTACCAGCGCGATCTCGGCGACAAGCTGCCGGTGGCCCTGCAGGGGCGGACCGATACATCCATTGCCCGGGATGTTTTAAATTATCTCGGCGTACCGATAACGCCCGAGGAGGAGATGCGCTATCGTGAAGCCTATTTGGCCGCCCTGCCCAAGACCTTGCCGAAGGTCAACTCGTACATTTTTCCCGGCATTCGTGAAGCGCTCGACGCCGTGCATGCCCACCCGGAAATTCATCAGGGCCTTCTGACCGGTAATCTCCGCGAAGGGGCGCGAATGAAACTTTCCCATCTCGGCATCTGGCACTATTTCGAGTTCGGCGCTTTTGCTGACGACAGTCACATCCGCGACGAACTCGGGCCGTTCGCCCTGCGGCGCGCAAAGGAAAAACTCGGCATAGACTTTCCCCCCGAGCGCGTTTTCATCATCGGCGACACGCCCCACGATATCGCCTGCGGCAAGGCCATCGGCGCGAAAACCATCGCCGTGGCCACGGGCAACTTCAGCATCGAGCAACTTGCCGCGCTTAACCCGACCCATGTTTTCAAGGATTTGTCGGATACGCAGGCGTTGCTGAAGGTTATCTTGTGATTGATTTTTGGGAATAAGCACTTGAAAAAGTTCGCGAGCTGCCTTGCGAAGCGGCGGTCGGTCCGGTAAGTTTCCCACATGAGCATCCCGACCAGCTTGCCCCTGAGCGAGATGAGCCATGCCGCCAAGCTTCGCGTCATGGAGGAACTCTGGGATGATCTCTGTCATTCGCCCGAAGGCGTGCCCTCGCCCGCCTGGCATGGCAAAGTGCTGGCGGCGCGCGCGGAGCGGGTGGCGAAAGGCGAAGCCGGGTTCAGCGATTGGGCCGACGTGAAAGAACGCCTGCTGCGCAAGAAGGCGTGAGAATCCAGTTACTCGACGAGGCGGAGCACGACCTGCAAGATGGGCGCGAGTTTTACGACCGGCAGGAACCCGGCGTGGGTGACTACTTCGCCGCGGCCCTGGCCTCCGACATCGATTCGCTCATCCTCTTTGCGGGCATTCATCCGATGGAATTTGGTTTTCATCGCGCGCTGTCGAAGCGGTTCCCTTTCGGAATCTACTATCTCGTGGAGGACGCGGTGATCCGCGTCTATGCCGTACTCGATCTGCGGCGCGACCCGGCATCGATTCGCCGTAGGCTGGCTACCGGCGAACGGTGAGAAGGATCAGGGGCTTTCAGCGTCGAGCAACTTGCCTCCGCTCAGGATGACGGAGCTTTTTACGAATAAACCCGTCCCCAGTGGACGTCAAGCCGCTTGGTGACGTAGATGCGCACGGCGCGCAGCGTGCAGCGCGTTTCAAGCGCCTGGCCCCGTTTCACGATGCCGGCCAGCGGTTCGTCGCTGCGCACCCGCAGGACTTCCTGGGCAATGATCGGACCCTCGTCGAGATTGGGTGTGACGAAATGGGCCGTGACGCCGACCACCTTGACGCCCCGTTCGTAGGCCTGGCGGTAGGCGTTCGCTCCGGGAAAGGCCGGCAGCAGAGAGGGGTGGATGTTGATGATCTTGTTTTTCCAGCGCCAGACGAAGTTCGGCGAAAGAATTTTCATGAACCGCGCCAGCACGATAAAATCGACCTCGGCTTTTTCGAGGATCTGCAGGACCTGCTGTTCGGCTCGGGTGCGGTTGTTGAAGGGAACGTGGTGGAAGGGAAGCTTCCTTTGGCACGCGAGCGGTTCCAGCGCGGGACGGTTGCCGATGACGACCACCGGCTGCGCGCCGAGTTTGTTGGGCGTGAGCGCGAGCAGGCCCTCAAAAACGTGCGGCTCCTTGGTCACCAGGATGGCCAGCCGTTGCGGGCCCTTCGGCGCGAAGTGGATTTTTGCTTCCATCCCCAGCTCGCGGGCAGTTTCCTTCACGCCGCGCACAATCCCGGTGCGATCGAAGCGCGCAACGGGCCACGAGGCCTGGAGCGCCATGCTGAACTGGCCGCGTGTGACTTGCTCCTCCATGGCCTCGATATTGGCGCCGAGTTGAAAGAGAAGTTGGGTGATGCGGGCGATGACACCGGCCTTGTCCCGGCCAATTAGCGTGAGGGTCGCGAGATTTCTTTGCATTGCAGGGTGGGGAGTCGTGGAAAGGGTATCGGTTGGAGGGGCAGCGGGCAAACCTGATAAGGGTCAGTTTTCAAATAGAACACGGTCATGCCCCATTTGAAAATAGGCCCTAAGAGAGAAGGGGTTGGGAAGTTATTTCCCTCGAAATTTTACAAAAATAAGGTTGCTTTGATGGGTGCATGGTGTGTAAAAGTGGTGAGTTGTGGCAGAAAAAGTGAATTAGTGGTCAAATTATGTCAAACGAGATCATACGCGCATCCTACACGGATACCTTTGGCCATGCCTTCGATGCCAAGGGTCGCATCACCGTGCCCGCCGAATGGCGCACGGAATCGTACGAGTCGCATCTCTTTGTTTTGCCCTCCACAGAATCGTGCGTGCGGGTCTATCCCGGGACCTGGCTGAGCGGATTACAGGAAAAGCTGAAAGTGCTGAAGGACAGCGATCCGGTGCGTCAACAGGCCTTGGTGCTGGCCAGTCTGGCACAGGGTACGACCTGGGATCAGCAGGGGCGCATCATGGTGAAGGAAAAACTGCGCCAGAAAGCCGGCTTGAAAAAGGAGGCCGTGCTCGTCGGGCGGCTCGATCACTTTGAAATTTGGGACAAGGCCGTGTGGGAAAAGAAACCGGCGGCGGCGACCACCGTGGAGGAGGCGCTGCGCGCGATGGGCCTATGAATGTCCCGCTCAATTACTGGAGGGCCTGGCCGGTAAATGCCGGTTCGGGTCAAAAACCGACAAGGATGTAGCCGATGCCTTACTCCTTGTCTTTCCTCAACGGCATCGGCGGTGGCTGGTCCGCCGTCCCATCACGGAGGTCAAACAAAGAGTATGCAAATCAAAATCAAGGGTCTTGTGCGCCGGCAATTGGTTTATGGATTCGAAACGGAAAAAGATGGGGAAGGGCAGGTTATTGGGGCCTCGGTCGTGAAACTGGCGCGGCGCAACGCCTTTGAGCTGGTCGGCTTGCGCAGGCCGGCGCTGGCCAAGGTCTGGCGTTGGAATATGAGCTGATTTTGTGGATGAAAGGGAGGAGAGAAGCGGGCATCTGCCCGTGCTGCTGGCCGAAGTGCTGGCGGCGGCGCAGGTGAAGCCGGGGGACAGGTGGATCGATGGGACGTTCGGGCGCGGCGGTCACACGCAGGCGCTTTTGGAACGGGGGGCTAATGTCCTGGCACTGGATCAGGATGACGAGGCAGCGGAAGCGGCGCGGGCGCTGGAGGCCCGTTGGCCGGAGAGTTTTAAATGGAAGCAACGAAATTTCAAAGACTTGAAAACATGCAGCGTGGAGCACGGCTGGGCGAAGGTCGACGGAGTACTCCTCGACCTCGGTGTTTCGTCGCCGCAATTGGAGCAAGCGGAGCGGGGTTTCAGCTTTCGGGCGGAGGGGCCGCTCGACATGCGGATGGACCGGCGGGGCGGCCCGACGGCAGCCGATTTGGTGAACGGACTTTCGGAAGGGGAACTAAGCAAACTTTTTTATGAGCACGGCGGAGAACGGGAAGCAAGGCGGGTGGCCCGGGCCCTGGCGGCACGGCGCCGAGCCGCGCCCTTCCGCACGACCACCGATCTGGCGGCGGTGGTGGCCGAGACGCTTCCACACCGAAGAGCTGGGGGCTTACATCCGGCAACGAAGGTCTTCCAAGCTTTACGAATCGCCGTCAACCGCGAAGAGGAGGCACTGCTAGCGGCGCTGCCGCAAGCGGTGGAAATCATGAAACCCGGAGGAGTCCTGGCGGTCATCAGCTTCCATTCGGGCGAGGACCGCGCGGTGAAGCAGTTCATGCGCGAACGAAGCGCCGAATGGATCGACACGCCGGGCCATCCCAACACGCTGCCCAATCCGCGGCGTCATTTGCGCGAAGTAAGGCGTTTTCTGCCCAGCGAGGAGGAGATCGCAAAAAACCCGCGAGCACGCAGCGCGCGTCTGCGCACCGCCGTCCGCCATGAGGAGATCATCGCATGAGCCGCAATCGCCTTAAACACAGTCACTCGCTCCACTGGATGGGCGTGCTGAAATGGATCCTGATCGTGGGACTGATGTCAGTCCTGGGCTTGGTTTACATGCTAGGCAAGAACCAGAACCTGCACCTGGCGCAGGAGACCTATCGGCTGCGGGAGCAGCTCGAGGCGATTGAAATGCGTAATGACCAGTTGAATTTCGATTTGGAGCGGATGAAATCGCCTTCGGCTTTAGTGCATCGGCTGGCTCAGATGCATTCCACGCTGGTCCGGCTCGATCAGATGGCCATGAGCGTTGTGCCGATGGACTCAAGCAGCACGCGGATGCGCCTGGAGCGCGATACGATGCCGGCCAGAGACATCAATCTTGCGATGCCGGGCAGCCTGAACCTCAACCCGCCCGTGGCCTCGACCGGCGCCGCCGCTGCGCCGACGTCGGCGCCCAATCCCTAAGGCAAAGCCATGCAACATCGCACACGCGCCATCTGGATTGTGGTTTTTTTGGCCATCGGCTACACGGTGATTTCGTTCAACTTGATCCAGATTCAGTTGGTCGAACACGACAAGTTCTGGCGGATGGCGATCGAGAACCATCTCCATCCCGAAACGATCCCGCCGAAGCGGGGCGCGATTCTCGACTGCGAAGGAAACATCCTCGCCCAGACCCATCTGGTTTACGATGTGCGGCTCGACGGGCAGAAGCTTGACCATCCCGACTTGAATCTACCGAAGTTGGAGGAGGCTCTGCTGGCTCCAGCCGGAAGCCTTGCGGCGGCTTTCGATCCGCATAACCGCTACCAGTTGATCGCGCAAAACGTGGAGGACGCCACCGTGACCCGGCTGCGCGACCTGAATCTTGGCTGCCTGATTTTTGAACCGCGTGACGAGCGTTACCCGAATAACGAACTGGCCGCTCATGTGCTCGGCTTCATCGGCGACAATGGCCACGGGCTGGCGGGCATGGAAAAGGAGATGGACAAGGTGCTCACCGGCGTGCCGGGCGAGCGGTGGGTGGAACAGGACGCCAAGCGCAAGGAGATCGCCGGATACCAGACCCAGGCGACCCCGGCCATCGATGGGGACGATGTAACATTGACCATCAATATGGCGATCCAGCATGTGGTCGAGGATGCGCTCGACCAGATCGTGCAAAATGACCAGCCCAATGGAGCCTGCATCATCGTGATGGACCCTCACACCGGAGCGATTCTCGGCATGGGGTCGCGCCCGACCTATGACCCAAACGATCGTCAGACCTATGCGCCGGACGCGGTTCGCAATCGCTGCATCACTGACATGGTTGAACCCGGGTCGATCTTCAAGATCATCACGCTCGCCGCGGCTCTGAACGAGGGAGCCGTGAATCTTCAGACTCCGGTTTTCTGCGAAAACGGCTCGTTCCTCTACGCCGGCAAAACCCTGCACGACGACGAGCCAAATGGTTGGCTGCCGGTGGAGGAAGTGTTGGCGAAGTCGAGCAACATTGGCTTTGCCAAGATTGCGCTCAATTACGTCCACGAAGACAATCTCTATAATTACGCGCGAGCCTTCGGCATCGGGCAGAAGACGGGCATCCTGCATAACCAAGACGAGTCGGCCGGCCTGCTCCGCCCGCTGACCAAATGGAGCGCGCTCTCGATTACGCGCATCCCGATTGGGCAGGAAGTGGGCGTGACGGCAATGCAGGTGGCGACGGCGATGAGCGTGATCGCCAACGGCGGCAAACTCGTCGCACCGCACCTGGCCCTGAAGGTAACGGACCCAGCGACGGGCCGCACGGTGCAGCTTTTCCAGCCGCGGGTCATTCGCCAGGTGATCGCCAGTGACGCTGCGGAGGACGTGGCCCAGGCGCTCCATCAGGTGACCGTGGATGGAACGGCGAAAGATATCCACGTGCCCGGACACTCGTTTGCGGGCAAGACGGGAACGGCGCAGAAGTTTGTCGATGGCGCCTACTCGCACACAAAATTTGTTTCGTCGTTCATCGGATTCATGCCGGTGGAGAACCCCGCCTTTGTCGCGCTGGTGATGGTCGACGAACCTCACACCACCAAATACTACGGCGCCGAGGTTTCCGGCCCGGTCTTCGCCTCGATGGCGGAGCAATTGGCGCAAATCATGAACATTCCGGCCGACCTGCCTCTGCCCGCGCCTGCTCCCGCGCCGGGGCCGGTTCTCAGCGCCAACACCCCCTCAAACCCGTGAAACTTTCCGAGATTCTCAAAGACGTCAGGACGAAATCGATTCAGGGGCCGGTCGACCGGCTGATCCGCTCCCTGCGCTACGATTCGCGCCGTGTTGAGGCCAATGACGTCTTTTTCGCCTGGAAGGGTGAAAGGACCGACGGCCACACCCATATCGCCGAAGTGTGCGACAAGGGCGCCGCCGCAGTGATACTGGAAAACCCCGACTTCGCGGCAGGCCGAGGCCCGACCTTTATCGAGGTAAAGAGTGCACGCCGCGCCATGGCGGTGATGTCGGCGAGTTTTTTCGGACGGCCCGACCGAGCCCTGAAGATGGCCGGTGTGACCGGGACGAATGGTAAGACAACGACCACGTTCATCCTGAAACACCTGCTTTCCGAGGCAAAGGTGCCGGTTGGGTTGATCGGAACGGTGCGGTACGAGATCGGCGAGCGCATCCTGCCCGCGTCGCGGACGACGCCGGAGTCGCTCGACCTACACGAGCTGCTCGCGCAGATGAAGGCGGCGAACTGCCGCGTTGCGGTGATGGAGGTTTCCTCCCACGCGCTGGACCAGGGAAGAGTGGCGCCGATCGATTACCAAGTGGCCATTTTCACGAACCTGACGCAGGACCATCTCGATTACCACCACACGATGGAAAATTATTTCACGGCAAAATCGGTCCTCTTTACCAACCTCGACCGGGAGGAAAATCCGGGCGTTGCGGTGATTAATGCGGACGATCCCTACGGGCTGAAACTGATCCATTTGCTGAGCGGGCGCGTGCGCACGATCGCTTATACGCTCAAGGGTCTGGCCGGGACGGAGGTCGAGGCGAGCGATGTTTCCGTCACGGCGGCGGGGACGGCGGGAACGCTGCGCGTGGGCACGGAGACTTTCGCGTTTTCGCTGCCGCTCATCGGTTCGTACAATGTGGCCAACGCCCTCGCCGCCGTGGGCGGCGCGCTGGCGCTGGGCATCGCCCCGCGGGTGATTGTCGAACGGTTGCGCACGACGCCGCAGGTGCCCGGGCGGCTGGAAAAATTCTCCTCGGCGGATGGCGTGACGGCGGTGGTCGATTATGCTCACACCGACGACGCGGTGCGCAAGGCCCTGACTGTCCTGCGCGGCATCACGCAGGGACGGCTCATCGTGGTGCTAGGCTGCGGCGGCAACCGTGACGCGGTGAAGCGCCCGCTGATGGCGCGGGCGGCGGTCGAATGCGCCGACTATTCGATTTTTACGTCGGACAATCCTCGCAACGAGAACGCCGAGGTGATCCTCGACCATATGGAGGCGGGTGTTCCTCCATCCGGTTACCACGGCAAATACGAGCGTCTGGCGGACCGCCGACAGGCCATCGCCCACGCGCTCGCGCTGGCCCACCCGGGCGACGTGGTTTGTGTGGCGGGCAAGGGCCATGAGACCACCCAGGAGATCGCGGGGCAGTACCATCCCTTTGACGACCGGGTCTTGGTGCAGGAATTTCTGCAGAGGAGGGCCGCGTGATGCGCCGCTGCACCCTGGAAGAAGTGGCCCGCCTGAGCGGTGGTCGTCTCGTGAAAGGCGATCCGGCGCTTGCGGTGGACCGTCTCCACACCGATACGCGTTCGCTTCACCAGGGCGACTGCTTTGTCGCGTTGCGCGGTGACCGCTTCGACGGGCACTCCTTCGTACGCGAGGTCAGGAGCCGAGGCGCCGTGGCGGCGCTGGTCTCGAACCGGCTGATTTCAGATTTGCCCGACGACCTCGGTTTGGTCGAAGTGCCCGATACGCTCGAGGCGCTGCAGCGTTTTGCCGCGATGTACCGACGGTTGCTTCCGGTGCGGACCATCGGCGTAACCGGCAGCAGCGGCAAGACGAGCACGAAGGAGTTGATCGCGGCGGTATTGCGGACACGCTTCAGGACGAAGGCGACGGAAGGCAATCTGAACAACCACATCGGCGTGCCGCTGACGCTGATCCGCCTGGACGACGACGACGAGTTCGGCGTGGTCGAGATGGGAATGAATCACCCGGGCGAAATCGCTCCGCTGGTCAGGATGGCCGCGCCGGACATCGGCGTCATCAGCAGTATTGGGCCGGCCCACATCGAATTTTTCGACGACCTGGCGGCCATCGCCGCGGAAAAGGCGGAGCTGATCGCCGCGCTACCGCGCGACGGCGTCGCCGTGCTGAACAGTGCCGACGTCTGGAGCCAGCGTATCGCGCACCGCTCGGCAGCACGAATCGTCTGGGTCGGCGACAGTCCCGACGCGGTCTGGCGCGCGGAAAATGTTCACATGACCGCCAGCGGTCTCTCTTTTTACTTGGTGCATGGCGGCCAGCGGTTGACGGTGCGGCTCCCGGTCTTCAACCGTGTGATGGTGGGCAACGCGCTGCTGGCCGCCGCGGTGGGTGGCGAGTGCGGACTGGGCCTGGAGGAAATTGTCGGCGGGCTGGAGGCGGTCACGTTGCCCGGCGCGCGGATGCAGGTGGTCGGCGCGGAG
>Ga0206881_10252_pt1 | contig 13755 bp, 8 predicted proteins | sample Alteio_BWOrgCont_3_FD_152867 | JGI IMG/M metagenome (GOLD analysis project Ga0206881, IMG submission 152867) | Enriched cells from forest soil in Barre Woods Harvard Forest LTER site, Petersham, Massachusetts, United States -... | ecosystem: Environmental > Terrestrial > Soil > Temperate forest > O...
ACGCTGCTGCTGGACCGGGTGACGGGCAAACCGATTTTTCCGTTCCGGATGCGCCGGGCGCCCACGAGCGATTTGCCCGGCGAAGTGACCGCGCCCTACCAACCGGATCCGGAATTGCCGGAGCGATTTGCCAAAATGGAATTCACAGCCGCCGACCTGACCGACCGGACACCGGAAGCGGCTGAATTCGCGGCGAACCGCTTTAAGAGCGTGACCACCGGGTTTTTCCGGCCGGCCAGCCTGGGGCATCCCAATCTGTATTTCGGGATGGATGGCGGTGCGGAATGGTCGGGTTCGTGCATCGACCCCGATACCGGCCGGCTCTACGTCAGTGCGAACCATGTCGGCTGGATCATTTCCATTTTCCGCGATGATGATCCGCCGGATGATCCATCGGCCCCGAAGACACCCGGTAGAAAAGTGTTTGAAACCCTGTGCATGCCCTGCCATGGAGCCGACCGGTTGGGACTGGGGGTGGCGCCGCCATTGCGCGGATTACGCTTTCGACTTTCGGATGACAACATCATCCAGCAGGTGCGCCGGGGAAAAAACGGTATGCCGGCGTTTCCCGAAACCACTTTGAGCGAATCCAATCTGCAATCCTTGGTGGATTATCTGCTGTTGCGGGACCAGCCCACGCCGCCTGCGCCGGCCAGAGCCGAACGTCCGCGTTATAACTTCACGGGCTATCCCCGGTTCCTTGACAACGAGGGTTACCCCGCCAACAAGCCGCCGTGGGGCACCTTGAATTGTCTCGATCTCAATACCGGCAAACTGGTCTGGACCGTGCCGCTGGGCGAATATCCCGAACTTGCGAAGCAGGGTTTGGCCAGGACCGGCACGGAGAATTATGGCGGGGCGATTGCCACTGCGGGCGGACTGCTGTTCTGTTCCGGAACTCGCGACTCAAAAATCCGCGCGTTTGACAAAGATACCGGCGCGGAACTGTGGTCGGGCAAGCTGCCGTGGGTGGGCATTGCACCGCCGTCAACTTATGAGGTGCATGGCCGGCAATACGTCGTCATCACTGCGACCGGTAACAAGATTGGCAAACCGGATGAGTATGGTGACGCCTATGTTGCATTCGCCTTGCCCAAGCCGGTTGGAAAATGAACTTGGCACAGGAGACGGCGCTAGGAGATGCAAGGCTTGCTGATTGGAGAATGAACAACCATAATGACGGGAGACACAAACACACAGTAGGAAAAATCATCCGGAGACAACATTTTCAAAACTTATAAATGCCCGGCCGCCGGCACCTTTGGTTTTTCGGACGGTCGCGCCAGGCAATCAATTATATGAACAACGCCAAACGGATCACCCCACCCAGCCGGATCACGAAGCGGACGCGGCGGACAGCCATTCCCTTGAACAACGCGTTCTGGCTGGCTGCCTGGATGGCCGGTTTTTTTGTGAGCGCGGCGCTGGCCGCCACCAATATGAGTCCGGTTGCGGTCACCGGCTTCAATCGCGATTTGGTGATCGAAAACACCGCCTCCGGCCCGCCTTACAGCAGCTACGCCGTTGAATTCAACCCGGGCGAAGGCACCGCGTTTTATCAAAGCGGATTGTCGGGGAAATCCTACGGCTTGCCCGCCTCCGGCACATTTACCAGCGCGTTCGGTGACGGGACGATTTTTTCGTTTCAGCCCTACACCGGCAACAATGCCCTGGTGTTGAGCAGCGAGACCGGCCTGACTTCAGGCAGTCTGACCCTGCTGGCACCGAACACTTTCAGCCGCATCGCCATCCTCGCCAACTCAGCCTCCGCCACCTCGACCAGCGTCGGCACTCTGACACTTCATTTCAGTGACGGCAGCACGCTGACGACCAATTATAATGCCCAGGACTGGTTTTTTAACCCCGGCTTTGCGTTGCAGGGAGTGGACCGCATTAACATCAGCAGCGGCGCGACTGACGGCGGTCCCAACGGCAACCCGCGTTTCTATCAGACCACGATTGATCTGGCCGCCGCGCTGGGAGCGAACAACAAGCCGCTGGCGAGTCTCACTTTCGGCCAGGCTTCCGCGGCAAACTCCACCGCCATTTATGCCGTGAGCGGACTTCCCGCCTCGGCCATCGCCTTGCCCGCGGTAACGAATGTGCCTGCGGCCAACATCCAGGCGAAGGCGGCTACCATCGGGGGCCAGATAATCGCCACGGGCGGCGAGGCGCCGGCGGTCACGGTTTTCTACGGCACATCGGATGGCGGCACCAACGCTTCGCTTTGGGCGCAACAATTCGCCCTCGGCCTGCAGGGCGGAGCTTTTGCGCAAACCGTTTCGGGACTGGCTCCGAATACGGATTATTTTTACACAAGCCGCGCAATCAATAGCGCCGGTACTAACTGGGCCATGCCGTCAGCCACTTTCCAGACGCTGCCGCTGACCGCTCCCGTGATAACAAACCTGCCGGCGGGCGCGGTTCAGGGAAGCTTCGCGACGCTCAACGGACAGGTACTTTCGACGGGTGGCGAGACACCCGCCGTGACGCTATTCTACGGCACGACCGATGGCGGGACCACAGCGGGTGCCTGGACGCACAGCATTTTTCTGGGGCAGCAGACGGGTGGTTTCGCCCAGACGGTCACCGGCCTTTCGCCCAACACGCTCTATTACTTCACCGCCAGTGCGTTGAACTCCGCCGGCACCACGTGGGCTGCGCCATCGCAAACCTTCACCACCGTGGCAACGAATACACCGTCGCCATTCGTCGCCGTGCTGACCCAGCACGATGACAGTGGTCGAACCGGAATGAATCTGCATGAAACCTTCCTCAACATCACCAACGTCAACACCAGCCAGTTCGGTCTGCTGTTCAGCCGTAATGTGGACGATCAGATTTACGCCCAGCCCCTGGTGATGACGAACGTAAACATTCCTGGGCGCGGCACCCATAACCTCGTCATCGTTGCGACCGTCAACGACAGTGTTTATGCCTTTGATGCCGACAATGCCTCGGTCGAAACGCCGTATTGGACCGACAGTTTCATCAACCCTCCCACTATCGTCACCCCGGCGAACACGGACATGAGCGCGATCGGCGCCTGCGGCGGAGCCTATCAGGATTTCAGCGGGAACATCGGTATCGTTGGCACGCCGGTCATTGATCCGGTGGCGGGCACGATTTACCTGGTGGCGCGCACCAAGGAAAACGGCACCCATTTCGTGCAGCGGCTGCACGCGCTCGACGTGTCCACCGGCGCCGAACGCCCCAACAGTCCAGTCATCATCACCGCGACGTATGCGGGAACAGGGGCTGGGAATGTTGGGGGCGTCATCACGTTTGATCCGATTCGTCAAAATCAACGGCCGGGCCTGGCTCTTGTCAACGGCACGGTTTACATCAGTTGGTCTTCGCACTGCGACAACGGTCCGTATCACGGCTGGGTGATTGGTTACGACGCGACCACTTTGCAACAGGTCGCCGTATTCAACGACACTCCCAATGGCTCCGACGGTGGCATCTGGATGAGCGGGCAGGCTCCCGCCTTCGACACGAGCGGCAACCTTTATCTTGGCGTTGGCAATGGGACGGTGGACACGACCGGCGGTCCTGATCGTGGCGAAAGCCTCCTCAAACTCGTCCGGAGCGGCACCAATCTGACCGTGGCGAGCTGGTTCACTCCCTACGACTGGCAAAATCTGGAAAATGGCGACCTGGATCTCGGCTCGGGCGGGCTGATGCTGATTCCCGGAACCACGTTGGCGTTCGCAGGCGGCAAAGAGGGCATCGTTTATTTGGTGAACCGCGATAACATGGGCGGGCTGACCAGTTCCACCACCACCAACGACAACATCATTCAGAGTTTTCCCGTCACGACCGATGAAGTCCACGGCGGCGAAGTCTGGTGGGATGGTCCGGGAGCGTCCTACGGCTATCTCTGGCCGTCGTCCGTGTATCTGCAGCAATATGTTTTTAACCGCGCGGCAGGCAAATTCACGCTTCCCGTTTTTGCGCAAAGTCCCACGGCTGCTCCGAGCGGGCAGCCCGGCGGCATCCTGGCGGTTTCAGCCAATGGCACCAATGCCGGCACCGCCATCATTTGGGCGGTGCATCAGGTGGGCGGCGACGCCAACCAACAGGTATTGCCCGGCATCCTCCATGCCTACAGCGCCCAAAATGTGGGAACCGAGCTTTGGAACTCGGAACAACTCAGTTGGCGCGACACCGTCGGCAAATTCGCCAAATTTGTTCCGCCCACTGTGGCGAACGGGAAAGTTTACCTGGCCACGTTTGCCAACCGGCTGAACGTCTATGGTCTCCAGCCGCCGCCACCGGTAAGCATCGCCATGTCCGGCGGCAACACCACCATTTTCTGGCCGACGAACACGCCGGCCAGCTACACCCTGCAAAGCACGACCAACCTGGTGATCGGAACGTGGATTGCCGTCACCAACAGCGTCGCCGTATCCAACGGCGTTTACCAGGTCACGGTGCCGGCGGCCTTGCCGGCAATTTACTATCGCTTAAAGTTGTGACGGTGCCGGCTTCGAAGGCCACTGTGACAGGGCTGGCAGAAAATTCAACAGCGCAAGTGCGGGTGTGGTTCGATGCTATGGCTGGCTTGGAAATTGAATGCTTTATTTTACAACATTGACAACGCGCAGCATGCCGCCGTCAAGTTCCTGAAGCGGACCGAGCGGCCTGACCAGGTCTTCCTCGCGCGCAATTTGCGGTTCGCTGGAAGAAAGTTTGTATACGACGAGGTCGGTATTGATCAGGATCAGTCCTTTGAATTTCCAACCCGACTCGTGGGTCATCCTCTTGAATCCGAAAATGTCGAGGAGCAAGTTTCCATGTCGTTTGCCGCGAATGTCCTGCAATTCAACAAGGTAGGCGGAACTTTTTTCCTTGGCCTCAATGCACTCGCGCACGGCGACGGGCAGGTCTTCCTTCTGGATGCCAGGGTTGGGCATGAACGTCTGGATGATGTCCACGTAGGTGAGAATTTTTATGTTGGGTGAAGCCTTTGGATCAAAGCCCAACGCCTGTAAATCCTTCACGGTGGACTGGTGGGGCGTGATTTTCTGAAAGGCGCTCTCGACACCGGCGTAATTATTCCAGCGCGAAATGACGATGGACTGGCTGCTGGGAAACAAATTGCGACATCCCACAGTCGGGAGCAGCGCTCCCAGGACCCACAGCAACATTAACAGTCGCTGCTTCATACGACATCTTTCAGTTCGACAAGCGCGAAAAGATCATTTCGCACTGCTTATTCATATCATTATCTAATATAATCTACCCCATAAACCACCCATTGCAAATGTATGTTAAGAAAATCTCACCAGGCGCGGAATTCAGTGACTTTGTTTTCCGGCGCCATGCCGGCCTCCAACTCCGCAAATTCGTTCGCCGGCATTTTTTGGGCGGGTGTTTTAGCCAGTCGCCGGATTTCGTTGGAAGGTTTTGAGTGCATGCCCGGTTCAATCAGCAAGTCGCTCTGGAAAGTCACTGAAGACACCGTCCACACCCAGCATTTTCATTCGGCTGATTTCTTTCGGTCGATTGATTGTGAACGCAAAAACCTTGAGCCCGTGCCGATGGGATTCGGCCACCAGGTCTGCCGTCACGCATCTTTTGCCTGCATGGATCGAGTACGCCCCCAAATCTTCAGCAAATTGCACGAGTCCGCGACGAGTCTTTTCAATCAGCGCGCCGATCCGAATTTCAGGTTGAAGTTGCTTGGTCTCAAGAAGCTGCGCATGGTCAAACGAAGAAACCAGAAAGTCGCCGTAATTCCAACCACCGTGGTTCACCTGCTCGGCAATGAGGTTAGCCACCGGCGCTGCGGTGTGAGGACCTTTGAGCTCGACATTTATGATCCCGCGACGGTTCACGGTCGCGAAGATTTCCGAGAGCGTTGGAATGCGTTCACCCATTCCGGCGTCCAGCGACCGGAGATAGGCGAAGGATTTATGCGTCACGCAACCGCATCCATTGGTGGTGCGTTCCAAAGTGTCGTCGTGAATCACCACCAATTGACCGTCCACGAAATACACGTCCACCTCCACGCCGTCCGCACCCAACTCCAGCGCACGGCGCACGGAGCGGACCGTGTTCTCCGGCTCGTGTCCACACGCGCCCCGATGGCCGAAACAAAACAATTTTTTCGCGGTCATTTGGACTCGTAGTGCGGCGCCAGTTTCAGGAAATCCGCCAACTGCTGTTTTTCCCAATCCTCATTGCACCCCAATTCCACCGCCAAGTCGATGATTTCCCGGGAAATCGTATAGGCCGCGCACCCCCACGCGGCGTTTCTTGGATATTTCAACAGGCTGATTGGCGCCGCGCTGAGGACAACGCGCGGCGGAACGGGTTCCAGGTAGATGGCGGTCCCCAGCGAGCCGTCGTAGCCAGACACGAGAACAACCGAAAGTTCCAAAGTTGTAATTACTCCACTTTCAACCGTAGGAGACGAGGTGACGAGTCTCTAACCGTTATGTTTTATTGTAACTTTCCTGCCCACCGCGCCGCAAGTTTCCAAACCCGCCGGAACTCCCCAGTCATCGGTACGCGTTGTGCCGATCATCTGTGCCCATCTGCTTGTCGTGCCATAGCGCAGCGACGGCGGATCACAGTTTCGCATTCCGCAGCCGTAGGGCGTTCGCAATAACGGAGACCGAACTCAAACTCATGGCCGCGCCCGCGATGATGGGACTCAGCAGCCACCCGAAGAACGGATAGAGCAAACCCGCCGCAAGCGGAATTCCCAGCGTGTTATAGGCGAAGGCGAAGAATAGATTTTGCCGAATGTTCCACATCATGGAACGGCTCAAGCGGATGGCTTTGGCAATGCCCAACAGATCCCCATTCACGAGGGTAATGCCGGCGCTTTCCATCGCCACATCGGTGCCGGTACCCATGGCGATGCCGACGTTGGCGGCGGCCAGGGCCGGAGCATCGTTAATCCCGTCACCCGCCATCGCCACGATTTGACCGTGCCGCCGGATTTGTTGGATGCGTTCGTGTTTGTCCATCGGCTCAACACCCGCCGCCACCAGATCAAGTCCGAGGGTTTTGGCGACGGCATTCGCGGTGCGCTCGTTGTCGCCGGTGAGCATGATGATTTTCAGACCTAGTTTGTGAAGTTGCGCGATGGCTTCCGGCGTGGATGCCTTGATGGGATCGGACACCGAGATAATTCCGGCGGCCCGGCCGTTGATGGCAACGAACATCACCGTCTGTCCTTCCGCCTGCAAGACGTTTGCCTCGCGTTCAATGTCTCCCCAGTCCATGACGCTTCGTTCCTGGAGGAATTTAAGTTTGCCGACAGCGATTTCACGTCCACCGATTTTTCCCACGACCCCACCGCCGGTGATAGAATTGAAATCTGCGACCGGTTGCAATGTCACATTGCTTTCTGCCGCTCCGCGAACAATCGCGGCGGCGAGCGGGTGTTCGCTGTGCTGTTCAACCGACGCGGCCACGAGCAACAATTCATATTCCGCCACGCCGTTGACCGGGAGAATTTGCGTGAGGCGCGGTTTCCCTTCGGTAAGTGTGCCGGTTTTGTCCACGACGATGGTGGTGACGCGTTCCATGACTTCCATGGCTTCGGCGTTGCGGATCAGCACGCCCGCCTGCGCACCGCGCCCGATGCCAACCATGACGGACATGGGAGTGGCGAGCCCGAGCGCACACGGACACGCAATGATCAGCACGGCAACGGCGTTGACGATGGCAAGCGCGAAGCGCGGTTCCGGGCCGGCCAGGGACCAGATGATGAAGGTCAACACAGCACAGGCCAGCACTGCCGGAACAAAATAGCCGGAAACCTTGTCGGCCAGTGCCTGAATCGGCGCGCGGCTCCGCTGAGCGTCGGCCACCATCTTGACGATGCGAGCCAGCACCGTCTCGCTGCCGACGTGTTCAGCCAGCATGACGAAACTGCCGGTGGTGTTGAGCGTGCCGCCAGTCAACTTGTCGGCGGCGTTTTTCTCCACGGGCATCGGCTCGCCGGAAATCATGGATTCGTCCACGGAAGTTTTGCCGTCGAGTAGGACGCCATCAACCGGAATCGTTTCACCGGGACGCACGCGCAACTTTGCTCCGACTTGAACCGATTCCAGCGGCACGTCGTATTCCTCGCTGCCTTGAACCACTCGTGCGGTTTTGGGCGCAAGATTCAGCAACGCGCGAATGGCGCCCCCGGTCTTGCCCCGCGCCTGTAATTCGAGCATTTGGCCCAGCAGCACCAGGACGACAATAACCGCTGCCGACTCGAAATAAATTCCAGGTTTGCCGCCGGTCGCGAACGAAGCGGGAAACGCGCCCGGCACAAGCATCACCACGGCGCTGAACAAGTAGGCCGTGCCCACGCCAATCGAGATGAGCGTGAACATATTCAAATGCCGGGTGACCAACGAACGCCAGCCGCGTTGAAAAAATGGCCAGCCCGCCCAAAGCACAACCGGAGTGGCGAGGGCGAATTGAATCCAGCGTGAGGTGTCCCCCATCACCCAGCTCGCATGCCCCAGCGCCGGGACGAGGTGCGCCATCGCGAGCAGGAAAACCGGCAGGGCGAGTGCCCCGCCAACCCAGAACCGCCGCGTCATGTCCGCCAGTTCAGGGTTTTCCTCTTCGACAATTGACACAGCCATTGGCTCCAACGCCATGCCGCATTTCGGACAATCACCAGGATGATCCTGCTTCACTTCCGGATGCATCGGGCAAGTGTAAACCGCCTGGCCAGCCGGCGGGTTGTGATCCGCGGGGGCGATCATAATTCTCCGAAAGGCTGGCTCTACATTTGCAACCCCGACCGCTGACGCTGGAATTGGCTCCAGCGTCATGCCGCATTTCGGACATTTTCCCGGATGATCCTGTTTCACTTCCGGGTGCATCGGGCAGATGTAAACCATCTTGCCGGCGACACTCAAACTTGCGGTTGCAGTTTTCATTGGCAAACCCTAATTCATTTATCTAAAAGTTACATATTTTTCCAGGCACTCGACTTTGCCCCAGGCGCATCCTGGCACTTCCCCGTTGTTCTACCGCAGGTTTCCAAACCGCCCCTTCGCCTCTCAACTATCAACAATAAACCTACGCCTGAGTGCTGCCAGCGAAATGTTCTTAGTCAATCCTGTGAATCCCGTCAAAGAAATAGCCTTGATTGCCTTATCGCAGAGGCCTGCCGGCTTTTGCTTGCATGAAGTCGATCATCTGTGCCCATCTGTGCCCATCTGTGGTTAAACTCACAGGTTCAGTCTTTTCGCCGACGCCAAACCAAAACGCGCCTGCCCAACCTCGCCCATCGCCCGATTCAACACTACAAATCGGCAAAGGGTATGTTTGGCAGGCGCGAATTGCGATTCCTACTTATTCATTCACTGAACTGCCGTGGCTGAAGCATCCTGCGTGGCTGCATGTGAACTGCATTCAGTCAAGGCCCTCGGACTCAGGGTCGCGTCTTTTTGGCAGGACGTTTCCCGATTGGCATCCACGTCCACGACTTGGGCAAACTTGATTTGATTGCCAGCGGCGCGCGGAGAAAGCAGCACGGTCGTGGTATCCGCGCGAGCAACGACGGAGGTCGTGGCTTCGGGCGCAGGATTGACAAAGTTAATTTGGTTGCCCTTGGCCCGCGGCGAGAGCAGCGGTTCCGTGGCAAAGGAGGTGATTGCGAATGCGGCAAGCACCGCACCCAGGAGGAGACTTTTATTTTTCATACTTTTTTGTCTTTCATAAGGGCAACGCTTCATTGCATCGCCCGATGTCTCTCCATTTGCACAACGCGTGCCAGAGAGCAGGCAGGGGTTCCATCCGTAATCAACCCCCTTGGCGGCAAGGAAATAGGCTGACGCCGTCCGGTTGCCCTAATTTTCAGGAGTGTCGACAGATCAGAGGGGCGTCGAGTATTCGTCACCGGTGACTTGACTCTCAACCCTGAACTGGCCCCCGAAACGGTGGAACAGTTTATCCTGGATCAACTCGATCGCGCCGGCCTGGGTCACAACGCCTTTACGCCCGAAGCGCTGGCCCTCATTGTGCGCTCCGGCGAAGGGCTGTTGCGCCGCACCCGCAACCTGTGTCTCGGCGCGCTCATCGAGGCCGTGCGTGACCAGACCCGCATCGTGGATCTCAAACAGGTCAACCGGGTGCTCATCCAACCCCATTGGGGAAAAGACTGTGACCAACCCATTGCCTAAAGGCCCACGCTGGTCGCGGGAGCAAATCCGCGCCGCCCGGCTGGCCCCGCTGCTGCCGCTACTCCAGCAACGCGGCCTCCAAATTATCGCCTGCGAGGCCGGCAATTTTATTTTACCCGCCTATCCCGGACTGATCGTCAAAGACGGCTATTGGCGCTGGCCCGAACGCCATCTGGCCGGCAACGCCATTGACTTCCACATCCAGGTCCTCGGCCTGTCCTTCCACGATGCTATGCGCCAAATCACCGGCACATAATCTGACCACGACCATCGTAGCGTTACGACGCCAATCTGGGAAAAACCCGGAAAGAACGGAAAAACCTCCGGCTACGATGGGAGTGCGGGAAAATCTCCCGCCGCCGCTCAACAATCAAAAACAACCAGCCGCGTCGTAACGCTACGATCAGAGCGCGGTAATTTGGCACCAAACTACGATGCCAGTGCGGCACGAAATCTCAAATCGTTATGATGCCAATTTGGGAACAAATACGATGGAAATTAAATCCGTAACAGTTAGAGGTAAGGCGTGCCATCTTAAATGGGCACTCCGGGCGGTTGGCGTGTCGAGTTCGCTTCGTCCACCTCATTTTGGAGAATAGTAATTTCTGACACCAGGAGCTTTCCACATGTAATAGGTGACTGCTGCCGGAATTCCCATTTGTGCCGGAAACATGATGCATTTTTCCCACCACATTCCTTTGAGCACGAAAATGTCAGTTGGCAAGAAAATAAAAAATGGTATGGCTAGCAAAGATAAGATAATTAATACAAGCGACGTTCGCGAAGTAATGAAGGAAGCAGTAAAAGAAATACAGCCAACTCCAATAAGTCCAAAAAAAACTATTTTTCCCGTCCAGGTTGGCGAACCGTTTTCAAGCCAAAATTTACCAATGAGGTAAATAACAATTATAAAAAAAAGGCGGGCGCACCAAATAATAATCGGAGTCCGCCGCTTTAAATCGGTGTTTTCACTTTTCATAACGCCTAAAAATTTCGCCGCAGCCATCCGTCAAAAGCTCTTGAACGATCCAAAAGAGCCCTTGCTAATATCACCCTTTTCTCTGGCGTCCCAGCGATACTGTCTGCCACCGGAACAGGGTTGAATGCATCAGTTGAGATTCTCGAAAACCATTCCTCAATAGCAGTTGGCCAACCCTCTACGTCCCTAGTTGATTCGAAAAGATTTGCCGCTCTTTGATATGCTCCATTACCAGGAAGAATTGCACCAAGCGTTCCTCCAACACCTAAATTGTACTGCTGAAACGTTTGATCCCCATCGCTATTAATTATGTTTTGCAGATCTTGCATTGTCTGACCATTTTGCGCCATGGCCATTGATCGATCTTGGGCACTAAGTCCAAAGTATTTTTGATAATTCACACTGACTTGAGAAACTGCTGCAAGGTCAAACGCTGCAAGACCAACTGCTACTGATATTGCACCCAACGTTGTCGGAAGGTCAAAGTCGTGGCCGGACGGGTCAATCCCATTGACCGGATTATCCTCCGCATAGAGGTATTTGTGCAGACTCAGCGGGTCTTCATTGTTTCCAGCGAAAGTATCGCTGGTTAAAAACCGTCCCGTCCCCGGATTGTACGTTCTTGCTCTAAGTTCATAAGAACCAAGATCGCCGTCCCATTGCTGCCCGCAGTAGAGATAATTGTTGGCCGTGCTGCCCATCGAAGCAATCAACGTCCCAAAAGCATCGTACGTGTACGTATCCGTAATCGCGCCATTCGTGCCCGCCAGGAATCGCACACTTCCGTGTCCGTCGTAGCCGTAAAAGCTGATCGTCCCGCTCGGCACCTGCCGTTGACTGATCAAATTCAGGCCGTAATTATACAATTTCGACAAATTGGTACCTACGCCTGAAACCGTCCATTCCTCTAGCACCTGTGCATAACCGCTCGGATTTCGGTCATCCACCAGATAATACGTCCTCACTCCGGCGACGGTCTTGCTCACCCGGTTCCCGTCGCCGTCGTATACAATCGAGATGCTGCCATTCGTGACCAGTTGATCCATCGCGTTATACCGGCTGAATCCAAGCGGCGAATTCGTGGTGTTCCCGTCGCTGTCATACTGATCCCGCAGCAGCCAATCATTCGTGCCGTAAGCAAATGCCTGGTTCGTCAGACTGCCGACAACCGTCGACCCGTTCGTCCGGCCAAGCCTGTTGCCAACGGCGTCGTAGTTGTAAAAGAGGTTGCTGGAGACATTGAAAGTTTCATTGGTTAACCGATACAGCGAATCATACTGCCAGGCAAAGATGCGGTTGATGTTGGTGACCGTTTCCATTTCATTGGTACGGTTTCCGGTTGCCCCCAGTTGATATGAAAAATATGCAAGAGAACCGCCATTCCGCGCCCACTGGAGCGTCGTCAACCGGTTCAGCGAATCGTACTGGTAAAGATTCGTCACCCCATTACCGTAACCGATCATCTGCAAATTGCCAACCAAATCAAAACCGTAACCCGCCGCAGGACTGCCATTGGCCAGAACATTCGTCAGGCGGTTCAACGGGTCATATTGATAAACATTGGTCACCCCGCCGCTGGAGCTCGACCCGAGCGTAGTCAGGTTGCCGTTGGCATCGTATCCGTAATACAAGGCCACGGTGGGGCCGCCGCTCCACGCATTTGTCCTGGCGATCATGCGATCTCGATTGTCATAACCGTACGAGGTTGTGCCGCTCGCATCGGTCATAGTCAAGCGTTTTCCCGCGGCAGAATAAGCAAAGCTGACTTGATAGCCGTTGACGGACGCACTGTTGGTCAATCGGTTCAGAGCGTCATAGTTGTTCGTAATCACGGCACCATTGAAATTGGTGTGGCACACTTGATTTCCGTCAAGATCATAAGCAAATCCTTCGCGCTGGCCACCAGGCATGAGGTGCATGGTGCGTCGGCCTTGACCATCATAAACATAAACATTTGTTCGATTCAGAGCGTCAATCTGGGCAATTTGATTGCCGGCTTCGTCATATTGAAAACGCGTGACTTGCTGCAGTGCATTTGTGACAGCCACCAAACGACCGTCACCGTCGTACCCGAACGACGTCACAATGCCGTCCTCGTTTGTTTCTGCTATCTTTCTGCCATCTCCATCATAAGCGGTCGCAGTGATTGTGCCGTCGGGATATCGCACCAGCCACGGACGATTGAGCGCATCGAACACGTTGGTGGTCGTGTGATTATTGGCGTCGGTAAAAGTGATTTGATTACCATTCGGGTCGTAGGCATACGATGAAATGTTTTGGACCGTAGTGCCCACCGCGTTGGTGACCGCGATGCGCCTTCCATCGGCGTCATAGAGGTTGGCGATTATGGTGCCGCGCGCATCAAGAGTCTGCGCGACTCGGCCAAGATCATCGTAAACCGTTCCGTTTGTGGTGCCATCGGCATAAATGGTTTCGACAAGACGATTGAGTCCGTCATAAATGTACATTGTGGGACGCCCTAACTGATCCACACTGTTCGTGCGGTTTCCTGCAGCGTCGTAAGAGGAAGAATTGGTTGTTCCATCTGAATAAACCGTCTCAATGAGGTGCCCTAGGGCATCATAGAAATATGAGGTTTGATTTCCAAGCGCATCAATCGTT
>Ga0206881_10255_pt1 | contig 13690 bp, 14 predicted proteins | sample Alteio_BWOrgCont_3_FD_152867 | JGI IMG/M metagenome (GOLD analysis project Ga0206881, IMG submission 152867) | Enriched cells from forest soil in Barre Woods Harvard Forest LTER site, Petersham, Massachusetts, United States -... | ecosystem: Environmental > Terrestrial > Soil > Temperate forest >...
GAGATAGACGAGGTCCTGCTCCCGTCCCGGCGGAACTTGCGCCACGAGCCTCTCGGCAAGGTCTCCGTGGGGATCGATCACGGCAACGCCGCGACCGCACAGCATGTCTTGGGTAGCGATCGCCTCCAGGAGAGTCGTTTTCCCCGTTCCTGTTTTACCAATCGCGTACGTGTGAAAAAGCCTGTCAGCCTGCCTGATGCCAAAGGTCTGGTTCGGCCTGCGCCCGTTGGTTGTCGCGAAGTATGAAATATCTGGATTCCGTAGCATCCGTCCAACATAGCCGCCGACGGGAGGAAACACACGACGGTGATGCGTGCCTCGGTGGCACATTCTCCCGTCGTTTCAAGAGTTCGATATGACATGAGTATGGACAGCGGTCTTGTTCTTTCAACAATGGAGACACCGCTATGCCTACGTCATCTCAGTCCGACATCGATCTACTGCGTGTATTGCTTGGGGCGCGGCGTGCCAAGCGGCTGTATCGCGGAACGCTGACTCCGCTCTTTGATTCGAAGGAGGAGGAATCCGCGGACCACATGCGACTCCTGGCTGCTCGTGAGTTAGTAAAGCGATGGCTGCTGGAAGAGCTTCGACAAGAGCCCGACTTACAATCACCGGCCCAGACGCGCGAGTACCTGAAGCTCCACTTCGCCGGAAAGGAGCGAGAAGTCTTCGCCTGCCTTTTCCTAGACAATCGCCATCGATTGATCGCAGCGGAGAACCTCTTCTATGGCACCATCGACGGAGCCAGTGTTCATCCGAGGGAAGTGGTAAAGCGAGCACTCCAATTGAACGCCGCGGCGGTAATCCTAAGCCACAATCATCCAAGCTTTGTGACCGAGCCAAGCCAGGCAGACGAGATGATTACGAAAAGGCTCAGGGAAGCACTGGCATTGGTCGATATCCGCGTTCTCGATCACCTAATCGTCGGAAAAAATGCCGCGACGAGTTTTGCAGAGAGAGGTTTGCTGTAAATCCATCTGGCACCGGAACTACACTTCTACCTGCGCTTCGTGCGCAGGTTTCTTTTACTCCACCGACGATCGGTTCTTGCCGGCGCTATTGGGAGCCAGCAACAGTCAAGTCTTCGGGGCTGTCACCGTTGATGTCTGCTCTGAGGTGGTGTTAATCTTCCGATTGTTATATGAGAACCAAAACCGAACGCACCAGAACATTCAACGTACGTGACTCCTCGGGAGTAGTTCATGAGATATCTGAATACACGACCTTCAATTTGAGCGTCGCAGGAGGAAAAGATAGCTGGCATCCCGCAGACAAGAGCTACGGAACCGCCGACGGGGGTAATGTCGGACACCAATGGCACAAGCAATTTCAATTGCCAAATTCAACTGAATGGTTGGCGGAATGTTAGAGGATGCGGCCCACAAAAGGGGCGCATACTGTCTATTGTCGTAGTGGTCTCTCTTCCGCGTCGCGGCAAACGCCAACGCAACATCCTATTCTCGTGGAATGTCTCCAGGTTATCAGCGCTAGAATATCCTTCGCAACATGCCGACGCGAATTTCCCCCGCTGCTATCGTGGCCCTTAAGGACGCGCTTTGTGCCGTGTACTGGTATAAGACCGATCTGCGTAGCTTCCTCCAACAATGTCTCTCCGGGCCTGCAATCCTGGGGTCTCTTAATTGGGACAATTACAAGCGGCAGATAGTCTCAGATCTCGTGGAGTACCTAGCTCGCAATCAGGAGGCACATCTTGGCGATCTCACACGCCTGTGCAACGAGGTGTGCGAGATTGACAACTTTCAGCACCTTCTCCAGCTTGAGGGCGGTGCGCAAAAGGCCGAGCGCGCACGCACTGCTGTGGAACAGCTTAAGACTCTGGTGAGGCCACATCAGGAAGCTAGGAAAGAGGCTGATGATCTCGCAGATAGACAAAAGCGCGCGGCCGAGAAACTACGTGCAAATGCCGCCGTGCGTCAAAAGCTTGGCGACATAAAGAACCGTTACATGGCTCTCGTAGTGTCTTCAAACGTCCAAGGCCGTGGCTTTGAACTCGAACGCGTCATGTATGACCTGTTTGAACTCTTCGATCTCGACCCCAAGGCCTCCTTCCGAAATACCGGCGAGCAAATCGATGGAGCCTTCGCTTTCGAAGGGACTGACTACCTATTCGAGGCGAAGTGGCAGCAAGACCCGGTGAACGCCGCTGATCTGGACGCCTTTGCAGGTAAGGTTCGCCGTAAGCTTGAGAATACGCTTGGTATCTTCCTTTCAATCAACGGGTTTTCACCGAATGGAATACTGGCGCACTCGTCAGGAGGTGCTGTAATAATTCTCATGGATGGCGCGGACCTTATGGCGGTTCTGGAGGAAAGGATAGACTTTGTGAGTTTGTTGCTCAGAAAAAAGCGGCACGCGGCGCAAACTGGAGGCATCTATCTTCAGTTTTATCAAATCGTCGCATCGACGTGACCCGAAGGAGACTATTCGGCGGTATCGGCACTACGATCGATTACACCGTACCGAATGCAGAGTTGCCCCACTTTGGCCCTTTCGGTAAACGGCACGACGTAGACTCCGTGGCTCTTATAGGTCGAAAGCCTAAGTCGCTTTCGCAGAATGCCGCCGACGAATCGATTCGTGATCGGTCGTTCGTATTCCGCTCCATATCGGGAGACGAAGGCAGCCGTCACCTCAGAAACGGGTACATTCGGTCGCTGTGATTGCTCGAATACCTCGGTGAGTATCTCCAGCACACCAGCCTCAGCAGATGCTGAGCGCTCCGCATAGAGGTCGTGGTCGAATGACTTCACCGAATCGCGCACGGCCCCCTGCAACGATGCGTCATCAATGATAGAGAGTAGTGGCACCAAGATTTGATTGAGCCGTGGGGACAACGCAGGATCGACTAAGGATTCATCAACGCGGATTCGGTCGAGAGACTGAAATCGATACATAAGCAGCCGGTTGCGCAGTGACCGGGCCTCGACTTTCTGCTCATCCGGAAGATTGATCGGAATATCGTCTCGCAGGCTCCGCTGGCCCATCTCCTCGGTCAGAAAGCGGCTTTCAAGAGCTTGATCTTCGAACGAACGGCGCATGGCCACGATTTTGGGACCGAATACGTTGAAGGCCCTGGGATCGAATTCGCGTTTCACTGTCACTGCGGTGCGCAGGACCGGAAAGCCTTTCGCGTTGCCGTTGTTGAATATCTTGACCAGTTCCGACCTCTCGTCGCTGAATCGAAAGTCGGCCTCGTCGAAAATCAGAGTCCCGCGGAAAGTGTCAAGTGTATGAAAAATGGGCGAGACCGTGGAAGCGCCACTGGCAAAGAACGTTTTGTAGCAGAGCGATCCGATGACGATGAGCGCCCGCGTCTTGCCTGATCCGAAGTCTCCCCGAAGCCTGAGGTATGGCAGCTCGTTGAAAGCATCGTATACCCAGGTTAGGAGAATGTAATAGCTGGCGATCCTCTGAAACCGTTCAGAGAGATCCACATACCGATAGAGGTAATCCTGGATCGCGGCGATCAGAGTGCCGATTGAACCATACGGCTCCGGCTTATCGGGAAGTAACACTGCACCGTGCTTGATCAGGTTGTTGGTCGCCGGCACCGGAACCAGGCGCTCGCCCGCATCCGCTTCCAGAGAGCTCTCCACCGATACTTGACCACTGCGGAATAGCGCAAACGCCGTTCTGCGCGTATCGACCTGGTAGATCAGCTCCAGCAGGCCGCCACCGGGCAAGCGACGCGACACGGCGGGGGTGACTTTCCCTTGCCTCTTTTCCTTCTCGTCTGACATTCCCTCTAGGCTAGGTCTGGAACATGCTCTCACAAAGGCGTGGAATCATGCTTAGCCGGCACGATCTCCACTACGTGACAATCCCGGCGTGTGCGCTAGATTGGTATGACAGTCCATGAAGTATTTCATTTACTGTCGCAAATCAAGCGAATCAGAGGATCGCCAGGTCCTCTCGATCGAATCGCAATGCAACGAGCTTCGACGAGCTTTTGGCGGCACGCACGATATTGACATCGTAGATGTATATCGCGAAGCGGCTAGCGCAAAAGCACCCGGACGAAAGCTTTTCAATGAGATGCTCAGCCGAATCGATCTCGGAGACGCCAGCGGCATCCTAGCTTGGCACCCTGATCGGTTAGCGCGTAATTCCATTGACGGTGGTCAGATTATCTACCTGCTCGACCGAGGAAAGCTTAAAGATTTGAAATTTGCCACCCAGTCATTCGAGAACAACCCGCAAGGTAAATTCATGCTCACGATATCGTTCGGATACTCTAAGTACTATGTCGATGCACTAAGCGAAAATGTGAAGCGTGGTAATCGGACGAAGATTGAGAATGGTTGGCGCCCTAATCGGGCACCAATCGGGTATCTCAACGAAAAGGACACCAAAACTATTGCCAAAGATCCACTGCGCTTTCCGCTTATCCGAAAGATGTTTGAGCTAATGCTTACCGGCTCATACTCTCCAACTCAGATTGCCCATATCGCGAGAGATGAGTGGGGACTCAAGACGCTCCAGAGAAAGCGTAGCGGTGGCGCCTCGTTGGCGGTTGGATCGACCTACAGTATTCTCACAAATCCGTTTTATGCAGGAATTATCCTGTGGAACGCGCAGACCTATCCGGGCAAGCATGAACCCGTGGTCAACCTGGATGAATTTGAGCGCGTGCAGAGGCTCATTGGGCGACCCGACCAGATCCGTCCACAGCGGCATGAGTTCGCATTTACCGGAATGATCCGCTGCGGAGGCTGTGGACTCGGTGTTACGGCTGAACACAAGGTAAACCGCTACGGCAGTCGGTACATCTACTATCACTGCACCAAGCGTCGGTTAGTACCGCGCTGCCAACAGCCGTCCATTGAACTCAAAGCACTTGAACAACAGATTCTGCGATTCCTTGATCAGCTGACTATAGCGGAGAGAGTGCATCGAGCAGTCATCGCCTGCCTCAATGACCTAAGGGGCCATTGGAACACGGAAGGGAGCGCGAAACAACAGTCCATCGAAGCAGCCATGCGTGGCACCGCCGCCGAGCTTTCCGAACTCACTGGGCTTCGGCTGCAAACGTCAGCAACTTCAGCAGGAAGAGCTAAGACTGTCACAACAGTTGGATCGAGTACGCAGCGAAGCCAGCCGGTTCGAACTAATCGAGGACATCATTTTATTCAACACTTTGGCCGCGTCTTGGTTTGCTCGCGGCAACAATCAATCCAAGAAGCTAATACTCGAAACCGTTGGTTCGAACTTCGTGCTAAAGGATAGAATACTTAACATTCAAGCCAAGAAACCGTTTCGACAGTGGCCTACCATGACCAGTAATTCACGACTGCTGGCAGTCGTCAACGACGTTAGAACTTTGGTTACTAAGTATGACAACGAAGATCTTCAGGCAACTGTGCAGAATATACAGCTGCTCAAGGAGCAGTTCGGAAGGAAGAACCATTGACAACAGCAGGGGAACAGCCAGAAAACCCTCCCCGCAATACGAGTCAAATTTTTCTTCCTTTTAATCCCCGAACAGATACGACAAATCACTCTGGTCAGCAATTTCTCCTATATCGTTGATTTGTCCCAGAATACATCCATTGGTTGTTGAGACAGCAGTACTACCTTCCATACCAGCGGGAACACTTATGTTCGTAATATCTTCATATCCTGATGTACCCGTAACAGTGCCTGTGAGGGTCTCAAACGAAGCGTTAGTTGGCCATCCAAACACAGCGACGGCGTCACCAACTGATGGGCGAGAAGAACAATAATTCTCCGTTTGCGCGTACGTAGCAACGTAATTATTCGGCGGCAAAACGACTTGGCTAAAATCGATATTATTATTGGGAACGTTCACAGGGGACTGGCTTGTTCCTTCGTCATTAACTGTGATGTTTGAAAAACCTCCCGCAAAAAGCGATGCCCCTGACGGAAACTGGACATTGCATGAACCTGGGAGGATCGCGTAGCCAGCGTAGGATGTGTTCTGTACCGCGCCTAGTACCGTGTTCACGTAATAGTTTTCAGACCCGGTGTATTTACCAAGAAGGCCATTCGAAGTCTGTGAAAAAAGCACAGCCCCATAGCGGTTATAGTAATCGCAAGTAATGTATGCGAGCTGCGATGCAAGTTTGCTAGCTAAGTTGGGTGCAGAGTAGTTTGTCTGCTGAGTTTGCGGAACCTGAGCCGTTTGAGATTGAGTCGTTGCAACATTACAAGGTTGACCGGTCGTTGCACTAAAAATATCGCCGGTTGTACAACCTGGAACAGCGGATGCAGTTGTGCAAGATTGTCCGGTCGTAAAGCTGAACTGAGCACCTGCAGGACAGCCAGGGACGTTGGATGAGGTTGCTGACGACTCGGCCGAATCACTTGTGTTACCTTCAGAATTCCAAACGGCTCGAGAGATTGCTCCAAAATAGCCGGTGGCTGGCGATATACTGTTTGCTGCCTGCCATGCCGCAACTGCGGCTTGCGTCTGAGGACCAAAATATCCAGTCGCACCGGCGGAAAGTGTGTGGCCGCTGGCGATAAGTCCTTGTTGAAGACAGGTGACTGTTGAGTCTGATGAGCCAATGGTTAGATTATGTGTGAATGAGCAAGAAGAGACCGCGGACGCTGCAAATAGGGTGATGGGAGAAAAAAACAGAATCGCAACAAGAATTGGTATTTTCTTCATATTGATTGGTTAATCAATTTTATGGTACGCCGAAACTGAAAGAGCGCAAGAGTCATGTTGCCTGACCGAGGTTGAGACTAAAATAATGTGCGCCTACTAGCGGTAGTTTATGGTTCCGGAATCGGCGTCCCGAACAATTACGACACAATGTTCATGACCAAGCGCATTCAACTGCCGGAGGCGGTCGCCCGCATCTATAAAGCCGCTGCCGATCTCGAAGCGCGTTATCCAGGCAGGAAATTTACGCCCGACGGCCATCTCGTCGGTTCAATCGGGGAGGTGATAGCGGCTGAAGCGCTAGGCCTTGCGCTTTACGCGATGTCGCACGCCGGACACGATGCATATGACGCGCTTGGGGACGTGCAGATCAAGATGACCGCCGGAAAGAGCGTTTCTATGTACGCGGCCTGCGTTCGCCTTGTCGTGCTTCGGGTAATATCGCCTGAGTTTGCGGAAATCGTATACGATGGTCCGGGTGAGCCGGCATGGGCCGCGGCGGGCAAAATGCAGAAGAACGGTCAAAGAACTGTAAGGCTTTCTCGTCTCCGTGCGCTCGCGACCGTAGGAAGTGATAAGCAGTAGCAATTAATTTTAAATGAGTGCGCCATGCGAACTCTCACTCTTTGATTGCGATATCGGGACGAGGTTCCGGTATGGATTGAAATGGTAGTTCCCAACTAACTTTCCTGCGTTCTTCAATCTCCTTTAGCTTTTGCAGCTGTTCATTTATATGACCGACCGAGTCCCAGTCAGTCCGATCAATGTCAGGAATATGATATCTCTTTCGCAGCCTCTTAGTCAGTTCGAAGGCCTTCAGACCCAGCGCAGCGAACTGGCGAGTCCGTGTCTCAAAGAAACTCTGATAGTCTGGTGGGTCAGCAAATTCACTGGCACCACTGACAATGCTGCGGGCTTTGTCGGCGGCAGTTGGCAAGGAAAGGATGTCGTACATTAGTGAATATTCGATGCTATGCCAGTTGACGTCCTTTGGATAACTTGGCATCGGTGGTAATGACACTTGCGGTTCAGAAAAGCCCTCTTGATTCTCGCTACCCCAATCACTCGTGACCGCTGCACAGTCATCAACGTACTTATCCAATATACATACCATACGAATGGCAAGGTACCGCGCAGCTTGTCGCCGCGAGAAGTATTCACGGACCCACGGGACAACTGCCGTGCCTACTAGCACAGCGAGAAACCCAGCGATTGCAGAGATAACAGGTCCGCGAATATCATCGCTCATGTTGTCGATTCCGGCCGGGAGGCGTGTTCGAGACGGGCCCTTCGCGTCTTGCCTTTGCGGGCTGTCACTTGGCAGTCTCCTTTAGATCAGGTATTCCTGGATTACCTGAGTGCGTATCAGGTTGTATCGGGCGAGAGATTTGTAAATAGAACTGTACCAGCTGGGTGAGCATTACACTCGCATCACCTGATGATAAGTCCTCGTTAAATTCTATTCGATATGCTTCCATGAACTCACGAAGGTGCTGTTCGCTTACGTTGGTACAGCCGGCAACCCGCTTAGATTTCTCTACATGCTTATCGTCGGCGTCCATATCATCAAGGATAAATAGCACGAGTTCGTAGTCCAAGACGGGGAAACGTGTTCCGGAATCACGTTCGTTTTACCTTTGGCAACCTGGCGGGGTATCCGTACCACTGGGTAGACATGGGGACGTGGGGGCGAACGTGGGGGTATCGGGAGACCGATACCATTGTGTTTCCTGTGCGGTGTTTCCGTGACCAGCGTCCTGCCAGCGCCACTATTTACGTCCCCTTGTCCCCACGGCTACCGCTTTACATGACCGGGTTGGCACATTTTCCAGGCTACTGCCGCTCGCGCGGCAGGCGACAATGAGTTGGTTCCTTTGAACATTTAAGGACAGTGGAACGAAAACCCTATGACACACACGGAAAGAACAGTTTTGTGTTATCTGCGCACCCATCGGCGGGTCTGGGGACTGACGCAACAGGAGCTCGCCTCGCTGATGGGATTCAAGAGCGCAAATCACGTGTCCCGCATCGAAAATGGCAAACGCGCTCCTACGGTCGAGAGCGCGCTTGCGTGTCAGGTGATTTTCGGAATACCCCCAGCAGCGATGTTTCCTCACGCCTATAACATGGTCGAGGAAAGAGTCATACGGGACGTATACCGACTGCACTTGGCACTCAGCGACACTACCACTCCTTCGGGACTGCGCAAGCGCGAGCTTTTATCGCTCGCGCTCGAACGGGCGATTAGCAGCCCTAATAGTTCACAGAGGTATGACGCATGAGCACCCCCAGACTCTCGTGCTTTCGATCTATCCCTTCAGCCGAGGCTTCGCCTTCGTACTCTTCGAGGGTCCAGAGAACCCCTTCGACTGGGGCGTGAAGGAAATCAAGGGGGAGCACAAGAACACCATAACACTCGATGAGATCAAGAAGCTCATTGACCGCTACCGCCCGGAGGCGCTGGTTGTTGAAGATACAATCAGCAAGGATTCGCGGCGCACGTCGCGCATACGCAGACTCTATCGCTTGCTCTCGCACGTGGCGCAGGCGGAGTACGTAGACCTCCATCGTTGTTCGAAGACTGAGGTAAAGAAATGCTTCGCCTTGGTCGGTGCCAGCACGAAATATGAGATCGCCCAGGCGATTGCCATTCAGATACCAGCCTTCGCTCACCGCATTCCGCGCTACAGGAAGCCTTGGATGAGCGAGGACTCGCGACAGAGCTTGTTCGATGCCGCGGCGCTCGGGCTTGCCTACTATGCGCGCGGCATTCCTAGTCCCTACTCGGATGACATTCTCTCATGACCAAAACGTCTCCTTGCTACTGCACGACCGGGCCATGCAGCATGCAACGTATGTGCAGCTAACGGTGCAGGCTAGGCACCCATCTTGCCTTACGACGATCGGAATTTGAAAGTAAGCACATAGCAAGGAACTACGCCACGCGGTAGTGCCCTAATTTGGCCGCGCAGCGCCGCAGCATCGCGGCAGATTGGCTTTGCCACTGTTTGGGCAGCAAGGCGGTGCGGTTTCGCCCAGATCGGATGTTTACTAGTCCTGGTATTCGTAATCGGGATTCTTTTTCTCTGGCCTTCTGAATCTCGCGCCTCCATCAACCAACAAGCGCAATTCTCTACAAAAGGCCGTTTTTCTGACTCTTCGGTCGCTATCCAAGTATTCAATATCCCCAAAACAAAACAGATCCATCATGCTTGCGCCAATTTTAGAGATGTGCTCGCCCGTCAGCATTGTTGCCATATCAATCTTGTCAAATTCAATTGTGAGGCCGCTCCGTATAGCATTCGGCTCCACTCCAAAACTTACTCCATTGGCAAAATTAGGTTTAGCAGGCAAATAGTCGATGGAGGTAAGTACAGAGATTGCAATTCTGCCATGAATATCCGTGGCAACGGTGTCACCACTATTAACAATAACGATATTTATTCGTATATTTTTCCCGATCTCAATGGGTTCATTGAGCCACAAATGCTTAACTCTAATGCGTGGTCTATGCGTAGAGTTGAATTCGTCTCTAGCAAGCTTTATTTGTTTGTTGATGAAGATCCCTTGAATAATGCTAGCGACAGCCAAAACACCGGTGAACAAGGCCAACACGACCGTCCCTTCCGCGATAGTCTCCGTCGCCGCATCTTGTTCGGTTTTATTGGCGGATGCATTTTGGGCGCGCCCATATTCGGCTATTTGTGGTGGGACTTGGAACGCCAGAATAAACCCGTAACTCATTGCGCCAAGACAAAGACTCCAAATAGCAAGCAAGACGGCGAAAAGAAGCCAGTTCTTCAGAAAGCGTGTCAGCGCGTCCATATCAAATACTGTAACACGGAAACTATTGACAAGCACTAATTATTGTATTACAGTATCTCGCGTGGCAAACGTACTTCCCACCGACAAGAAAATCCAAGTCCATGCGACCGATGACCCGGCACACCCCAAGCGCCATGTCACGGTGCTGCAAATCCCGCCTGCCGTATCGCCGGAAACGGCCGTGCGCGCCGCCATCGTTCAGGAGTTCAGGAATCTTGGCTCAGTCCAAGCCTAAGCGGCCGCCCGGTCGGCCCAAGTTACCCAAGGGGGACGCCAAGTCCTCTATCGTTCCCATTCGCCTGAGCGCTGAGGATCGCAAGCGGATCGAGGCGGCGGCGCGCGCCAGCGATCAAAGCGTGTCGGAGTGGATTCGTGGCAAGCTGGGCGCCGCAATCGGGGGCTAGAGGCAGTGGATTTCATATGCATTACGAAGAGGAATACAACGGTCATTTGATTACTGTCAGCACTGTCAAATTAGGCAGCGGATTCACCTGGAGTTACCAGATAGATGGCGGCCCAATACACGGAGGCCCGGACAGGCAACGGCGCAATGAACAGCGAGTGCTTCAAGAGGCTATAGAGGACGCTCGGTGGGTAGTTGGCAGGATGGTTAGTAAATAGGCCATGGATTTCCAATTAGGACACTACCCGCCACACGCTTGCGTTACCTCCACTTATCGATGAGAGTTATGGTCTTGTTCTTCGGCTCAAACCGAGTATCAATCCTTCCAATATCAATAACCACCGGGACATTTGCGAGCAAGCCCGCAAAAATGCAGCTGCCGGTCGGCAGTATTGGAAGGTATTCGAACGAAAGCCTGTCAAGGAAAGAAATTGTCTTCTCTACGGCGCGAATGTCTTCGTTATTTATTAATCTGTGCAAGAAGTAGTTGTGAAGCTGAGAAATGATTGTCGGCGAAATGTCAGCTGGGCGTTGACTCGCTATTGTTAGGAACACGCCAAACTTCCTGCCTTCCTTGATGATCTCCTCGAACGTTTCTAGTCTGTAGTCTTTCCACTGCTCACTCTCTCGATCGGAGTTCTCTGAGAGTATGTTGTGCGCCTCATCGATGATAATATTGAGGTAATTAGTTTCGTCGTTCGCAGTCTTGTGGTCGTTGTAGAGCTTCTTGCACAGCATCAGCGGCAAGATCTTACGGATGTGAACGTTAACCTCTTTGAGAGACACAATCGTTAGGTTTTTTCTACGAACCGCAGCCGGCGGCACAGATACTTCGATGACCTTCTTCAAATCATCAAGCCTCTTGTCCATCCGCTTTATCAACGGGGCAAGATGTTCCTTATTTGAGAATCCTCGAATGATGTCGTCGTAGTATTGAATGACGATCTGCAATCTGATTTGGTCAATTTCTGAAAGTTCATTGGTATTGATGTGCAATGCAGCCACCTTTGGGTCAACTATATTGTCCTTGAAGGCTGGTTGGTTGCTGTAAGTGGTCAGTCCGCCGGACTGGTAATAGAACGTGCCCTGCTGATTGTGGAACTTAAGGTGTGCTTTGAAGTCTTCAATCAGAGCGCCCAGGTTTACATTGTCGTGAATAGCGTTCCGCACCTCAGAAAGGAAATTCGTAACAACCGCCTTTTCCAGCGTCCGGTCGCCCTCAGTAGTTGCCGATAGAACCATTCTGCCGATCAGGTTCTTGAGTTCACTCTCGTCTTGAATCCTTGCGGATAAGTAACTATTGCCCACCGCACGGCGCAGAAATGGTGTCTGGGTCTTTTCCGTAGCTTCTAGAAACACCACCCAGAACTCAGGGTCACGAATAGTCTCCAATGCCATCGGAAGGCGATCACGACCCTTGCCGCGGGTGGATAGTTTGTAGATTCGCTTATATTTCTTCTCGATGATGACGTCGTCTTTCTTGTCGACATACTCTCCGTTAAAGTCAATTAGAAGAAAGCTTGCCGCCTTCCGAAATTTGCGACTTTTCTTGTACTTCTCGAATAGCTCTCGGTAAAGCTTTGCCAAGGTATAGGACTTGCCACTTCCAGTATTACCAAATATTCCGATATGACTGGCGAAAAGGCCGTTTACGCCCACTCGAATCGTCTGCCCCTTTTCCAATGACAACGTTCCGATTTCTATTGGCTCGTCCCCAGACCTAATGAAGTTGTGTACCTGGTCAAACTCGTAGTTGTGTAATAGGTAGCATTCATTGTCTAGCAATGGCATTTCCTTAATGCCACGCTCAAAGGTACTGCCACGAAAGAACCCTAGAAGGCTCACGTTCAGCACCCGACTGATGCGTTCGCGGCTGCTCCCGTAGCTTTGCCGAACAGCAAGCTTATCTTCACCAATAAATTCCCCATCAACTTTGCCGATAATCCTTGTGAAGCCCTTTACAATCTTGATGTAGCTCCCAACTGAGACGTTCTTGAGGAGTTCGCCCTTATAGACAAGGTGGGAGGTGTTTTTCGTTTTATGTACTTTCACTTCAACAAGGCGCCCACGCACCGCAATTACTTTCCCGATCTGTAGAATCGAGTCCTCGGAGATTTGCTCGGCCGTATCCATAGCGTCTTAGTTGTCGCCCGCGTCGATGGTGGCTTCAGACCCAGAAGCACCGGTAGACGACTGCTCTCCTTGCAATATCGTGCCGAATATTTTCTGATTTATTGTCTTCAGGTCGTACCTGTACTCGTCCTTACCCAGCCAGGCATGCTCGGCCGACGTCGGTGGCGGAGTGATGATGTCGATATTGCGGTTCCTTATGCTGAGTTTCTTGATTCTCGCGGAGATCTCCTCACCCGCTGCACTGCTGTACGCGATCACGTAGATCACGAGTGTAGGATTGGAATTCGCCGCACGCATGGTAATTTCGCGAATATGCTCATCGGCGAATGAAAAGCCCTGCACAAAGAGAACTGTGTTCTCCTTCTCTAGCTCATTGGCATAAATTCTCAGCATTTCGTAGTAGGTTTGATTAAGCAGCGTATCGCGAAATTTCCCCTTTGTCGGATTGACGATCGCAAGCTTGTCGAAGTCGGATAGAAACTCAGCGAGGGAGCCCGCGACTTGCCGCCCTTGCGCTGCATGAGCGAGGGATTCAAGGGTCGATTCAGCATTCACTGCTACGAGGTCCTCGGGAGCGATAACCTTACGTAGTGCAGAGCGTACGCCGTGTAGATCCCGGGAGAACTCAATACTGTTGTTTGCAGCTCGGCTCCAGGATAGTGAGCCATGCAATTTCA
>Ga0206881_10256_pt1 | contig 13613 bp, 16 predicted proteins | sample Alteio_BWOrgCont_3_FD_152867 | JGI IMG/M metagenome (GOLD analysis project Ga0206881, IMG submission 152867) | Enriched cells from forest soil in Barre Woods Harvard Forest LTER site, Petersham, Massachusetts, United States -... | ecosystem: Environmental > Terrestrial > Soil > Temperate forest >...
ATGTTCTGAAAGATCTGCTGCTTGACGGCATCGAAGCCGTGCTCCTCGCCCAAGGGATAGATGAACGAGACCTCGGGCGAATGAGACCAAATCTGCGAGAGCAGGTCCAGATCAACCGTATCCACCGCTTTGGCGTACTGCTCGATGAGGTGATGGATCGCCGCGATATCAGGTTTAGGGCCGGTGTCGGTCTGAGCGGCGGCGTATCCGGACATGAGGCAGAGTAGAGCGGCAAGCAGAATGGAGTTGACCATAGCGCGTTGTCCGTCTATCACAATGTTTTCCCAAGCCGCCGATCGTTTTGCATAACTGAGCCTATAGTACCTCTTACTGCAAGCGGACAAAAGTGCCTGACACTCTACCCGGTTGAAGCCGTTGCCCGTCTTCCCGTCGACCGAGTACAATAGTCGACATGTCAAAACCTGAACTTTTCACAAAACCTCTCGATCGCGCAACACTGGAACGTCTTGCCCATGAATCATTTGACGATATGGTGAAGTTTGTCATTGATATCGATAGAAACGTGATTTGCGTGGGGGGTGGGTTGCATGCGGATGAAGAGTCTATTCTTCTTGAAGAGGGTTCCGACCAAGTGAATTTATGGGGTGCCAATTACTATCTCTTCGACCGCGATGAATCACGATTCGAGTACACCTCGATGATTAACGTAAGACCCAGCGATGGGAATACGGCTCAAGAAGTTCAAACGGAGTCGATCCGAAACAAAATTCGCACCGCCGCTGTTTTTTTCTTTGAGAGCAACCAATGAACGCTCATAAAAACTTGTCGCGACTCGATGTGGTCAAGTATGGTTCGCAAAAGATCGCCCAAATGGCTGCATCGGAGTTCTATCGCGCCGCCAAACGAGCCGCACAGCCGGATGCCGCCCGTGCTTGCTTCGCCCGCGGTCGTGAGTTGATGGGAATTTTGGAAACCCAAACCATATCTTCACGTGCGGCCAAACGCCTGAAACCTATTTTCATTTGCGCGTCAGAACATTGGCTACGGGCCGATAGATCTCCAGCTCAGCTCGCCAAAATCGCAACAGAGATTGCTTACGAACTTGAACGCCCCTTCGCCCCATGACGTTGCCCGTCTCACCATCGACCGAGTACAATAGGCCATCCCTATGAAATACCACCTCATGCCCACCACTGAAAAGATCATGAAGACAGCCGCAACACTTTCATATGCCTTTAGCGTCATGTGGCTGACTGCATTGAGCGGCCACTGTGCAGATTCGCCGTCGCCGTGTCATGCTTTTGAAGCCCAAAAGACCATTAGTGAGAGCACATCAACTTATACCGATAACCGATTTCCCTGGAAGGTCACCAGTGACCTCGATGCTCACATCAAGATAGAAAACCTCCCCACCCATACCACCTGTTCAACGACGATAGAATCCGTCATCGGTGTCTATATGGGGGAGGGAAATGAAATCTACTTCAGGAGTTCCGAAATTTCAAATGAGGAATTGACCGTAGTGGACGGAACGTCTTGCAAAGAAACGAAGCCCGCGATATCGCTTGATAGTCATTCGGAAACTAATGCAACACAAACACTTCGTTCCATGGGTTTGTGTACGGCATCCGCACCGAAGGAGACGAGAGGTCAGGCGGACCCAAAGAGCGAAGAGAGTCGACAAGCGGCTCTGCTGAAAAAACTTGTGGAGTCGAGCGCTTTTCGAGACTATAAGGCCGCTCGATTCGGCCCCTCTGGGAAGGATATGCACCTTGTCTCCTCAGAGATCCGGGTCTTATCAAGCAAGGAAAAGCACCAGTTCAATACTCATCTGAGGTACCTGGCCACATTCAATTACAAGGAGTGCAGGTTTTTCTTTCCGCTTGATTTCGACAATGCCACTGGTCAATTCCAAACCGACCCTGGCTCTTCAGATGGCGGATGCGGCGAATGACGATCTTACGATGGCGTCAGCGAAAAGCATCATCCGGAATTTATTGACGTTTGACGCGAGTTAAGTGTGTGAGAGACTAATCATGAAAACAGTTACTAGCTTTACCATGGTGTGTTTATTGCTTGTCGCAAGCCGGCCCGCGGTCGCAACAGGGGACGGCCAGGCGGCCTTCCAATCGATCACAACGAGTCTAGCGCCCGCCGCCTGCCACGATGAAATTGATCCGAGTAGCGCCGATGATGCACACCGCCTGCGGTGCCCTGGCGTTGGCGGTTATGCGCTCATTCCGACTATTGATGACGTTCGTGAGGAGACAATCACATTGGTTGATCCTCAACGGCAAGAGACCCAGCTCGATTATGGCAAGAAAGTGCCGACTCACGACTGTCGTATCGATCAAAAAATCGAGTGGAGGGCGACAACCTCGAGCGCAAAGCCGGTCCCCATCGCTTTAATCGTTCATTTGAATTCGTATAAGAATTATTTCGAGCCGAAGACTCTTATAAAATCGTACTGGATCATTGCCAAGATCACATCCAACCAGGCCTGTATCACAGATACGATACTGGACGATAAACAATCCCCGGATCAGGTGCGCCAGCTAGCCGACTCCGCACAAGCCAGACCCTGCCTTAGTGCAATCCATCCCGAATGACCTGAAAGCTAAGAGATCAGGACGTCAGACACCGAACTAAAGATCCATCCGTCAGTCCCGTTTGAAGTCGTTGCCCGCCTCACCGTTGACCGATTACAATAGACCATCCCCATGAAATACCACCTCATCACCTACGGCTGGCCATTGGAAATTGATAGTGAACCATGGCACCGGTTCATCATCGGATACAGCACGCGTTGAATGGATGATGCAGGTGTTCGGTTTTGAAGCTGAAAAATCAGCCAGGTCGAATGATCGAAAGTGAGCGACCCCGGCCTCGGCCGCACGTAATCCTTGACAAAAAGGTGACGTAACGCTACGCTGGGAGGGTGTTCAAGCCCACGTTTCGGATCACGCCTTTCTTACATAACTGGCTCACGGAAGCCGCAGAGCTGCGTGCTTGGATCCGCCAATCCATTGTCGACGTGGCCTGGATTCCGTTGCTGCAGCGGGACACCGCGACTCGCCTTTCGCATTCTTCGACTTCCATTGAAGGAAACCCATTAAGCTTGCCGCTCGTAGAGGCAGTTGCTCGAGGGGAAACGATTGGTGCACCATCTCGCGCAATCAAGGAAGTGGAAAACTATCTCTTGGCGCTCCAGAGAATTTGGTCGGGGCCGGCGGGTGGCCCTATCCACGAGAAAGATCTGCTCTGGATTCATCGGCGTTTGATGGAAGGCATTCTCCCGCCGGAAAAATGTGGCCACTACAAGACGGCTCCCAACCGCGTAGTCGATCCTAAGGGCAAACCGGTATATCTTCCACCTGGGCCGGAAAAAGCCGAGCCGTTGACGCGAAATCTGCTCGACTGGATCAATTCATCGGAAACCCGGATGGAACTCAAGGATCCTGTCCTCATCAGCGGCATTGCGCATCACCGACTGGTCTCAATCCATCCCTTTGCCGACGGCAACGGTCGCATCAGCCGTCTACTCGCCTGCTGGATTCTCTATCGAAGTGGTTTTGACAGCCACCACCTGTTCGCTGTAGATGAATACTACGAAGCGGATAAGCAAAAGTACTACGACAAGATCCAGCAGGCCCGGGACTTGGATGACGATTTGACGCACTGGCTGGAATACGTGGCTGAAGGATTTGTTGTCACGCTTCGCAAAACAAAATCGCGGATCGAATCTCTCGATATCCAACACGCCTCTGCCCGGCTTCGGCTAACGCCCAAGCAGGAAGAGCTGCTGCGCATTCTTCGCGGCCAGCCTTGGATAGCCGCCGCCCATTTGACGAAGGCTCTGAAGATCTCGCGTGAGCGCGTATCCGAATTGGTACGTCCATTGATTGAAGCCGGCATCGTTTTACGCGAAGGCCGCACGCGCGCTACGACATACAGGCTAAACTCCAAATGATGTCAAAGGATGGATTTTAACCCTCCGATTCAGCGTGCGGCGTTCTCTGCGATTCGTAAAGACTCGCATTGCCCGTATCATCTTCGACCGAGTACAATAGACCATCCCGCCCGACTCGTGTCAGACCTGAAAAGTTGAATAGTCAGGATATGAGCAGATACTCTGATGACCGTTGCGATGATGTCGAATAGGGCCTGAACGGGTGGCTATGGAATCAAATCGGTATCATCAATGGTCGGCGCGGCCGACACCAGAACAAATCAAGAACCAGGTGAATGGTTTTTTAAAAAACATCTCGGTTGGCGATTTTGAGAAGGCATTTTATCTCTGCCCCATCTATACCTACCGTCGTCCCTTGATCGCAACGTTCAAAAACAGCAGCGAAGTGTCACGGATGCTGGATCAGATGTTTGAGACAATTGACAGCTTTCACTACCTCGACGCTTTTAAGAATAGCTCCGCTATCGCGATCTCGGACCGTTTGTCCTGGTGCCGTTATATCACCCCGCCGGAAGAGGTGAATTACGAACTTCTGGGCCTGGATATTCTGGAGTCTGGGGATGTGGAGGCCAACGTTCATATAGACAAAAAGGTCACATCTGTCACAGCCATTTTTAATCTCCTCAGAGAAAAGAAAAAATGGCTATTGGCCTTTAAGATGTTCAAGATTATGTAAGCAATAGGGAATGGTGAGCTGAAAATGTTTACTCGCATGGATAGAAACCTGAAGCGGATGATCGCCACGAGTATTTGCGCAGTTCTATCTATGTCGACTGCGCATGCTCTCACAACGCGTCACAGACCAGAACGTAGACCAGATCATATGGGTCATGGTTACTTTGTTGGTTCAAAGATGTTCCAGCTTACTAACTTTGCTGAAATAGAGCTTCAAACTTCTGGAACTGGCTCATTTACCATGAAAAGTTGGGCGGGGCGTGGCGACGCCAATCCTCCCTGCGTAGAATTCACTGTTAACACTTCGGCTGGGGTGTTTCGCATCGATGACATTGGGACGGGACAGTATGACTTTTATATCAATGACAAGATGTTCAATCTATCTCCCGGCCACCACACTTTGATTGAAAAGTCCGGAGCGATTAAAATAATCGAGGGTTATCCTATACCGTTTGATGAGGTAGGAGAATCCGGCGGTGTGACGATTGAAAATGTCCCAGATAACGGCGTGCTGCCACAAAAGTAACTGGAAGCAACGGGGTTTGACCCAACGGAGCAATCTAGGAAATCGCGGTGTCAGCGTTGCCCGTCTTATCGTCGACCGAGTACAATAGACCTCCACATGAAATACCACCTTATTACATACGGCTGACCGTAGAAACTTGAAAGCAGATACTTTTTTGACTGCCGCCTCCATCCTCTCGCGCTCCGCCGAACGCTTGACCAAATGAACTAAAATCCTGTCATACATGCTACCGATTACTGAACTTCTAGCGATGGAAGCGAACCTTCGAGAAGCACGGGCGTGGATGGACTTTAAACACCACGCCCTACGAGAAAACAGCACTGATCTTATTGCTCGTTACGGCTGGAGTAACCCGCAGTGTCGAATTTGGACACCTTTGCTCAGAAACGGTGCCGGTGTTCTCATTTCACATTCGTACCCTTGATTCCGCTTTATAGGGGCAAAGTGTCTGACACTTAGCAATTAAAGTTCGATATTTATTATTGGAGGACTATCAGATGAAAAAATTACCCGTCCTTTTTTTTCTTAGCCTATTTGCGGTCTCTCACGCAATAGCCGATGCTGCCGACAACACCGCTAGCAACGAAACCTTGGTGCAAGCTTCAAAAGACGGCCATGCGGCCGCCGCAAAACTCTTAATTGACCAAGGCGCTGATGTAAACGCTAAAGATGAGAATGGAAAGCCGGCACTGATGTGGGCTTCATTCAATGGCCATGCGGACGTAGCGAATCTCCTAATCCAAAAAGGCGCTGATGTAAACGCAAAAAATAAGGCTGGCTATACATCCCTGATTGAGGCTTCGTTAAAAGGATATGCCGATGTGGCAAAGCTCCTAATCGATAAAGGAGCTGATATAAACGCTCGCTCTGATGACGGCCAGACAGCTCTAAAGTGGGCTTCATTCAATGGTCTTGTGGACGTTGTGCGACAGTTGATCGAAAAAGGCGCTGATATCAACGCTAAAGATGATAGCTTGACGGCCCTGATGTGGGCGTCAGCTCAAGGTCATGCGGACGTCGCAAAACTGTTGATCGAAAAGGGCGCTGATGTAAACGCGAAGGGCGATGATGGCAGAACAGCCCTTATGTGGGCTTCGGACGGAGGTCATGAAGACTTGGCAAGACTTTTAATCGATAAAGGAGCAGCTCTAGACGCCAAGGAAATAAACGGATTGACAGCACTGATGCTGGCTTCACAAGGGGGTCATGAAGGCGTAGCAAAACTTCTAATTGAAAAAGGCGCTGATGTAAACGCTAAAGATAAGAATGGCAAAACGGCGCGCGAAAATGCCGAACAACCTACGGTTAAACGATCGCCACATCTAATGAATCGTATAGTCCTCATATTATTTTCCGTCATATTTGTAGTCTCCCTAATGATCCGACGAAAGCGCCACATCGGGTGGAAGCCGAATTATGTGCGAGTTATCATGGGGTGGCTTATTCCTGCAGCGATTGGCTGGGCGATATATGACGTCGCTCTATATGTTGCGCCCTTTATAGCGTTCGGCAACGCCCGCGCTGGTGTGATTTCTTCCGCTAATCATGCCGGCATCGTCTCCGCTTTCGGAGGTTTTTTTATGATGGGTCGGCTCTATATCGCTTTAAGTCTTGCGGGCTGCGCACTATCAATCATTCGGTATGGTGATCAAGAATGGATCCCTTATATGAAAAAGACCGCAACCGTTCAACTATCGACACTCGCGCTTGCGGCGGGTGGTGGTTTGCTCGGATATCTTTTGCTGAAGTGAACCGCTGGCCCAAAAGCAGAACGTGTCAGGATTGAAAAGATAGAATTACACGAGAGCAATTTTTATTTTCCAGAAGCGCTTCCATAATTCAATTCCTTCAAGCATGACACCGTAGTCGCCATGGCATAAAAGAAGCTAGATGAACTTGCATCACGCATTGCCAGCACCACTAACACAAAGTTCATCTAATCGGCAAGAAAGAAGTGAAAGAGGTGTCGAATAACAGATACACGCGGAGCACATATGCTAAATAAAAAGCTTGGCAAAAAATTATTAGCGGCAGCCGGTTCGGGTCACCGTGGCGCCGTGCGGCGGTTGATCAATCAACGTGCCGATGTCAATACAGCCGATGATGAGGGACGAACCCCCTTAATGGCGGCCGCCCAGGAAGGCCGCACTGAAATAGTTCGCCTGCTGATTAGGGGTGGCGCAAAGGTCAACGTTAAAGATATGGATTGGGAAACGCCTCTGTCTCTAGCTTCTTTGGAAGGTCACCGGGAGGTCGCCTGCTTGCTGCTTGAGGCGGGTGCAAAGATTGATTCGAGGAATCGGGATCGTGAGACGCCTTTACTGTTAGCCCTTCGAGAAAACCAGATGAATGTCGCAAGTCTGTTGATTGAAAGAAAGGCTGACCTCACCGCTAAAGATGTCGGCGGATCGACCGCACTGCTGATGGCGGCGAAAGACGGTCACGTTGAGCTCGTCCGATTGCTCGCCAAGAAAGTGGGATTGGGTTCTCGGGAGCTGACGGACCTTATTCTCCTCGCGGCCGAGTCCGGAAGTATTAAGCTTCTGAAGTTTTTATTGAGCAAGGGAGCGACCCTCGATGCCAAACGTCGTGAAGGTGAGACACCTCTGATGAGAGCTTGTCGGGAGGGCCATGACCACGCGGTCCGATTCTTGGTGGCCAGAGGTGCCGACGTGAACGCCAAAAATAACGCTGGCACGACTCCCCTGATGCGCGCGTCTCAGGGCGGCCATGAGGCGATCATGCATTGGCTGGTAGGTCACGGTGCCGATAGTCGTGCGATCGACACGGACGGCACCACAATGTTGATGTATACCGCGATGGGCGGTGCCACCCGTTTTGCAAAATTCCTTATCCGTCAGGGAGCGGATATAAACGCTAAGGACAAAAGTGGAGATATGGCGCTCCACTTGGCGAGGCAAAGAGGTCACCCCAAACTTGTCCGATTGCTGCTGCACTATAAGACACGTCGTTAATGACGGCTTGGGGACTGTCCCCACAGGCACGAACCGGTTAAGTGCTAGGGCAATAGGGCAAAGTGTCTGACACTTAGCAAGAAATTAACAAGTCAAAAGGGACAGAGCATTCCTGCCTAAGCCGTTGCCCGTCTTACCGTCGACTGAGTACAATAGACCATCCCATGAAATATCACATCATTACCTATGGCTGACCATAGAAATTTGTGGTCTTGAGGTGTCTGGCTTTAGATCATTAAGATTCAAATCTAACAGATCTAAAGCCAGACACCTTTCGAAACGACGTCATTCGACAACGATTGCCGATTTATTTAAGCTTCACTGGGGGAAATAACTACATGCGAAAATCCATCGTCTTTCTCTTCATGCTTATCGCCTTGTCAGAAAGTTGTCCTCTTGTATGGGCAGAATCCGCCTCGAATTTGGAACTGACGATTCAAACCAATCAAATCAGCGTTAAGGTCAGAGATATTTTTGCTGTCACAACTACCATACAAAACGTAAGTAAAAGTGTTCAAACGCTTCATATTTATACATGCTCTAATGATGTGTTTTGGACCACTGACAACCCGAAAGTAGGAATAGTCGGACCATCATGCGAAAAGAACGTTATAAGAGAGATTAAATTAAAACCGAACGAATCTCGAAAGAATAGGCTGGCTCTAGCCATAGATCTTGCACCCGATAATTCTTCAATCGAGGTGCCGTCGTCTATTAGTCTTCGACTCGGATTTACAAATAATGGTGATAATCCCGAACATGGCACAATCGCTGAACCTATTTGGAGTAATTCGATTACACTTAAAATCGTAAAATAGTTAACAAAGGACCTAGGCGGCTTGTTCGGAGATCGAGATGAAAATAGATCAGAAAGATTTTGCCACAAGCTAAATGGTGCCTGTCACCAGAAGTGAAAAATTCGTAGGAATTGGTGCCATAGCAAAAATGATGCTCGTCTGAAGCCGTTGCCCGTCTTACCGTCGACCGAGTACAATAGACCATCCCCATGAAATACCACCTTATTACCTACGGCTGGCCATATGAACTTGAAAACAGATCCTTTGTTCGTAACTGCAGCAATACTTTGCTATGGCTCATTTCGTTTCAAGCGTTATGTCTGATCTCCCCTAATGTCTCTTATGCTAAGCATCCCCTGATGCGACTTCCTTGGTTTTCAGCTGATACGAAGGTCGATAAAACCGATCTACCAAAAGAATTAGTATTGAAACAAGTTAACGGGCTCCTCATTGTCAAGAATACCGGCCACATTCCACTTTACTTGCTTTGGTATCCGCAACTTTCAGGAGGACCCGCAGCTGATATCGGCACTGAAAAATCTGCGTTTGTAGAAAAGTTTGGTGCGGGACCCATTTACAAGCTGGTCGATAGCAAGGTGTATTTTTGTAGAAGATCTGGAGAAGATTCTACCTGCGCGGAACCCTTACAATCCGACACCATATATTTTGATGAATTAAACGAGAAGATTAAAGAAGCGATGCATTTCAATGTATGTGCACCGTCTGAATCCATGCAAACCCCGTCACCCGTTTTCTTTGCAAACCAGGCCGTGTATGGTGACCATTTTATTACTGTAAAGGGAGAAGCTACATTTTCGAGGAATGCCGGCTTTAAAGCACAAATGAGCCACAAATTCTGCAAATAGTCTTTACGTTGAATCCGTTGCCCGTCTCACCGTCGACCGAGTACAATAGATTCCACCCATGAAATATCACATCATTACCTACGGTTGCCAGATGAATATGGCCCATTCGGCGGAGATGGTATAGTCGTAATCCTATGTCCATGTTTCTTTATTCCGAACTGTTTCAGGAATTTGAAAAAGCAAAGATTCGCTACCTCGTCGTTGGTGGTGTTGCGGTGGTTCTTCATGGATACCTCCGCGCAACCGCCGATTTGGACATGATGATTGCATTAGACGCGGACAACCTTGAGAAATTTCTTGCGTTAGTAAAAAAACTCGGTTACAAACCAAGGGTCCCCGTGGCGATGGATGATTTTGCATTGCCTGAGAAAAGACGGGAATGGATCAAAGACAAGGGAATGATGGTTTTTTCATTGATCCATCCACGACACATGACGCATTTGCTGGACGTTTTTGTTGATCACCCGATCAATTTTGAAGAGGCTTTCAAACGTCGAGAACGAATGTCAACCGGCCTTGGATCTGTCAGTGTGGCCTGCATTGAGGATTTGATCAGGCTGAAGAAAAAAGCGGGCAGGCGCCAAGATGAGGAGGATATCCGAGCGCTGAAAAACATTCGGAAAACGAAAAAAAAATGAATAAGAACCATGTCCCTGAGCCTCGCCGTGTCTTGCAGATTTATGATGCGAAGCGGCAACGGCAATTTGCACATTTTACCGCCAAAGACCGACTAACTTGGCTGGAATCGATCAACGAGCTTTATTGGTCTGCAATACTCCGTCGCACCAGGCCCCATCGTTCTAAACCATCCTCATGAAATACCATCTCATCACCTACGGCTGGCCATATGAACTTGAAAGCAGATACGCTGCAAGCGGTAGCGACCATACTGGCGCGGGTCGCCTATGAAAAATATTCAAATAATAGATGGCTCTGAGAATTGTGTTTACGACATCTTTTCTGCGACAGATGAGGAGTTCAATTTAATTTTTAAACCGGGAACTAATATTGCTTTTAATGACGAGGTATTTGCGAGAGAAGATAACGTTGTACTGGAAGCAATCTTCCAAAAGATTTGGACGCGACCGGTACGAAAATCGGAAGTGACTGGAATTCACGGGACGCTCTTTTACGAACTCGATGTGAAAAAGCCTTATTATCCTACGAGACGAGATGAAGAGGCGATCAATCCCGATGGGTCGTTACTGAGATGAAGTATCACATCATTACCTACGGTTGACCATAGAAACTTGAAAGCAGATAAACTTTCCGACGCGGCCGCGATGCTCTCAAAAAGCGCGGAACGATTGGTGAAATAGATGCAGAACCGAACGGCTAGGAGAAACCATGCCTAAAGTAAAGCGGCTGAATATGACGGAAGTAGCCGGGATACCTTTCTGCAAGTGCGGCTATGGACGCATCGCGCCGGGAATCGAGGAAAAAGACCAGGGGAACTAGGGGGCCAGGCCCAACAGGAGAAATTAGAGTATTTGCTGGGACAGGCCGACTATGGGGAGCGATCTTTCTGAAGCAGTTGAACTTCTAATCCGCATTGCCCGTCTTCCCGTCGACCGAGTACAATAGACCATCCCCATGAAATACCACCTCATTACCTACGGCTGCCAGATGAATACAGCCGACTCCACTGAGATGGCGCAGCCGCTCAAGGACCGCGGGATGATTGCAACGGGCGATCCCGCTCAGGCGGATATTATTTTGATGAATACCTGCACGGTGCGGGAGCAGGCGGAGCATCGGGCGCATTCCAATCTTGGACGGCTGCGGGAGTGGAAAGAAGAGAATCCGCAGCGGATTTTGATCGTGGCGGGGTGTGCGGCGACGCGCTGGGGGGAATCGATTAAGAAGCAGTATCCGTTTATCGATCTTGTGTCGCCGGCGACGCGGATTGAAGAGTTTCCCGAGACGGTGGCGCAGGTGCTGAAAGAACGATGGAATTGGACGAAAGAAACGCTGGAAGACTTTGGTAATACAAGCGTATCGCGCGCCGCCAGCGAAGCGATCGCTCCATCCGAGAATCTCTTTGGCGATGACAAGACGGCTTATATCACCATTATGCGCGGCTGTAATTACACCTGTTCCTACTGTATCGTGCCGCAGGTGCGCGGGCGAGAGAGCTATCGTCCGCTGGCGCAGATCCTCGAGGATGTTCGAGCCAATGTCGCTTTGGGGTTTCGAGAAGTCATGCTCGTCGGACAAACGGTCAATTCCTACTATGATCGCGGCCCGGAGATGGCCGTCAAAGATTTTGCCGATCTTCTGCGCGCGGTCGATGCGGTGGAAGGCCTCGAGAACATCCGCTTCATGAGCCCGCATCCACGGCACATGAAGCCGCGCGTGATTCAGGCGATGGCCGACTGCAAAAAGGTGGCGCGGCATCTGCATCTGCCGATTCAATCGGGGTCGGACCGCATGCTCGCCGCGATGAAGCGGCTCTATACGCGCGCGGACTACCTCGCCATCGTCCAGCAGCTTCGCTCCGCGATTCCGGGCATCATGATCACGACGGACGTCATCGTTGGATATCCGGGCGAGACGGACGAGGATTTCAAAGCGACGCTCGACCTGATGAACGAGATCAAATTCGACGGCATCTTTGCGTTCAAATACTCGCCACGGCCCGGCACCACCGCGGCTGATCTTCCCGATGACGTCAACAACCCTCTGAAAGAAGAACGACTGCAGACGGTTCTCGCGCTGAACCGCTCGCTCCAGGCGGCATGAGCCTTTTTCCACTCCGCGATCTGCGCTACGAAGCGGCCCGTGCCCGCCATCCGGCTCACCGCATGTTCTGGACGTTCCTTACGCTCGCCGTTCTCAGCGGCATCGGCTTTTTCATTTATTCCGGCGCGGCATGGAACTGGTTCCGGCCGGTGCTGCACAAACAGCTCGTCAACAAATACTGCGGCGTCTACAAACTCGATCCGCTCTGGGTGATGTCGATCATCAAAGTCGAATCGGGATTTTCGCCCTGGGCGCGTTCGGGACGCGGCGCCGTCGGGCTGATGCAGCTCTTACCGTCGACGGCCAAGGATATCGCTTCGGACGCCGGCCTTCCCGATTTTCAACCGAGCGATTTACAAACTCCGGACACGAATCTACATCTCGGCGTCTATTACCTCTTTAAACTTCAGCAGCAGTTTCCGGAAGACGAAACCGCCGTACTCGCCGCTTACAACGCCGGTCCGCGCATCACGAGCGACTGGCGCCGGGGAAAACCGGCGCTGGAACTCGAAGACATCGAATATCCCGAGACGCGCCGCTTTGTGGAACGCGTGGACCGCACGTATGGGTTTTTGAAAATGGTTCAGGGGTGGAAGTATTTATTTGGGATGTCGCATGGACGTTAACGGCAGACCACGAGACCACGAGACTACGGGACCTCGGGAAACGACGGACACGGTGCGCAGTCTCCCGCCGTCTCGCGGTCCCGTGGTCTCCTCGTCTGCCCCTACGCCGCTCATGCAGCAGTACTACGCCCTGAAAGCGCGCTACCCCGAGGACATTCTCCTTTTTCGATTGGGTGACTTCTATGAGATGTTCGCGGAAGACGCGCAGCGCGCGGCGCCGATTTTAGAAGTGGCGTTGACGCATCGCCAGCAGACGCCGATGTGCGGCGTGCCGTTTCATGCGGTCGACGCGTATGCGGCTCGGCTTTTGAAAGCGGGCATCCGCGTCGCAATCGCCGAGCAGATGGAAGATCCCTCAGCGACGAAAGGAATCGTCCGGCGCGAGATCGTCCGCGTGATGACGCCTGGCACGCTGCACGAAGACACGCTCCTGTCCGCGAAGCGCTCTAATTTCATGATCGCGATTTCAAGCGAT
>Ga0206881_10257_pt1 | contig 13449 bp, 9 predicted proteins | sample Alteio_BWOrgCont_3_FD_152867 | JGI IMG/M metagenome (GOLD analysis project Ga0206881, IMG submission 152867) | Enriched cells from forest soil in Barre Woods Harvard Forest LTER site, Petersham, Massachusetts, United States -... | ecosystem: Environmental > Terrestrial > Soil > Temperate forest > O...
CTTTTTCCGCAATACCGCACTTGACACGTGGGGATTCTTCGGCGCTAACCCCAATCCAGTAACTGGCGCAGTCAGTAAGCCCGTCGAGCACAGCAATGAGTACGGCATCTATCTAAGCGGTCCGCTGGTTCCTGTCGGCTCGTGGAAAGACAAGCTCTTCTTCTTTGGCAACTACAACGGCTTCCGCTATTCGAGCCAAACTCCAACAACTCTTACCTTCCCCACGCCAGCCCAGCAGCAGGGTAACTTTGCTGGCCTGAACACCGGTGGTATCTACGATCCATTCTCGGCGGCGACGTGCACAGCTAACAGCACAGATGGGCCCTGCCGATACCGGTATGGCTATGGGTCAGGCGCTGGCCCTGGCTCCAGAGGAAATCCGATGCTGATCGGACCTGTGGACGTGATTCCGGCAAGTGAGTTTTCGCAGGTAGCACTGAATCTCCAGAGCTTTCTTCCTGCCGGTATTGGCCCGTCAGCACAAAACAACTTCAACTCTGCTAACCCGACAGGGCTGACGAACTGGTCCATGACGAGCCGCATTGATTACCTGTTCACCTCGAAGGACACGCTCACGCTGGTGGCAGCCATCGGGCGTCAAGCGAGTTCCAACCCTACCGGCCAGACGACAGCGGGACGCAATGTAGGCCCGGTTCCATATAATTACGGTCAGGTCTTCGCGCCTAAGACGGCTGTTGGCGTTATTGAAGAGACTCACGTCTTCTCACCGCACCTCATCAATCAATTCAAGTTTGGATACGCTCGCTACAACGGTCCTACGTTCCAGTCCAACGAGACACCCGCCTATGCCGCGTCGACCCAGGGCATAACGGGGCTGCCGGGCGGACAGGGTGCCGGAGCTTTCCCGATCGTCACCTTTGCCGGTACCAACGCGCCTACCAACTGGGCCGGTCAGGTCGCTAACATCACCCTCGCAGAGAACTACACGCTGCTCAACAACCTGCAGTGGAACGTTGGCAGACATTCCTTTACGTTCGGCGGACAAATCGCGTGGCTGCAATACAACGTCACACCTAACACCGGAGGTTCAACTCCCCTCACCATCGCCAGCGCAGTTACCGAGACGGCCGCTCTCAATAAGTCAAGCAATTCGAGTCCCTCCTACGCAGCAACCGCTAACACCGGCCTCGCCTACGCCAGTTTCCTGATTGGTGAGAACGACAAGGGAAGTCTCACCCAGACTCTCGTGCAGGAGTACGCGTCGCGCTTCCGTGCGATCTCTCCCTACATTCAGGACAATTGGAAGGTCACCGAGAAGCTGACACTGGATCTTGGCCTTCGGTACGACTTCTTCCCCTCGCTTGTCGAAGCACACGATAACATGAGCTTCTTCAATCCAAATCTGGCGAACCCTGTTACCGGCTACAACGGTGCGCTACAGTTTGCCGGCACTGGACCCAACACCTGCAATTGCCGTACTCCGGTCAACAACTACTTCAAGAACTTCGGACCGCGCATCGGTCTTGCTTATGCTGCCGATCCAACGACAGTGTTCCGGGCGAGTTACGGGGTCATGTACACGCATGGCAACGCCGTTGGCGGGGGCGCCTCTACCGCAGGATTAGCGGGCAATACGCTCGGCTTCTCGGCCAGCCCAAGCTTTGGGGTCAACGGCCAACTGCTATCGACGATGCCATTCACTGGAACCGATAATGTTTTTCCCGCCTTTACGCCGGCCTCAGGGCGCAGCGCAGGGCCGGCTTTTGGAACGGGCTACACAACGGCCAAGGGCTATACGAGTACGCCTTCCAGTGTCAGCTACTATGACCCATATCTTGGCGGCCGAACACCGCAATACATCAACTGGACCTTCGGTTTCCAGCACCAGTGGACCAATGCCCTCACATCAAACATCACCTATGTGGGATCGCAGGGGCACTTCCTCGTTGCTGACGGGGCTAACGCTCGGGGCTACTGGTCAAATCAGCTCGATCCGAAGTATCTTTCTCTTGGTTCAGCCCTGAACCTTTCGGGTGCGGCAGCGACAGCTGCCTGCGTGGCAAACGGGCTGAATTGCCCGGCGAACTTCACCGCCAGTCAACAGCTCAACGTGGCGTTGAGGCCCTTCCCGTTCTCAGGCATGACCGATCAGTTTGGCAACGTGGCAAACGCAAACTACAACGCACTGCAGACCCAATTGAACATGCGTGCCTCGCATGGGCTAACGTTTATGGCAAGCTACACCTGGTCACGGTCGATCGACGATGGAGGCACCTTCCGCTCCGGTTATCCGATTCCGGCGGCCTTCTCCGGAAATGGCAAGGCCTATAAGCAGGATGCCATCGAGCGCTCGGTCTCCACCAGCAATCAGCCACATCACGTTGTCGTCACCAGTGTCTGGGATCTTCCCTTTGGCAGTACAGTGCTTGCTGACAGCGCCTGGGAACGCGCACTCTTCGGAGGGTTCAAGTTCTCTCAGATTTTCCAGGCCTTCTCCGGCTCCCCTTTGCCCATCACAGCGGCAACTTGCGGCACCAATCCCGCTCAGATTACCTGCATGCCTACCTATAATCCTTCCTTCACGGGCCCGGCGCGCATCAATGGCAAATGGGGGAACGGAGTCACACGCGCCACTTTCAATTCAGCATCTAACGTTTATATAGATCCCAAAGCATTCGTAACCACCGGAAACTTCGTCTTCGGTAACACGGCGCGTACCGCTCCGTACGACATCTATGGTCCTGGCAATTACAATTGGGACATCAGCCTCCGTCGCAGCCTCCCACTTCACCTCGGAGAGTCCTCCAGGCTGAGCCTTCAGGGCGATCTGTACAACGTTACCAACCATACACAGTTCACCGTTGCCAGCCCGGTGTTTGGCAACGCCAGCTTTGGCCAGGTCTCGGGTACACAAGCCAATACGCGTCGCTCCGCACAGCTCAGCGCACGCATCGAGTTCTAGCCCGGCCTCAATCAGAAAGACCTAAGGCTATCCTTGGGGCTTTGCTTCGTTCACCTTTATGCTTCGCAATTTGCCGAGATATTTTTCTCAGACTCTCAGGGAAGTTTTGTCGCCTCTGCAATAGGATTCCAATGATCTACCCCACTTAAAAACTCTGTCGCAGCGAAGTGCTGCGCTTGTTGTCTTGACAGCTGGTGCGACCAAGGCACCCGGCCAGCGATCGATGAACCAGGTCCGCTGTTGTTGTACTCGGCATAAAAGGTGTCCGTTGGGCTATCGCCTTTGCTCCATGGCGACCAGCCCCGTGGGCTGAGTTCTACGGGGAGGACTGTATTCATCACGATTACTCTTGCGTACTCCCTCCAAGGCCGACCGAGATAAAAGCTGCTCCCTTCAAGGGCCTCGCTTGTCACGGTGGAGTTAGTGATGACGTATCCGGTAGCTTGCTGAGCTCCAGTACGCGATTGTGCGGTAAGATATCCGGGATTTTGCTCGTGAATCGTGACGTGGTCGAAGACGGCGGCTGCATTTCCGAAGATGAAATCCACACCACCGGTGATGTAGCTGTCGGTGTAGTACTGACGGCCGAAATCGGCGAAGAGAGTGTCCTGATACCCGAGGAAGCGGCAATGCTTGAAGACGGCTTTGTCAGAACGCACGGCGATGGCGACGGCTTGTCCGGTTGCGCCTGCGGTGTTCGCGAAAGTTACGCCGTCCGCGTTAAACTCGGACGCCTCCACGTCAACCGTTTCCGAGAAGAAGGTTCCTCCGGCACTTTTCTCATTTTGTGCTGCAGTAATGATGACGCGAGATGGATCTGATGGGTCACCAAGGAATGTTGTGCGCGGACGATTGGCCGTGACGATGACGCGTTCTGAGTACGTCCCGGGGGCGAGGTGTATATACAAACGGTCAGACAGACCGGGTTGCGGAGCATGATCCATTGCGCGTTGGATGGTCGCGAACTCTGTCGTGCTATTACCCGAGGGATCATTCGATGGTGAAACATGCACGTGAATGTCCTGCGCGTTGCAGAGAGCGGAGAAAAGCAAGATAGGCACAAACTGTCTCATACTTGACTTGCTCGTTATTCTCCCAGTTCGCCGAGAAAGATTGTAGCTATATTGCGCTAGGTTAGCTTGCACGATTTAAGGAGTTCGGACAATGATGTGGTGGCAACTGCCGGTTCAGGTTGGAATGGCCTTGTGGGTGGGTGGCGTGTGGTTTTTGGCCGCAGCGCAGGATACGCGACATGTTGAGGAGCCGAAGATTCCGCCAATTTGTCTGCATTTGGAGGCGAAGCTGAAGACCGTGGATGACAAGGTCGCGCCGGGTGACGAGTCGAAGCTTGACACCGAGAGGATCCAGAACGCTCTAAATGTGTGCGAGGCGGGGAAGGCGGTGGAGTTGAAAACCGCTGGCGACAACGATGCTTTTTTGACGGGGCCGCTGGAAATGAGAACGGGAGTGACGCTGCTGATAGACAAGGGAGTGACGCTGTTCGGCTCGCGGGATGCTGCGCTGTATGAAATGACGGGCGAAGGGGTGACCTCGGGATTGTGCGGAACAATTGCTTCGGGCGCGCCTCCGGCTGTGTTTCCGGCTCCGCAGCGGCCGGCTCCCGGACACGGAGGGTGCATGCCGCTGATCTCAGTGATCAATGCCAAAAATGCCGGGATAATGGGGGACGGCGTGATCGATGGGCGGGGCTACGCGAAGATCGTGGGCAAAGAATATAGCTGGTGGGAGATGGCGCGGAAGGCTGAGCCAAAGAATGAGCGCTACTATACACCCCGGATGATTGTAGCCAGCCATGCAGATGGATTAGTGCTGTACCGAATTACTCTGCATAACTCGACGAACTTCCATGTCAGCGTGAATCAGACGAATGGGTTCACAGCTTGGGGGGTGCATCTGTTGACGCCTACGACGCGTGGCATGGATGCGCGGAATACAGATGGAATCGACCCGGGCAGTTCAACGAATGTGACAATTGCGCATAGCTGGATCGACAACGGCGACGACAATATAGCGATCAAGACGGGTGTGTCCCACATGAGCGTGCTGGACAGTCATTTTTTTAGCGGGCACGGGATGTCGATCGGAAGCGAGACGTTTACGGGCCAGAGCTTTCTTCTGGTGGATGGGCTGACATTGGATCACACGACCAGTGGGATTCGAATCAAGAGCAATGTGACGCGGGGTGGGCCGGTGCACGATCTGCTGTATCAGAACATCTGCATGCGCGGAGTGAAAAATCCTATTGCGATCAGTCCGTATTACACGAACCAAACGACGGAGCCGTATGAAGATCCGAAGTATAGTGGTGACCGGATTCCGGATTACAAGGCGATTACGATTCACAATCTCACGAGCACGACCCCGGGGGATGTGCTGATTGCCGGCTTGAATGACGAGCATCGGACTGAGATAGCTCTGGATAATGTGCACATCGCTGACATTACGAGAGCGCTGGTACACGGTCACTTTGCAACGGTGAGGATGGGGCCTGGCGGGACCAACATCGACTTCAGTGGCACCGATATCACAGTTGTTCCGTCGACCGGCGGGAAGGATGGTGTGGCGTATCGCTGTGAGGGAAGGTTCGTGCCGATGCAGTAGGGTCGGTCGTTGAGAGGGGTTGTAAAGCTCTCGCAATCGAAGATAATCGTGAACCAACCCTTGCGAACGTCAGCAATAATCCTTGCGAGAATCGACGTCGACTGTCCGGGCGGCCCATTTCTCACCCAGGTGATAACCAAAATGAAGCCTCAACACCTAGTCAGACGGACAGGACACAAAAGACCCGTTCCGTTCGCTGCCCAATCCACAGTTGGCCCCTAAATGGCTCGATGGGAATGCCGGAAATTTCTGAAACAAACCGAGAGCGTACAAATGCGGCGCGTGGATTCGTAATTTTGACTTTTCGAGAGGCGGGACTCCTCACGCCCAAAAATGCAAAGCGGTCACTCATATCGCAGAGCGACCAGAGGATCTATCAGGGTCGCTCGTCGTGCCGGAACATAACAGGCCGCCATAGCGGCAGTCATCAAAGCGAATCCTGCACTGCAAAATGTTAATGGATCGTGTGGGCTTACGCCATAAAGTTGACTGGTGATCAAACGCGTGAGGCCCAGGGCAAGACCCCACCCCGTCCCCATTCCAAGAATCGCCATCACAGCTCCCTGGCGAAGGATGAGGCGCAGGACGTCACCTCGTTCTGCCCCGAGCGCCATACGAACGCCGATCTCACGGGTTCGCTCCTCAACCAAATAGGAGAGAACTCCGTAGATGCCCACGCAGGAGAGAATCAGCGCGATTCCAGAAAAGACACCCAGCAGAATCATCGAAAGACGCCTTGCTGTCAGCGAGTTCGAAATCACCTCGTTCATCGTCTCGTCGGCGTAGATCACCGCCCCAGAATCGAATTCTGCTGCGGCGGCGCGCACGGGCCCCATAACGGAAGTCAGATCGCCTTTAGTTCTCAACACCACGGCGACGCCATTTGCCACCAGCCGCATCAGCTTCGGAGGCAACTGCATGAAGGGAAAAAAGAACTGTGCTTCGATAGCAGTCTTCGGATCGTTATCAGGGCCCCACTGTCGAATGTGTCCCACAACTCCGATGATCTCGGCTTCCACATCAAACCCGGCGATTTGAATGCGTTGTCCGATTGGGTTCTGATTGGGGAAATACGTCCGCGCGAAAACATCATCGATGTCGATCACAACCGGAGCATGTTCATCGTCTTGTTCGCTGATAAAGCGGCCGCCCTTGAGCGTAATACCCATCGCCTCCTTGAATCCCGATTCCACCAGGTAAAACATCGACTGGGGCATGTCGTTATTGCTAGCCGGTTTTGGCTGGCCCTTGATCCAGAAGGGCAGTTCCGAATCATGGATCATCGGACGCGATCCTAAAGTCACTGAGACAGCCTCAACGCCGGGAATCGATCGCATCTGCGCGTCAAAGCGCCGCAACCGCGCGCGCGTTTCTGCCTCGGTAGTCGCCGAGGTCGAAGACAGAGACATCGAAAACGTGATCGCGTGATCGGGCTTGTAACCCGGATTGACTCGCCATAGTGCAGCAAACGAGCGCAACATGAGTCCGGCTCCGACCAGAAGCACCAGCGCCATCGCCGTTTGAATGGCCACGAACAGCCCCTGCAAACGAAGTCGTCCTCCCCCCGCTCCGCGAGCGCTCTGTCGCAGAACTTGTTGCAGATTCACGTGCGATGATTTCAGGGCGGGTGCAAGACCAAATCCAAGTCCGCAAATCAGAGACACAGTGAGCGTGAGAAGCAATACCTTCCAATCGATCGAGATATCGCCCGACCGTGGCAAAGCCGCCGGTAGCGTTCGCACCATGACCTTCGTGCCGAAAAACGCCGATAGAAGACCCGCGACTCCGCCAAAGCCGGCGATGATCAGACTTTCGGTGAGCAGTTGCGCAATGATCCGTCCGCTGCTTGCGCCTATCGCTGCGCGCAGTGCAAACTCGCCGGAACGGCGCATCGAGCGCGCAAGCAGCAAGCTGGCTACATTTGCACACGCGATCAACAACAAAAATCCGACAGCCCCAAGAAGCGCCAAAAGAACCGGCTGAACATTGCCCACGATGTCTTCCTTCATGGGAATCACACTGACCCCCACGCCCTTGTCCGCTTCCGGATATTCAATAGCAAGTTGTCTAGCTATCGAATCCATCTCCTCGCGGGCCTCGGCAAGCGTCACTCCGGGTGATAGCCGGCCCACTGCATGCGAGCTCACGTCGACGCGGCGATCAAGAAACGACGGATCGCTCCACTGTCCAATCGGGAGGAAGACATCCCGCTCCACATCATAAAAACGGAATTCAGCCGGAAGAATCCCGACGATGATGTACTCGTTTCCGTCCAGGTGCATCGATTTGCCGATCACGCTGGAGTCGCCGCCATATCGCCTATGCCAGAATCCGTCGCTCAGCAACGCAACGGGAGCCGCTCCAAGCCGGTCGTCGCTGGATGCGAAGTCGCGCCCGTGGGCAGGATGGAGGCCCAGCGTTGACAGGAATCCTGCAGAGATCATCAAGCCATTTACGCGTGTTGCGCGATCGGTGCCTGTGAGGTTGAAGTCCTCATGCCTATAAATCGCCATTGAGGAAAAGGTTCTGCTCGCGCGCTGCCAGTCAAGGAAGTTGAGATAGCTGATTGGCGCCTCAGGCATTCCTGCATTTTGCTCGTAGATGGCGATAAGCTGGGAGGCTTGCGGAAAAGGAAGTGGATTGAGAAGCACGCCATTTACAACCGAAAACAGAGCTGTGCTTGCGCCAATGCCCAACGCCAGAGTACCTACCGCAATAGCTGAGAATAATGGAGATCTGGCAACGATACGAAAGGCGTGGCGGATGTCCTGCAAGAGGGCGGGCAAACACTCACCTCCACTAAAGGAAGTTCTGAATCGAGGTTTTAACTTTACAATCCTTGGAAGTCAAATACATTCGGACCGCAAGCAAACCGCTATAGCCACTGTGAGAATGGCCCCACGTCAATACAGAGAGACATATTGACGTGAGGCCAATGTCAACAGGTGAGGCCTACACTCATCGCTTACGGCGTCCGAATAAATCCGTGCGAATTGCCCGAGGAGTCCGTAAAGACACCCACAATAACCCCTAAAGCATTTATTCCCGTTGCGTCAGTGAAGATGGCGCCCCCGGGAAAGTCGAACGATGTGAAAACGCCGTTATGCCGCAGAAAGCCATGATTGCAGTCTGTAGTACAGTTCACAAAGTTGTATATCCCTACGATGTCGTTCTCGAGATTGCCCCCTCCAGCAAAGGTACCCGTCGTAGCACCAGGAAAATCAATCGTGGTGAACCTTCCCAGCTGTAGCAGGTATCCGTGATTTAATTCGCCAGTAGTATCCGTGAAAACACCGACGACCGCACCAAGCAAGCTTACGGTGTTGGCCGCGCTGCTGGTTGCGCCGGGTGGATCGAAAAATGTGAACACACCTTTCGTGGAGCGTACAAAGCTGTGGGTAGTATTAGCATTGCCGGTGTTGCCGCAGGCAGGGTCGGAACAGGTATTTCCTGATATTTCACCCAGGTCGTTGATACCAGTGAAAGCCGTGCCAGCCGCTCCCGGAACGTCGACAACGTTGTATTTTTCTCCAACCAGAATGAACCCGTGGCTGACTGGGATGGGAGTTGCCGAATCCAGATATGCCCCGACAATAACTCCCTGAAAGTTGATGAAATTAGGGGTCGTGAATGTTGAGCCCGGGGGGACGACCGGCGTGAATACGCCTTTCGCCGTCAATGAGAAACCATGTAAAGCACCGGCTGCGTCCCCCCAGGCACCGACGCTCGTGCCCTCCAGATTAGGTCCGCCGGTTAATTCGGTGAAGACTGCGGTAGAGTCGGGGACGTCGACCTGCTTATAGGTCTGCGCCCACGCGATTGAGGATGCAAATGCAACACTGAGCGAACACACTGTCACGATCCGAAATGCCTTGATCACGGGATTATCCTCCTGAGTTGTGTTTGAACCGGGATTTCCGTTTGGCTGCCGGCGAGCGGCGGGAGCATGGGCTGGGAAAGAAGACTCATGGCCAGGGCAGCCAAAATTGCTAAGCCCACACTGATTCAGAAATTGGTCTGGAGCAATATCCATTTGACGAGATTTGGACATAGCCATTATGATCCGCCGAAATGAAGAAAGTGGCCTCTGGAATTCTTCCCGTGATTGCGGTGGAACTGAAGGGTCCGAAGCCTATCCACCGGCAGATTTACGAGGCCTATCGCACGGCAATCGTCGAGGGCAGCCTGCGGCCGGGGCAGCGGATTCCTTCAACCCGTGTGCTGGCAACGGAACTTGGGGTTTCGCGGCTCCCTGTTCTGAATGCGTATGGCCAGCTCCTGGCGGAAGGCTATTTCAAAAGTCGCGTGGGCGCGGGAACGGTTGTTTCCAGTTCGCTGCCGGACCAGTTTACTGCACGACTGTCGGCAGCGCGTTCCTTGCCCCGCCCCGGGCCGCGACCGGTCGCGCACCGCTGTGCGCTCCTGCCCTGTCGCGAAATATCCCCGTGGCTGCTGGGTTTGGGAGCATTCGCGGTGGGACAGGTGGCTTATGATCAATTTCCACTCCAGGTGTGGTCCCGCTTGGTCGCACGTCGTTGCCGGAATATGAACGGTAAGTCGTTTCACTACGGCGACAAGATGGGATTGAAGACTCTCCGCGAAACGATTGCGAGCTATCTGCGAACCGCGCGGTCGCTGCGCTGCGAAGCCGATCAAATCATGATCGTCAGCGGTTCTCAGCAGGCGCTCGAGGTTTCGGCTCGAGTTCTGTTCGACCCCGGCAGCCGGGTGTGGGTAGAGGAACCGGGTTACCACCTGGCACGGGCTGTCTTCGCCATGCATGGCTGTCATCTCGTGCCGGTTCCAGTTGACGAGGAAGGTTTGGACGTTGCCGAGGGGATTAAGCGCTATCGCAAAGCGCGGGCTGCATTTGTTACGCCTTCTCATCAATTTCCACTCGGCGTAATCATGAGCGCTTCACGCCGTTTCCAACTGCTGGAGTGGGCTCAAAACACAGGATCGTGGATCATCGAAGATGACTACGACAGCGAGTACCGGTATGAGAGCTCTCCGATCACTTCATTGCAGGGGATCGATGCCAACGCTCGCGTGATCTACATTGGGACCTTCAGCAAAGTCTTGTTTCCGTCGTTGCGTCTGGGTTATGTCGTGATACCACCGGACTTGGTTGACGCATTCGTCGCGATCCGCTGGGCAATGAACCTTGGTTCCCCGAGCTTCTACCAGGAGGTGCTCGCAGATTTTATTGGGGAGGGGCATTTTGGGCGCCACATTCGCAGGATGCGCGTTCTCTACCACGAACGCAGGTGTGCCCTGGCAGCCAGCGTCGGCAAAGAGCTAGGATCCATGGTCGAAGTGGTGGGAAGCGAGGCTGGTATGCATCTGACTGTCAATCTGCAAAATAGAACGGACGACGTGAGAATTGCCGAACGAGCCTCGAGCCAAAATCTTCGCATCTGGCCGCTGTCTGTCCACTATCTCGGCGAACGGTCATGCCATGGTTTCATCCTGGGTTTTGGCAGCACCCCGATCGAAGCGATTCCACGCGCAGTTCGCAAGCTTCGCAACCTGCTCGAAGCGAAGTGAGTGGTGCTCAAAGATCTCAATCGAGGCCTGGTTGTGCGACCTGTTGAGGCCGCGGGTCTGCACAGTGGCGGTGTGTAATCCACGCAAGAATGCCCCGCTGAAAGACGGCGGCAGGAGTGATCGACAAAGGAATCTCACTTCACGCGGGTCGGGCGAGTCTCTCCAGGGTTCCTGATATGGATTTCGGCTACTGGCAGATTTGGCCACTTAATTTGAATATTTGAATTATCAGACGGGCAACTTCGGAACGGCACATGCCCGTGCCATAAAGCACCATCCAGCAACGTGCGCTGGAACAGGTTCCCGCTCGAGTTGATCAGCTGTGCGACTTCTTCCTTGCTCAGAACGCCGGGAAGCCGCTGGCGCTCTCTCGGATACGGCAGGAACTCACGAAACTCCTGGCGCTTCAGCGTGCGCACGAACAAGAAGCGCAGCGCAGCCACAGGATTGACCACGCTTCCGAGGGCCAGCTTGCGCTGCTTGAGCAGATAGGCCTGATACGTTCGAAGATGGTCCAGGCCAAGCTTGTCGGTTGACTTGCCGAAGTGACGGGCGAACTTCTCGACCACGTGCAGATAGCGCCGGATCGTTCCGTCGGAGTAATTACGCCGCTGGAGTTACCGGGTGGCCGGAGGCAGTCACCCACCTCCGGCTCCCACAGAACGTAGCGTGCAGTTTTCCCGCACTACGCTCTTCGGAATTTGATTCACAGCATGGCGATAGCCTGTAACTTCGGATAAGGAAGATACAGTTTGGGTCGAACCAGCGGGAACTGCGCCTTGATTCGATGGAATTCCTTCCACCAAACCTTGCCCTTCCAACTTCGACGACTCAATATTGTGCGCCAGTAGCGCTCCACAGCCCGATGGACCCGTTGCAGAGCGGGGAAATTTCCCGCCATGCCGTAGTACGCATAATGACCGCGGAGCATTTGATTAAGGAGATGTGCCTGCTCTTGTGGCGGCGAGTGCATCATCCGTCGCATCTGGTCCTGTAAGCGCATGAGAGCGCGCTGCAGCCGGGACTTCTCTGTTCTGAGTCCAATCCGAAAGTTCCCTTTCCGATTGCGTGTGCAGTACAGTGTAAAGCCCAAGAAGTAGATCGTCTCCGGGCGTTTACGTCCGTGGTTGCCCGCATTTCGTTCTGCAAACCGACCAAATTCGACGAGTTTGGTCTTCGTCGGTTCAAGATTCAGGCCAAATCGTCTCAGCCTTTTGGCAAGTGCCTCCTGAACACGAAGAGCATCCGAACGATGTTGGAAACACAACACGAAGTCATCGATATACCTCACCATATAGGCCTCACCCCGCAGTCGGGGCTTGACCACACGCTCGAACCACAGATCGAGCACATAGTGAAGATATAAGTTGCTCAGCAAAACGCTGACCGATCCTCCCTGCGGGGTTCCCTCCTCGCTTGGACGAATCTCTCCGTCCTCAAGAATACCTGCTTTCAGCCAGCGCCTGATCAAGCTGATCAGACGCTGATCTCCCACCCGATGCTGGACAAAACGGAGCATCCATTCGTGACTTAAGCTCCCAAAGAAATTCTTGAGGTCCGCCTCCAACACCCACTCGATCTTCCCACCCGAAATCCTCTCGTGAAGGGTTGCAATCGCTTGGTGGGCACCTCTGCCCGGGCGTCCGCCGAACGAGCATGATAGAAAATCCTACTCATAGATGGCCGACAACACCTGCGAGGTACTTCGTTGAAGTGCACGGTCAGCTACAGTAGGCACACCCAGCGGGCGCTTCTCCTGCTTCCCGGGCTTCGGAATATACACGCGTCGAATATCTGGCGCGCGATATCCCTGACGATGAACAGACTGCAGCATCCTGCAATCCATTCCTCAAAACTCTCTTTTGCGTCCGGCACTCTCTGTCCATCTACTCCAGGCGCGGACTTGGAGGGAATCTCACAGAGATTCATCCAAACCCGTTCCTTGGTGATGTGATGAGCCAAAGACGTAAACCGGAGCTTTGGCTCGCACCGAGCTTTGGCTGCTATTCGTTCGAGTTCCGTTGTCATGACTGGCGGTTCTTCTCTTTGCATAGAAGGCCGTTACCTCCCTTTGAATGGAGCCCATGTTCCCCACGAACAATTCAAATTCCGCTGCCCGCTTCCCCATGCAGCCGGCTCTCCCGACCGCAAAGTACTATCAGGCAGTCTGACTTCCGTCAGGCCGTCGGATCCTCCTCGCTTTTGCAGCTTGTCAGACCCTACAAGCCAGGCTTGAACCTGACGGATCTCCCTTGTTCCCCTGTATTCCCTTGGCTGCATGCCAGCGGTACAAACCCCGGAGGCAACTCCGTACGCTCGCTAATTCGCGTCCAGAGTTTCTGCCTTCCCCACTAGAA
>Ga0206881_10260_pt1 | contig 13412 bp, 9 predicted proteins | sample Alteio_BWOrgCont_3_FD_152867 | JGI IMG/M metagenome (GOLD analysis project Ga0206881, IMG submission 152867) | Enriched cells from forest soil in Barre Woods Harvard Forest LTER site, Petersham, Massachusetts, United States -... | ecosystem: Environmental > Terrestrial > Soil > Temperate forest > O...
AGGACCCTACCTGGGAGGCGGTATTCATGGCGCCAATGACGGCGCCGGCGTATTCGCCGCCGATGTCGAGGCAGACGGCGAACATGGTGGGCTGCTGGAAGGTGATGCCGCCGTAGGTGAGTGAGAGCAGGACCAGGGCTGCGGTGCGGTTGGGGGTGAAGATGACGGCCGCGGCGCAGATGCCGGCGAGGGTGAGTCCGCAGAAGCCTATGGCGCGGCGGGCGGTGCGCAGGCCGAAGCGTTCGACGAGCTTGTTGCTGGTGAGTCCTCCGGCGAGGCACATGAGGCCGGCTACTACGAAGGGGTAGGACGAGAGCAACAGGTCGCCCTCGGAGAAGTGGCGGGCTTTTACGAGATAGGTGTGAAACCACGTCTGGAAGAAGTTGAAAGTGTAGATGTAGCAGTAGGCTGCGCCTAACGTTGCCCAGAGGTTCCAGGATTTGAGGGCTTGCTTCCAGGGGAGGCCGTGGGTGGTCTTGCGCTCCAGGCCGCGAAGCTCTGCGAGTTCGGCTGGGGTGACGCCGGGTTTCTGGGAGGGGCTGTCGCGATACCAGAGGAACCAAAGGATGCTCCAGAGGATGCCGACCAGGCCGAAGACGATGAAGGAAGCGCGCCAGCCGTAGCGCATCTGGATGGGGACAACGAGGAGTGGAGCCAATGCTCCGCCGGCTTGGACGCTGGTGAGGATGATGCCGAAGGCGCGGCCGCGTTCGCGCAGGGGGAACCAGCGGGCTACGGCGACCGAGGCGCCGGGGAAGGCTCCGGCTTCGCCCATGCCGAAGAGGAAACGGACGAGGAGGAGCGGGTAGAAGCCCATGGCGGCGGCGGTAAGCGAGGTGAAGATGGACCACCAGGTGACGACGCGTGTGAGGACTTTGCGTGCTCCGATGCGGTCGGCGAGCATGCCGCTGGGGATCTCGAAGAGGCCGTAAGCGAGGATGAAGGCGGAGCCGACCCATCCCCAGCCGACGGGGCTGATGTGGAGGGCTGCCTGCATGCGGGGGCCGGCGACGGAGATGCAGACGCGGTCTAGGTAGGTGATTACGGCGAGTAGTGAGAGAAGGGCGAGGACGCGGTTGCGGTGGCGCAATAGGGCCTCTCAAAGGCAGGGAATAGGGATTAGGGAATAGGGAATAGCATGCGGAAGCGTGGCATAGACCTGCTTTTGTGTTCAAGTCTCTCATGGCTGATTGGGTGCTTTTAAGGGACCGAGGGATCAGGGACCAGGGACCAGAGAGCAAAAGCAGATTCCCCTGAAGGGGAATGACAGAAAGAAAGGCAAAGGCAAGGACGGTTCGTGCTGCGCACTAAGCCCACATCTCTTCGAGATATGGCGCGCCCGGTGTGACGAATATCAGCCTAAATGACGTACTTATGGTTTCTTTAAACTTCACTCTGAATTGTCCTGCCATTGGCTGAGATCGTCTACGGGGCGAGGTAGACGTCCTTCTAACCATTCAGCGCAAGCTGCAGGAGTAAAGTCCGCATCGACGCATTCGATAACCCAGGAGAGAAAATCTTCGGGGCCTCCATTCATGTATGGAGGTGGGGAAACGGGCTTGAATACTGTCGGAAGTCTCTCATCCAGAGAGAGGTAGTTAAGTACGAATCCAAGCTCTTGAACAGTGCTCCATGCCAGCGGATGCTTGATATCGATTGTGAACTTAACCCACCATTCGCCTTTGCCGAAATTACCTGAGCCAATTGTTCCGATAATCGATGGGACTTTGGAAAGGAAGTCTAGCAACGGTTTGAAGATCTCATCTGACATTGTCTGGATAGTGTATGTCGTCTTGTCCACGTCCTCTGTGACAGCACATGAAGCATTCGGCTTGAAACTATTGGATTCTAAGCTCTGAAGAACGTGACCTGGTTAGCCTCAACGCTATGGCACAAATGAAAGAAGCAGATTCCCCTGAAGGGGAATGACAGAAAGAAAAGCAAGGGCAACAGCAAAAACAAAAGCGACTGCAAAAACAAAGCAACAGTTCGAGCAAGCTTCATGGCTCAGAATGGCTTTATGCCTTGAGAAGGTTCAGACGCTGCAGGCTTTCCGCTGTGGCGAGGATTGCTTCTTCGCGGGGACGGGGTGACCAGCCGAGGAGGCGGCGGGCTTTTTCGTTGGAGATGATCTTGGTCTTGCCGATTTCGGGGGCGATCATCTTCATATCTGAGCTGAATGGGGTGAGAAGCCGGATGACCCAGTCAGGAACGCGGCGGGAAGGGACGTTGCGCGCTATCCGGCCCATCTTTTCTTTGAGGATGCCGGCTACTTCGAGCATCGAGGACTCTCCATCAGAGAGGGCGAGGAAGCGCTCGCCGTTGGCGGCGGGGTGGGTCATGGCGCGGAGGTGGATATCCGCTACGTCGCGCACGTCGACGACGCCGAAGGACAGATTAGGGATGCCGGGGATGTCTCCGTCGAGGAGGCGCTTGACGATGAGGATGGAGGGTGCGTAGTCGGCGCTGAGGACGGGGCCGAAGATGCCGGTTGGGTTGATGACGCTGAGTTGAAGGCTGCCGCCTTCGCGCGCGATGAAATCCCATGCGGCGCGTTCGGCGATGGTCTTGGATTTGGGGTAGGCGGCTGTGCCGGGGGCGGCGAGATTGGTCCAGTCGGCTTCGGTAAAGGCCGCAGTGCGCGACTTGTGGCCGTAGCCGATGGCGGCGAAGGAGGATGTCATGACGACGCGTTGGACACCCGCGTCACGAGCCGCGCGCAGGACACGCAAGGCTCCTTCGCGGGCCGGGATGATGAGCTCGTCTTCATGCTTGGGCACATGCGGAGGGAAGGGCGAGGCGACGTGGAGGACGTAGCGGCAGCCTGAGGCGGCCTGGGCCCAGCCGGCGTCGGAGGAGAGATCGGCGGTGACGAAGCTGAGGGCTCCAAGGCCCGATTCGACGCGTGGGGCGCCGATGGATTTGAGGGTGGCGCGCACTTCCGGCTCGCGGGAGAGAGAACGGACTGTCGCGCGCACGCTGTAGCCGGCGCGCAGAAGCTGGTCGATGCAGTGGGTAGCTACGAATCCGGAGCCGCCGGTGACGAGAACGATGCCTTCACTCATGAGAACGAGTGTACATCACTAGATCGAACGTTCATTCTATTTTTATATTTTTACTGCTGCTATTTTGCTTTGACGACCTGCCACATGCTTTCGGCGATCTCGCGCAGCAGCGGCTCGGGGAGCTTGTGGGGAAGGCCTGCGAGGCGGACGACGAGGTTGATGGTGAGCTCGTTGAGGACGGGCTGGGGCCACTCGTTGAGGACGCCGCCTTTGGAGTGATTGGAGAAGCGGTGGGCGAAGGCTTTTGCACGGTCGTCCTTTGGCGCGTTGAAGGAGGCATTCTCCGGGCCACAGGGAAAGCCGGCGTGGGCGTACTGCTCGTAAAAGCGCATCTCGCGCTTGTGCTTGCGGTAGAAGGCGTAGGTATTAAGGCAGCCGAGGATGAAGGTTTCGCGGGGATCCTGATCGAGGGAGAAGCCGGCGAGAATGCTTTCGCGTTTTAAAGCGCTGATGCGCTCATAGAGAGCGTGGATGATGGCTTCCTTGCTGGGGAAGTAGTGGTAGATGACGCCGGCGCTGGCGCCGGAGCGCTGCGCGAGGAGAGACATGGGGGCGTCGTGAAAGCCGCGCTCCACGACGATGTCGAGCATAGCGTCCAGGATGGCGTCGCGCTTGGGGGGCTTTGTGGGATTGGACGGCTTGGGTTTACTTGCCATGCCTTGATTGTTCCACGAGTGGCGAGGCGAGTGTATGCGGTCATGTAGCATGCGAGGAACAGATGTTCCTGGATCCTTTCTGCTATGGAGATTGCTGATGGCTTTGCTGCGAGGCCTGGGAGTTCGCTTCCCTGCCGCTTTTCTGATTTTGTTTGTTTTGTGCGTGGCGGGGATGCGCGCGGAGGAGCCTGTATCAGTGCCTTATGACCATAATGCGGCGGTGGGGAAGTTTTATGAGATCAGCGGGTTCAAGATGTACACCGAAGTCTATGGCAGTGGGCCGCCGGTGTTGATGATTCATGGCAATGGTGGCGATATGAGCGCGTTCTCAGAGAATGTGGCTTACTTTGCCAAGCGCTACACGGTGATTCTTGCGGACAGCCGCTCGCAGGGCAGGTCGCTGGACCCGGATCATCCCCTGAGCTTTGAACGGATGGCGGATGATTATGCGGAGCTGTTGGATGCGATGCATATTCCTTCGGCGTATGTGATTGGGTGGAGCGATGGCGGCATCAATGCGCTGCTGCTGGCGATGCGGCATCCGGAGAAGGTGAAGCGGCTGGCTTCGACTGGGGCGAATCTTTGGCCTACGGCGGACGCTTTCCGGCCTGGTCTATGGGAGGAATCGAAGAAGGAGTATGAGGCGGGATTGAAGAAAGAGTATGTGACTGCCAAGGAGAAGAACGATCGCAAGATGTTTCTGCTGGACTGGCTGGAGCCGAATATCAAGCTGGCCCAGTTGCGGGCGATTCAGGCTCCGTCGCTGATTATCTGCGGGGATCATGATGTGATCTCGGTAAGCCACACGGTGGCGATTTACGAGGCTATTCCGCATGCGAATTTGTGGGTGGTGCCGAACTCGGGGCATGACACGCTGCGGTCGCATGCGGAGGAGTTCAACCGGCTGGTGGACCGGTTTTTTACGGAGCCCTTTAAGGATTTTGAGTAGGGGGTGGATTGAAGATTGTTTCGGTTCTTTTCAGGCCGAGTGTGGGGTGGGCTGCTGGCGGGGTTCGAAGAGGGCGCGGACTACCAGGCTTAGGCCGAAGGAGATGAGCAGGGCGCGGGTGAGGAGTGAGGAGTTGTAGTCCCAGCTTAGGACGGCGAAGCTGATGAGCATGCCGAGTGGCATGACTTCGTGGACGATGGCGCGGCCCCAGTCCGGTTTGACGCTGGCGGACGGTACGCGTGGGGTTAGGGCTGGGATGAGGCGGGGGACGGCTTTTTTGTAGGCCTGGTAGGGGGCGCCGAGCTGGGCGGTGAGGAAGGCTTCTTCGCCGAGGATGAGGCGGAGGAGGAAGATTACCAGCAGGATCAGGGTGAAGATGGCTCCTGAGGCGGGCATCAGGGTGGCCATGGCGGCGATTGAAAACAAGCTGCCGAGGTAGAGGGGGTTGCGGACGCGGCGGTAGGGACCGTCGGCCATGACCTGGCCGGCCTGCATCTGGGCGTGGCCTACGATGGCGGCGCCGAGGTATGCGGTTCCCCAGAGGCGGACGATGGCGGCGATGGCGGTGAGAAGGACGATGAAGGCGGTGACGGATTGGATGGCGGCTCCGGGGGCGACGCCGAGTTTGCCGAGCTCGAAGCTGAGCCAGAGCCAGGCGGTTCCGCGGGCGCCGAGGTGGAGCCACTGTATCCAGGGGGACCAGAAGCCGATTGCTATGACTGCCACCATGATCCATACGCGTAGGCGGAATTCGAATGCTGTTGCCCGCATCATGCTTTGAAGAGACTCCTGGTTTCTATTGTCTCCTGACGGTATGGGTGGGTGGCGGTTCGGTTCATTTTGGGATGACAGGTTGGACGGTGTTTGGTGTGTTGGAGCTTGCGCTATATCGAGTAAAAAAGCATCCCTCAGGGGCTAAAGCCCGTTGGATCTGTGGTCTTATTGGCACGGCTGAAGCCGTGCCCTTTCAAAACAACTGCAATCTATTGTGATAGCGCGATCTACTACGATGGAGAGATGCCTGAGAACGAGACGATTGCCGCGATTTCTACGCCGCCGGGGCGGGGTGGGATTGGGATTGTGCGGCTGAGCGGGCCGGAGGCGGCGGAGTATGCGGCTGCATTGGTAAGGCTACGGCAGCCGCTGGAGCATGGTCGGGCGCGACTGGCGGACGTGCTTGATCCTGAGTCAGACCCTGAGTTGGCGGCTGTGGAAGATTCGAATACTCGTATAGACGAGGCGCTGGTTACTTACTTTGCTGCTCCGAACTCGTATACGGGCGATGATCTGGTGGAGATAGCGGCGCATGGTTCGCCGGTTGTGCTGAACACGCTACTGCAGGCTGCATTGGGGCTGGGGGCGCGGCTGGCGGAGCCGGGAGAGTTTACGCAGAGGGCTTTTCTTTCGGGGCGGCTGGATCTGACGCAGGCTGAGGCGGTGCGCGACTTGATTGAGGCGCAGACGATGGCGCAGGCCAGGCTGGCGGCGACGCAGATGGGCGGGGCGCTGAGCCGGCGGGTGCTGCCGGTGAAGAACGACCTGCTGGAGCTGATTGCGCTGATGGAGGCGGGGATTGATTTTGCGGAAGACGATCTTTCGGTGGCTTCTGATGAGGAGATCGTGGGAAGGATTGCCGGGGTGAGGGCGCCGCTGGCGGCGTTGGAGGCTACCTTTGCGCATGGGCGGATTCTGCACGATGGGCTGACTCTGGCGATTGTGGGGCGGCCGAATGCGGGGAAGAGTTCGCTGTTTAATGCGCTGGTGGAGCGGGATCGGGCGATTGTGACGGCGCAGCCGGGAACGACGCGGGATACGGTTTCAGAGCGGATTGCGCTGGAGGGGATTCCGCTGGAGCTGGTGGATACGGCGGGGCTGCGCGAGGGGCAGGATGAGGCGGAACGGATGGGGATTGCGAGGAGCCGCGAGGCACTGGCGGATGCGGCGATTGTGTTGATGGTGCTGGATGGTTCGGAGATCGTAGGGGTGGAATTGGGCGGGGCGGACCTGAATGGTTCGGAACCAGCCCGGCCTGGTTCCCTTTCCGAGGAGGATCGGGTGTTGGCGAATTCGTTGGCGGGGCGGCCGGCGCTGATCGCCTGGAATAAGGCGGATCTGGCTGCGGATTGGCGTTCTCGGGCTGTGGCTGGGGAGCTGGCGAGATTTGGGTTGCCGGTGCTGGAGACTTCGGCGGTGAGCGGGGCGGGGATTGCGGAGTTGCGCTCTGCGATCGTTTCGCTGGCTACCGGAGGCGCGGCGGCGGAGCCGGGGATGCTGACCAGCGCGCGGCATCATCAGGCGATTCAGACGGCGATTGCTGGGCTGGACGAGGCGGCGCAGGCGGTGGCGGGGGGGATTCCGCACGAGATGATTTTGCTGGATCTTTACCGCGCGCTTTGGGGGCTGGATAGTCTCACCGGGCAGACTACGCCGGATGATGTTTTGAACCTGATCTTCTCCACGTTTTGTATCGGAAAGTAGGAGATTGGGGCGGGTTATTCGGCTTGTTTGGGGCCTTTGCCTTTGCCGCCGGCTTCGGGGTCTTTGTCAGGGTTGGTGTCCATGGTGTCCGCGGGGTGGATGGAGCCCATGGAGTCGTTGACTTCGCCTTCCGGCTCGGTTTCGGGAATGCCGGCAATGTGGCCTGCTACGTGGGATGAGGCGAATCCGCCGCCGCCTGGTTTTTCGCCACCTTGAAATCGCATGATTGCTCCTTTTTGCGTCCTTTGATTGGATGCGATGTGGAGGATTCAGGGCAAGCAAAGGGGCGAAGATGATCCTCGCCCCTTTACTTGCCGAGTTGTGAAGGCGCCTAAGGGTTACTTCAGGCCGAAGCAGTAGAGGACGCCGTCGTAGGAGCTGACGTAGACGTGTCCGTTGGCTACGGAGACGCCGGAGAAGTGGTTGAAGGTGGGGATAGTGTTGCCGCTCGAGTAGAGCTCTTTGCCGGTCTGGGCGTCGAGGGCGAAGAGGGTGACGTGGTTGGCTTGCTTGGCGCGGATGGAGGAGTCGAAGTTGAGGCCTTTGTCGGGCGAGGCTTGCTGGGTGAAGTCTCCGCTGCCGAAGGTGTAGACGACGCCGTTGGCGATGACGGCTGGTTCGCCGTGATCGATGTCACGCGAGACCCAGACGGGGACGGCTTCGGGCTTGCCCTCTTTTTCTATGACCTTGAAGGCCGCCATGCCGCCTTTGACGGTGACCGGCGTGTTGGTGATGGGGAAGTGGAACTTGGAGTGGGCGGGGCCCCAGAAGGGAGCAAGAACCCAGCGCGTGCCTTTGGCGTCTTCCCAGCTGGAGACGGCGCCCCAGCTTCCGCTGTCCTGGAAGTCGACCTCTTCATTGCAGAAGAGATCGGATTTGAAGAGCGGCTGCTGGTGGTCGGCTCCGCCGGCGGAGTTGGGATCGAGGAGGGCGAGGCGGCACTCCTTGCCGGAGGCGGCGATGAGTTCGCGACCGTGAAAGTTGAAGATGGTGGGGGTGTTGTTGGGATCGAGATCGCGCTTCTGGAGCCACTCCCAGTTGGTGGGGATGAAGTAGTCCTTGAGCTTGAGGCTATTGCCCTCGAGGCCAAGGCCGATGACGGCGTTGGCGAACTCTTTTTTGGCGGCGTTGTAGGTGCCGTCGCCGGTGGTGAGCCAGGCTACGCCCTTGGAGTCGACTGCCGCTCCGCGCCGGCCCCAGAGGCCGCCGCTTTCGGACTTCCAGGATTTGACGCCGTCGCTGGTCTTGGCGAGGTCGATGACGTTCATCTGGTTGATGGCGGGCATCCAGAGGGTGTCGCCGACCAGGGTGAGAGCCCAGCCCTTGCCCTTGACGGCGGTGACGGTGGGCTTCAGGTCTGTGCCGTCAGCGAGGTTGAGGATGTGGAGGATGCCGCCGCCGTCGACCATGTAGACGGGGAACTTGCCGTCCTTTTCGGGGCCGATGACGGGGGTGTCACTGCTGCCGCCGGGCTCGAGGAAATTGAGGGTCTTGGGGGTTTTGCCGCCGCCGATCGAGTCCCAGTCGTTCGGTGGCTCTTCCCGGGGCTTTTCCACAGCGTAGGTGAAGTGCTGCTTCCAGAGGAGCGATCCGTCGGCGGCGTCGTAGGCGTAGAGATTGTCAGAGATGCCGGAGACGAGGACGATCTGCTTTTCGCCGCTGGCTGTGGTGACTTTGTGGACGATCAGCGCCGGCATGAGGTTGTGGAGGGCGCGGGCTTCGTTGCCGGTCTCGGCCTTCCAGAGGAGCTTCATGTTTTTCACGCTGGCTGTCGAGAGGATCTGCTCATCCTTTTGCCAGCCGGAGCGGATGGTGTCGCCGCCATCGGTGACCCAGTCGGCGTTTTGGGCGCGGGCAGGAAGAGTTGCGCTCATTGCCAAGGCGAGGGCCGTGCAGGCGCCGATAGCGCCAGTGATTTTCAGGTTCCCAGGAATCTTCTTTGCTTCTTTCATCATCGCTCTCATCTCGTTTACTTATCGCTTTTGCCTTGCTGTTTGGGTATCGACCGCTGGTTATCGTTCGAGCGGGATGCCGTAGGCATTCAGGGCATTGTCGTGGGTGGTGAAGTAGATCTGCGAGTTGGCTACGGCGAGGCCTCCGGTGGCGTAAGTGGTGGCCTTGTCGCCGACGAAGAGCTCTTTGCCGGTCTCGCCGTCGAGCACGTAGAGGCGGGCCGGCTTGCCGGTCTTCGCTTTGCCTGCCGGCTGGCCGGTGGAGAGGGCGAAGACGAGGCCATTGGCGACGATGGGAGCGGCTGGAGCTTCAAGGTCGCGGGAGCTCCAGACGGGGACGAGCGAGGGCTTGCCGTCGTGGAAGGCGATCTTGAAGGCGAGGATGGAGCCGTTTGCGGCGCCGCCATTGGTTGCCGGGAAGTCGGCTGAGGGGGCTCCGTGGATGGAGGCGTAGAGCATGCGGGTTCCGTCTTCGGAGACTTCGGTGGCGAAGTCATGCCAGAGACCGTTGCCGGCGCCGGGTTTGACGAGGACTTCGCTGCGGTAGGCGGGGGTGTGGTGGTCCTGGCCGCCGGGTGAGTCGGCGTCGAGGATGTAGATGCGACCGTCGGCTCCGCCGGTGACGATCCAGTCCTTGTTGCCGTCCTTGGCGCCGAAGAGGAGCGGGGTGGTTCCGGGGCCGGGTACGGGCTTGGCCGCGCCGGGCTCAGGGGTGGGGGTGAAGTAGTCTTCGAGCTTGAGGGTGTCGGGGTTGAGCTGGACGACCGCTCCGGCGAGGTCGCCGGCTTCGTCGTTGTGGCCGCTGGTGATGTGGGCGTAGACGAGGCCGTCGGTACCGATGGCTGTGCCGCCGTCGCCTGCGGGGCCGCGGCCGCCGGTGAGGAAGGAGGTTACGTCTCCCTTGGCGACGTCGATGGCGTAGACGCCGTTGGCGCTCTCGTTGCAGGCGCCGGTGGTTCCTGCGAAGACGCGACCGCTATCCACGTTGAGGGCGGTGGCGTGGGCGTCTGGCGGCAGGAATTTCTTGGGCTCGACAGTATTGGCGTGGCCGCTCAACTGGAGAACGTAGTGCAGGTAGCCGTCGCCGGTGACGGCGTAGACGGGCTGCGACATGCTGAAGGGCTGGCCTGGGCGCTTGTTCTTATCGCGGGCGACGCGGCCGAGGTGATTGACGCCGGGCAGGCCGAAGCGGCCAGGGGCGAGGCTGTTGCCGGCGAAGGCGACGGAGGCGGTCATGGCGTCGCTGCAGCCGGCGCCTTTGGCGGTGGCTGCAGCGTGGTCGAGTTTCGTATCGAAGAAGAGCTTGCCCAGGTCGGCGTCAACGCCGTAGACGGAGTTCGACGTGCCGCCGAGGAAGACCAGGTGCTTGAATCCCTTGTAGGTGATGATGTTGCTCAGCACCACCGGCGCGGTCAGCTCATAGGCGCCCTTGGGGCCGTTGTTGAGGTGGAAGGAGTAGAGGTATTTGATTTTGGCGGCGGACTCTTTCGAGAGCGTCTTTTCTCCGCGTAGCCAGCCGTCTCTTTGTGCGTTGCCGCTGGTGCTTGGCCAATCGGTGGCGTACGAGCTGGCGCTGAAGGCAAGGAGTGCTGCAAAGGTTGTGAACTTCTTCATCCCCGGTTTCTTCCTCTTGACGTCTTTCTTTCAATTCGCTGCCGGCTTCTCGATCGCCCTGATGGCGCCTCATTTACGCGGTTTGAATGAGACGTCTCATTGAGATAGATGGAACTGGCCCGGCAAAGCAATCCTCTTTTTCCTCAAAGAGGCCTCCGCCGGGAGCCGGTTGGCGGATGGAAGGGTTGCAACCGCAAGCTATCACATGGAATTAGATACTTGCACGCATCAAATTTTAGCCAGGGGTCAGGGGTCAGTTGTCAGGGATCAGGAAAGGCAGAGGCAGATTCCCCTGAAGGGGAATGACAGATAGAAAACGGCAACGGCCACTGCCTGGGGCTCGGTTTAGACTTGGGAGAGCCTTAGCGTGGGAGAATCGAGACCCGACGCTGGGGAACGATCCTCATCGTTGAAGGGATTTGCGCTCCGATGGCGACTACGGCTACCGATTTCGGCGCACCGCTTGAGGATGGGCGGGACGGTGGGCTGACTGCGTTTCCGGTTGAAGAAGAGACGGTGCTTCGTCCTGAGGAGTCGGTGCTCACGCGGCGTATTGCGCAGCTCTTTTTCGCCACATTCTGGCTGATCGTCTTCACCGGCAGCGTGCGCAAGTGGATCTTTCCGGGGTCGGGCATCTTTTATCTCTTGCAGGACGTGCCGATCAGCCTGGCGTATGTCTATGCGCTCTACAAGGGCTTCTTTACGCGCGGGCTGCTCTTCGTGGGCATGATGCTGCTGGGGGCGATTCTTGCGCTGCAGACGCTCCTGCAGATTGTGGCGATCGACCTGAGCCCCAAGGTCGGCTTTATCGGGCTGCATCATTACATCTACTACGCGCCGATGCTGCTGGTCTTTCCGCTGGGGCTCACGGCGCGGTATCGGCGGGACTTCATTCGCTGGAATCTGTGGGCGGCTGTGCCGATGCTGCCGTTGTCGCTGGTGCAGGCGACTTCGGCGCCCTCGGCGTGGGTCAACCAGAGCACGATGGGCGACTCGTTCAGTTTGCCGGGCGTGGATGTGGCGCGTATCAGCGGCCCGTTTAACTACACGGCCGCGTACGGTCTGTGGGTGGCGCTGGCCTTTGCGCTTTGCCTGGGGGAGTGGCTGCTGGCGCCCGAGCGCAGGGCTTCAAAGAGCCGGTCGCTGCTACTCTTCGCGACTGGCTCATGGGCGCTGATTGCGCTGATCAGCGGTTCGCGCGAGAACATCGTGGTATGCGCGGCGGCGGCGGCGGGCGCCTGTGTTGCCGCGGGGCTGATCGGGTCGGCGCGGTCGGTGGCGATGATCCTGGTTGGGGTGATGTCGATTCCTATCGCGGTGGGGGCGGTGTATCTGATCAACCCGACCGAGTACGAGACGATGCAGCGCCGCTTCTTCGACAAGACCAACTCCGATTACGAGATGAAAGGACGCGTTGGGGAGAATCTTTACGGGTGGCTGTATGAGGCGGAGTTCAGCTTCATCGGCCAGGGCGTGGGGATGGGCATTGACGCGGCGCATGTAGGGTCAGTGGATGCTTATAACTTCACCTATGGGCTGTCAGAGAGCGACACGGTGCGCAACGTGATGGAGTTGGGGACGCCGGTGGGGTATCTGTGGAACTTTACGCGCATGCTCTTTGCGCTGGGGATGATAGGGCTCGCGTGGCGGCTGACCCCGCTCTCTCCGCATGGGCTGCCGCTGACCTGCATGCTCTTCGGACAGGTGGTTTGGGATATGACGCGCTATGCGACGACCTCGTATACGCAGGTGATGGTGGGGTATTGCTTTGTTTTCGGGGTGCTGCTCTATCCAACGATTATCGGAGTGGATGGGGTGGAGATGGACGTGGCGCCGGGGTGGGAAGGTTAGCTGGAAGAGGCTCCTCCTGGCGTGAGTTCTGAGATTGCCGGCCTCTTCGCACTCATTGACTTTCTTTGACGATTTGCTTTTAACGCCAGCCCTTAACGCCGCCGATAGATCACCAGCGACGAATACGCCTTCACTACCGCCAGGCGCGGATTACGATCCAGCGCCTCGATCGTGGGCTCGCCGCTCTCCGTCTCCCGGTACGCCACCAGCAAGCCGCCCGGCGGCATCGCATCAATCGCCTGGTAGACCTCAGGGCCGCCAATCGGCAGCTCATGGATCGTGAAGCCGGTAAAATAAGCAAACGCCGGATAGTTGAAGTTCATGTACAAAGGCGTCGCCGGCGCAAACCTGGCATTCATAAACAGCGAAGCATCGAGCTCCTCCGGTCTTCCCGGATCGACAAACGGATCAGTCAAACGATCCACTGAAGGCCAGCAGGCAGCCGCCATCCCCGCCGCCAGCAGTCCCAGCCCCGCCGGGCGCAAAACTTTTCCCGGCAGCCGGCGTAGCTTCGCCAGTCCCGCTCCTGCCAGCAGCAAAACCGGCGGAGCCAGCGGCAGAATATAGCGCGGCTCCTTGTGCGGCATCCTGCTAAAAAAGACCAGCCCCGTCAACAGCCACAACCACAAAAACCCAACCAACATCCGCGAACGCCCTGCAACCGCAAAGTGATCCGCAAAACCTCGCGTCAGCAGCGCTTTATCCCGCAAGAAGCGAACACCCCCAATACCAGCAGCAATCCCCAAACCAATCACCGCAACCCACGTAAAGATCACCGGCGCCCGCACTATATAAAAATCAAACCCCGGCGCAGGACCCTCCACATTCCGCCACCCCTTCTCCAGCG
>Ga0206881_10262_pt1 | contig 13354 bp, 12 predicted proteins | sample Alteio_BWOrgCont_3_FD_152867 | JGI IMG/M metagenome (GOLD analysis project Ga0206881, IMG submission 152867) | Enriched cells from forest soil in Barre Woods Harvard Forest LTER site, Petersham, Massachusetts, United States -... | ecosystem: Environmental > Terrestrial > Soil > Temperate forest >...
TCGCGGTGAAGGGAAGGCTCAACCTTCCGGAGGCGACTACTTGTGTCGCCTCGGTCAGAGCCGCCCGAATCTTGGGCAGAAATTCATCGTAATACATCCAGAAGCCCTGGATATCTAACCTCTTCCCGATGAGGTCACCTTGCGGCAGGTGAATGGGCGAACCACTCAGCCACGCATAGCTGACGAAGTGAGCACCCGGCGAGAGTGCGCTCGCGATTGTCGCTGCCGCAGGGCCACCCACGGCATCAAGACCGAGGGATATTGGTATTCCGCCGGTGGCATTCTGAATCTGCTTTGAAACCTCGGGAGATTCGACGCCCACGAAATCGACCCCCAGCGTTTCGAGTTCAGGGACAAGCTCAGACCGCCTGACAATACCGGCGACTCTAAGATCGCGCGATTTGGCAACCGCGATCAGACATCGCGCAACTTGGGAATTGGCTGCATTGAATACGATCCAATCTCCGGGCTTCAGCTTCACAAATCCGTCCAAGAGAAGAACGGCCGTTGTTGGATTGATGTTCAACATCGAGGCCGTTTTCGCATCGATGGATGGCGGAACAACGAAAAGACCGTCGGCCGGAGCAAGGACTTTCTGGGCCCAGGTAAAGGTGCGAAATGGAATCGTAACCCGGTCCCCTACCTTGACGTCGGTGACTCCTGGCCCAATCGCCTCAACGATCCCTGCCCCTTCACCTCCAATGACAGAAGGGAGCTGCGGATTTAGAAAATACACTCCATTCGCTAACAGGAGGTCGCTGTAGTCAACAGGGGCATACTCCATGCGCACAAGAGCTTCGCCTGCGGAGGGCGCGTTTGGTTCCGGGACTTCGGCCATCTGCAGGTTCTGAACCGGATGCCCGTAGGCCGTGAGATGAATGGCTTTCATTTGTGAGGTTCTCCTTCCTCAAACAAATTTCGTCCTGCGAGAGGGCCACTTGCTTGCTGAATCAACCCACCATCGCGCTAGTTTCCAAGATCAATGACCGAATAGACGAACTTAAGAGGCAAGGGAATCGGCGCTATATTGCAGTAGATTCATACTGTAATTGCAGTACTGGACGGCGGTACAGCCCACCAACTTCGGGTACACGTTCGGGTAGAGACGTCAGTTTGCCCTAATTTCGGCTAGCTACGCTAAATTACAGGTGGCAATGGGCTTAGCTGGTTCGTCATTACGCTCGATTACGCTGAGTTATCATAGACTTACGGTATTCTTGGGAAACTCAAAATCCGTCGGAGGCAACTCCATGGGGGTTCGATTCCCCCTCCTGGCACCATACATCGCCATCGCTAAGTCATTGATCCCAATAAGCTTATGAGTTCTGATCTTCATGTCGCAGACTGACTTCACAGTTCTGGAGTCGCATTCCGGGTACAAGAACAGGTACAGTGCGCATCCTCTCTATTTTCTGAGACTTAGGGGGAATGCGTGCTCTTCTGGATTTCGCTGTTTACGCCTAATTTGCCCTGATTACGCTCGATTACGGCTTGCGCGGCGGACTATCGTGGACCACTGGATGGAATGCTAACAAGCACGCATCGCCATTGGTGCCTTCCGACTGAACGTAGACTGGCACTCTTAGACATAGCGGGATCGAATCTCTCTACACCCTGTACTAGGGTATAAGGTTGAGAATGTTGCTATGAGAATCGGTGAGCTTGCAGCGAGGGCGGAAGTCAACATTCAGACTTTGCGCTTCTATGAGCGTGAAGGCCTGCTGCTCCGGCCGGTGCGCACTGCCTCCGGATACCGAAGCTATGCGGAACGCGATCTTGAGCGGGTCCGCTTCATTCGCCTCTGCCAGGGGCTTGGCTTTACGTTGCGGGAGATCGACAAACTGCTGGTTCTGCACAAGAGCGTCACTGAATATAGGGGGACGCCAAAGAAGAAGCCGGCGGCGGTGCGGGAGATCGTGTTGATGGCGAACGAGCGCCTAGAACTGATTGACGAAAAAATCAGAGCCTTGAGTTTAATGCGATCTGAGTTAACCTCGCTGGTCACAGCCCTCGGCGAGGAGCCTCCCGTGGCGTGCCCCGTCCCCCGCTAGTCCAGCCAAAAAATAAAACTCTGAATTAGTGCTTGACCTTATATCGAGGTACAGGCTCCAGACTTGCTCTTAAAGGCGGTTGGCATGCGTTGACGACTGCCAGGAGAGCAAAGTATGCAGGATCGAAAAGCTCCCTTTGATTCGGCAGTTTCGAAGTGGACCATCTTTCTGCTTGTTCTGGCCTTTGTTACGTTGTGGGCGGTGAGAGGGGGTCTAGAGCGCGCCGGAAGGATGCAAACGGCGAACACCTCGACCTCTGTATTTGCCAGAACGGCGCCGGGCAGCCCCGCGAACGCGGTAATCCGCCTCGATCAGGTCGTTGGTGCTTACTTGAAGGGCACCCTGCTGGTACGGGAGAGCGATACCACTTACCGCCTCCCAATCGGAAGCGGCTCCCCGGTTGTTGCCATCCTCACCCCTGAGACATCCGTCGTGATGGGCAGGCCGCAAGACATTGCGGCAGGCGCGATTGTTCAACTCGCAGGCACGCTGGACAAAGACCGCGTCCTCCGTGCGAAGCAGGTCGTGATCCTTACCGGCTACATTCGCCTGTCGGGAAGCGCGCGGTGACCTGGCGATGAACGATTATTTGCAAACGGCATTAAGCGGTTGGAGCGGGGTTGCGCTCTTCGGTTCGGGACTTGCCATGCCCTACCTGCTGCGCAGAACGCGCGGCGCTAAGACTCCATATCTGCGCCGAATGTGGCCTCATTTTTGGCTTGGATATATGGCATTCCTTGTCTCGTTTGTACACGCGTGGTTCACGATGCGCAGCGGCAACATGCGCGGTATCAATGCTGCCGGCGTATGGATCGCAACTGGCGCTCTCCTCATCATGCTGTGGCAGATCGCCGTGGGCCTAATGCTTCGCAACCCAACTCAATCCAATCGCCGCGCATTGCGGCGCACTCATTTCTGGACGATGACGCTCGTGGCCGGCCTCATCGTGGTGCATATCGCGCTCAACAGGCCGTAGCCAAAGGAGGCGTTTCAATGAAGAAGACCATAGTGACAATGCTTCTGTTTCTTAGCGCTCTAGTCGTTCAGGCAGCTTCCGCACCGGCGAATTTCGCTGGCAACTGGACGTTTGATTCGGCGCAGAGCAAGTACGTCGGGATGATGGGTCAAGCAAAAATTCAGACGAATGTGACTCAATCGAAGACCGGGTTAGTAGTCGATGATAACTCTGTCTTCAACGGTCAGGCGGATAACCAGCACACGACCTACGACCTCACTGGAAGACCCGTCACGAATACCTCGACGATGGCAGGGCAAGCCGCCACTCGTAGCCACTGGGAAGGGACGCGACTGATTACGGAGTGGAACAGCGCGGGCATCGCCGGCACTACGACAACGCGCATTGAGACCCGATACCTCTCGGCGGATAGCAAGACGATGTATGTGGAGTCCGCGCGGCCAGGCAAAGATCCCATGCTCATGGTCTTCACGAAGGACACAAGTAGGCGATGGCGACGATGACCATGACGGCTCCTTCGAAGCAGGCAACCGGGCTCCGCAAGCGGCGCGGTGTTTGGCCTTTGCTGCTTCTGCTTGTGAGTGCTCTCGCAGTTGTCGGCTGGTGGGCCTTCCACCGCAAAACTGCAGCTGAGGCTAATTCAAATCAGTACAACTGGGTTGCGCCGGAGATTCGCAAGATCACTACCGACGTCAATGCCACCGGCACAGTCAAGCTGAAGACCGGTGCGGAAGTGCGGGTAGGGGCGCAACTGTCTGGCATCGTGCGCCGACTGAACGTCACTGTAGGCTCCCACGTAAACCAGGGAGAAGTGATCGCCGAGATCGATTCCCGGCCGGTGATGGCCAGGATCGATCAGGCTCGCACACAACTTGAACAGTCGGAGGTATCTCAGGCGAAGGCAGAGACAGACTTTGCGCGAACACAAAAGCTGATAGAGGCCGGACTCGTACCGGCGCAGCAGTTCGATGATGCGAAGGCAGCGCAGGAGGCGTCAAAGGCGTCGGTCGCAGCCACGCGAAGCGGACTGCACATGGTCGGTCGCATGTTCTCGGCAAAATCGTATTCGACGGTTTTGCAACAATCAGCCGTTCCCCCGCTATTTCGATTGCTACATCGACGTTGCCTAGACTCGTCGAATGAGTGAATGGGCTTCCACAAGTTCAATTACTCGGACATCATCTCCAATAAGGCAGGCAATTCTTCTGCAAGAGGTTGTTCTGTCGCCTTGTCCAGGGAAAGAGGTAATCTCAGGGCGGCAGCAAACAGGAAGGCGTGTAGTCCGCAGAGAAGAACAAAGGCAGCGGTAAATGCGCTGGAGACGCCAGCGCTGGACTGTGCCATCCCCAACCTCCATCCCAGGAAGGTCGCGCAGAGCGTAGTCAAAGTCGGTCCGCCGAGACGTTGCACAATGTTGAGCGATGTTGTCGCCATTGGCAGGTCCTGTTTCCTCACAGAAGCATATGCAGCCGAGATGGAGGGAATGCCGACCGTGCTGAGGCCCATCCCACGCACAAAGAGGGCACATGCGAGCACGGTGAGTACAAGTCCGTGACTGGCCAGCCAGACAAATGGCAGCGTGGCTGCGAAGGCCAGAAATGCACCTCCAGCCGATACCTTTCGTATCCCGAACCGCTGCGTCAGGGCTCCTATCCATGGATAGGAACAGATCATCCCCACTCCAAGCGGAGCCAGCAACCAGCCCGTCGCACTCGGTGATTTGCCACAGGCGCGGATGAGATAGATCGGAATCAGCATTTGGCCCGCGAACGAGACTCCGTTCGACATGAACTGCGCGGTGGCGGACGCAGAGAAGGTTTTTCTCTTGAATAGCTGAAGATCGATGAGCGCCTTGTCCCCTTTTCGAATGGCCATCCTGAAGAAGGCCGCAAGCAGAACGATGGAAACTAGGAGAGCCGGAAGACCGATACGCTCGACTAGATGATCCGACCCATACAGGAAGAGCACGAGTCCAGGAGAGAGCAGGGCGAAGCCAGGAAGATCGAGTTTTCTTGACCTGGTCTCTTCGCGATCATTGGGCAGAAAGAGAACCGCCAGGACGATTGCCAATACACCGACCGGCAGGTTGACCAGGAAGAGCCAGCGCCAAGAGGCGTGTTGCAGAATGGCACCGGCGATGACCGGGCCAAGGATCGGCCCCAGCAGGATTGGCACAGCCGCGTAGCCCATGACGCGCGCCATATGCTTTCTGGCAGCACGTGCCATCATCATCTGCGTCATCGGAGCCATCAGGCCGCCGCTCATGCCCTGGAGGATGCGAAATGCGATCAACGAGTTCGCCGACCAGGCCAGACCGCATAAGGCGGAGGAGAGCGTGAAGGCCGAAAAACACCAGAGGTAGAGAGATTTGGCTCCGATGCGCTCCACCAACCAGCCGTTGAGCGGGAGCATAAGAGCGAGTGCCAGAAGATAGCCGCTGGTGACCCATTGAATCGCCGTGAGGCTGCTGTGCAAATCCACGGCGAGACTGGAGAGCGATACGTTGACGATGGTCGCATCGAGCTGCGCGAGAAAAGAGCCGAGCACGGCGACGGTCGTGATCTTCCAGACCAATGGGTCGAGGCGGCTGGATTCGCTGGAGGACTTAGGCAAGGGCGGCCAGAACCTCATCGGTGGTACGGACGCGTGTGAGACGCGGGAAGATATGTTCAAAGGCGAAGCGATGGTGTTCGGCGCTTTGGGCGGAGCAAGCGTCTTCGACGAGCACAAAGGCAAAGCCGAGGCCAGTACCCTGACGCGCGGTGGACTCGACGCCTACATTGGTGGAGATGCCTGTGAGGACGACCGTGTCGATGCCGCGGGATTTAAGCTGCTGCTCGAGGTCGGTTCCGGCGAAGGCGCCCCAATGGCGCTTAGTGATGAGGATGTCGCCATGCTGGAAACCAGCGGAAGGAGTGATCTCCGATGCTGCGGCGGGCAGTGGCTTGTCTCCCCGGTTGTGCGGCTGGTCGACAGGAAGGTTCACGAAGTCGTTGAGATCGACTCGGACGTAGACGACGGGAGCGCCCTGACCGCGGAAGGCGTCGGCAAGTTTTTTGGAGTTTTCGACGACCTGTGCGGCGGTATGCGGCACGGGGTTCATGCCGACGATGGCATTCTGCAGGTCGATGAGGACGAGTGCGGTCTTTTGGGGGTCGAGCTGGATTTCTGCCATGGTTCCTCTTTATTGAAAATATTTGAAATCGAGGGTAGCCTCTATTTCTCTGGATTTAGAATACGAGGATGCCCTCGATTTCGTCAAATCCCGTTCGCGTCGCACCGCAGCAGGAACGCTCGATGCGCCGGCTGGCCGGTTTTCTGGACGCAGCCGCGGAACTCTTTGTCGAAGTCGGCTACGAAGCAGCGACTATGACGGCGGTTGCGGAGCGAAGCGGGTCTTCGATCGGCGCACTCTACAACTACTTTCCGGATAAACAGTCCATCGCGTTCACGCTGGTAAATCAATATTCCCAAGAGCTGGAGGCGCATTGGAAGCCGTTGATGGAGCAGGCGGAGATACTGACCCATGCGGAGTTCGCCGATCTGTTCATCGAGCGCATCACCCAATTCGTCCAGAAGCGTCCCGCTTATCTGAGCGTGCTGGCCGCGCCAATCCGCTTTCGCCGCGACCCTGCCGCCCGAAAGGCTTCACGAATCGCAATCGCAAATGCCTTTCAGGCAAAGAATCCGTCGCTTTCAAAGGAACAGTCTCTACTTGCTGCAAACGTATCTCTCCAGATGGTCCGAGGCATGATGACATTCTATGGGGAAGCAGATCCCAAAGGGAAAGTCCTCGTTGTGGGTGAGTTTAAGAAGTTGCTGACGTTGTATCTGAAAGGCGTCTTGTTCGAAGACGAAGCGTCGGCCAGGTAGACCCCAAATTCCTGCATTTGATTGCAGCCATTGCATGGGGGCACACAGTTTGGTCTCGATAGCCGAGAAGTGTTCCCCTAATCCCGCCCAGATCTCTGTTGATGCCAACAGGGCTTAGCACTCATTAAGACTGAGTTACGCGTGATTCTCAGGATTACTCCTGCTAAACGTCAGGTTCCGCTGAAGGCTCTGCTTCGTTCTACTTCGTCGAAGTAGTTCCAGAGTTGGAAACATCACCAGTCCTCACATCGTTCACCAGCGAGGTGAGCTGGCTGATAACCAAATCCGGCCGATCCAAGGGAACCATGTGCCCAGATCCTTTGGCGATGATCCTCCAGCTGAGTGGAGATAGGTGCATCGCTTCCTCCTGCTCTTGTTGCCACACCTGCACGGTAGCAATGTCATCGGGCGAGGCTGCCGAATCCTTAGACGGATCTCGCGAAATGATCAGTAACGGAATCCGGCCGAGCTCACGAAGGCCAGCGGCCTGTTTTGAGGATGTATCGAAATCTGGCAGTTCGGACTCGTCTGCATCAACATAGCTCGGGCGGCACTGCATGGCCTGGTACTGACCTGCGTAAGACTTGTCTTGCTCAGATACAGTAACTTGGCAATTCCCAAGCAAGCGATCCCAACCTGACCATTGCCTTAGCTTGTCTTTCCACAAAGTGCGCCTTCGGTCGAGGGTGTCTTCCTCCCAAGACTTTCTCCACCCGGGCAGCTCATAAATCTGCTGTGGAGAGCTGGCCTCCAGCAATGCGACCCCATTCAGCTCATTGGGGTACTCTTTCGCGTACTCCCGAACGTACAACCCGCCTGCAGAATGCCCAACATAAATGAACGGCCGCTTAACGTCTGCTTGGTCGAGCAACGAATGAAGCTCGTGCACTATGGTCTTCGCATCTCGGGGCTCCTCACGGGTGGAGCTCCATCCATGACCAGCTCGATCATAAGAGCAGACGCGGGTTACTCGTGAAAGCTCCGGTTGAACCCTCCTCCAGAGCATGTACGATGCACTCGCTGCGTGCTCCAAGACGACGGTGGGTGATCCAGCGCCAGTGCAGTTGATGTGCATCTGGGCTCCGTCTACTTCGTAGAACGCACCAGGCACCGGGTTGTGGGCGTGTTCCCACTTCACCATGGCGAGATTCACTAATGCCGGAGCAAACAGCACAAGGACGCAGAGTCCTGCAATCGATGCCCAAAATCGAGCAAAACTGGAGCGTTTCGAACGGGACGCCATGGCTCGCCTCAGTTGTCGGTGTTAGTTCAATATTACGGCTCCCGTTACTTTTGGTTCCTAAATATCAACCATCGTGCCGCCTTCAAGGATCGGTGCTCACAGTCGGCATGTGGGTAGTAACTATTGTTTCCACGACGCCAATACTCCTCCTGAAATGTCCGGTTTTCGGTAACTGGCCGCCGCAGCAAAGTTGGTCAAAATGCCGTTTTCTTGGGAACCTCGCGAGGGCCGCTGCGTTGGGCCAAGTTTTCGAGCCCGCAACGACACGGCAGATCTTTCGAAAAATAGACTATGCTACGAGGATGCTGCGGGAGATTTTGTCGGCAAGCCAGGGAGCAAGCCGAGCAGTCGGACCCGCAGGGTGCTGCAATGGGTTTCTCCTCACCTTGCCTCCGCCTCGCATCTTTCATCGGTAGCTTGGCGTATGGAGGAACGAACAGGCTTATCTTGGGCACACTGAGTCACGGACAAAATTGGAAGAACGAGGGTATATGTCATCACAAAATGGCGACAAAGCGAGATTCAACAGGTTAAGGAAACAAAAGTTCCGCCGCCGCGAACTCATGGCAAGGTTGGCGACCCAGTCGACGCCCAGTGCAGCACGGTTGAGTAAAACCCCGCCTGCAAAGTTGGAGCAGCGGTAGCAGCGGAACGCGCTTCTTCACCAACACCTGCGATGGACAACGGTTCGTTTAGAGCATGTCGCTTGCGCCATGCCTGGCCATCACATTGGTACAACCCCGTAAAATCAATCTGGGATGGTATGATCGGCGCTAAGCTGCTCGCCGCCCCAGGCCTTTCTTGATGTCCACGGCATCGCTGACCCTGACCAGAACGGATCTGCAACCGGCAAACCTAAGGGAAGCCATGCAGCTGAACAAAGATAGCAACTGCCAGTGGAGATGTAAGGTTCCGCGATTTCGGGTTGATGCCCGCAGAAACCCACTCTCAACCAACCTCGTTCGTCGAATGTGCCAGGAGTATCAATCATGCGGCGCATTACCACTGTGAGGGCCGATCGAACTTGCTGAGGAGAAATTCCCTCTGGCAGTTGCCTCCGTAGAGAAAGCTCTGCCAGCAGCTGAAACGCGCCAAACCGGTAGCAAAGCGATCGGCCGATTGGCGGAAAAGTCCCATCCGGTGCGATCATGCGCTCTTGAATTGCGGCGTAGCGTTGCGCCCGGACCATCGCCGCTCGCCTGTAAAGGTCCCACGCATTTGAAGACTTCGAAACAGTGTCGAGAATGTTCAGCAGTATCGGCTGAATAACGAAGCTATTGTAATAATCCCAATGAAACGGCGGTCCATCGCCATAAACCCCATCGCCCTTGTACCAGCTTTCCACCGAGCGGAGGGCATAGTCCACGCGCATCGGGTCCCACCACACACCCATGAACGACAACGCCGCCTCTACCGTGGCCGAGAACAACAGCCAGTTACTGTAAGGCGGACGGATAACGCGAGAAGATTCAAGTGCGGCGATTACTGCTCGCTGTGTCTTCGAATCCAGCTTTTGCCACAGCTGTTTCGGAGCTCGCAAAATCGCCAGAGAAAGAAAGGCAGTGTCGACGACAGGCTGGCTTCCCTCGTTGAAATTCATGAAGTCCGGTGATGCAGGATCCGTGGCTGACTGGATGGCAATGCGCGACCACTCTGCGTACTGGTTGCGAAGTTTTCCCTCGACTCCGCTGTCTGGCCCCGATTCAAGCCAAGGAGCAATTCCAGTAAGCAGGCGGCCCATGGCCTCCAGATGGGTAAATTGCCGGCGATCTGCTAGGTTACCGCTTGGGACCTCAACCGGCATCTCGGCTCTCAGTCTTCTTTGGCTCAAAGCCTTCAACACCGGACCGGAAACCCTGGCCAAGACCTGGATCCAGTAGCCGCGATCATCGGTTTCGGACGATTGATAGTAGTTCGTTGGACTCGCGCCGATCGAGGAAAATACGGCCAACGCCGTGCTGCCTTGCAGAAATCTCCTGCGGCCAATGTGAGACACGTCTTTTCTCCGTTTACTGTCGCCTCGTTGACTAGCTTTCTCCGGCAGCCTTTACTGCCACTGGTTCGCCCGATCACGACAATGCGATGTTCTCATTTTCCAAGAAAGCTGACTGACGGTGCACGCAGATGACGACTTCCGAGGAACAAGGAAGTCATCGAGATCACCAGAAAGCCTTGGGAAAGATATCTAGTAGGTGATCGGCAGTCGTGCTTCGAGCACGCTCGCGCATTCGTGGGGGGTCCGGATAGTCCCCAGACCAGTCCGGTCCAGCGAGCGTTGGAAGGATTCGACGCGTACAAGGCGGAGTGGAGCGATTTAGAAACCTGAGAAATTTATAGCAAACACTATAGAGAACAGGCGGCGCGATTTGGGCATGCTGTTGATTAGGCCGCCTGAAACATATTTACCGAAACTCCGTTGTACATGTACTTCGACGCCGGCTTGAGATCATCATTCGGCAGAATTACTTCCGGGTTGGCGACAACACAGCAGGAGAGGCAACCGGCGGGCCAGATATGGCCTCATTTTCTTTGGATGACAGCAGGCGTGTCGAGTTGAGAATAAACGCCAATTCAGATGTAACGTGAATAAAAGCCGCTAGGAGCGGATTAAGAAGTCCGGCCGCAGCCAGGCCGATCCCGATAGTATCGACGATCAACGTGCCGTAAAAATTCTGGAAGATGATCGCACGGCATCGCCGGGCGATGCGAACCGTCTCTACGAACTTTTCAAGATCGTTTCCAATCAGGACGACGTCGGCGCTTTCGCGCGCGACATCCGTTCCGCTACCCATCGCTACTCCGACCGTGGCTTCAATGAGCGCAAGCGCATCGTTGATACCGTCACCCAGCATGGCCACGATTCGCCCCTGCTTTGTGTGTGCCGCTACCTCAACCGCTTTCTGCTCCGGCAGAAGGTCTGCATGAAAATGAATGATTCCCATTTGATCCGCAACCGCTTCTGCAGCGGACTGTGTATCGCCGGTAAGGAGAATTACTCGGGTCTTCATCGCTTCCAGCGCCTTGACCGCTAACGCCGCACCAGGGCGCACCTGATCCTCGACCGAAATGACGCCATAATATCGATGTCCGCCTGCTACAAGGACTGACGTTCCGGCGAAGGGCGGGATTTGAGCCTGCACATCAACTCCAAGGGAGAGAAGATGAGCGCGATTGCCCACTGCAATGCGCTCCCCCTGCACTTGCGCCACGATTCCCCGGCCAACCTCATAGCGGAAATCGCTGGATTCAGCGATGGGAATCTTCTTCTCTTCTGCATAGCGCACAATGGCACGTCCCAACGGGTGCTCCGAACCATGCTCGGCGCTTGCGGCCGCCTGTAGCAGCATCCGCTCGGATATGTCCTGCTCTGGCTGTACCTGTGCGACCGTCGGTTCCCCAAAAGTGATAGTTCCAGTCTTATCCAGAAAGACCGTATCGAGGCGGCCCAGGGCTTCAAGATAAATACCGCCCTTAATGATCGAGCCTTGACGCGCCGCACGCCCAATCGCTCCCAGAATCGCCAACGGGGTGCCAGCCGCAATCCCACACGCTCCGGCCACAATGATGACGGAGATCGTCGAGCGGATATTGTGCGTGATGAGAAACGTGAGCACGGCTGCGCCCAGAGCGAAGTAAACAAGGTAGCCAGCCAGGCGATCCGCTGTCTTCTGAATGGGTGCGCGCGATTGCTCTGCCTTCTCGACCGCTTCAATGATTTTGCCGAAGGTCGTTTCCTTTCCCAAACGCTCCGCACGGACCTGAAGGCTGCCCGCCTGGTTAATGGTGCCTGCATACACCTCGCTGCCGGTTGCCTTTTCGCTCGGCATCGGCTCGCCTGTAATCGCTGCCTGCTCCACAAAAGAATGACCGCTGACCACCTGGCCATCGACGGGAATCCGGCTTCCGGGGCGAATCACGACAATCTCTCCGGGAACGATGGTCATCGTGGGCACTTCGATGATCTGGCCGTCTCGTAACACGCTCGCCGTCTGCGGCAGGAAATCCAGCATATCTTGAATGGCGCGTCGTCCTCGGCCAACGGTTAGTCCTTCGAGAATTTCCGCCGCCAGCACGAAGGCTGTAATGACCAGAGCCGTGAAGACCTCGCCGATCGCAAGTGCGGAGACGAGCGCAATCGTCATCGAAAGCTCCATCGTCATGCGGCGCTCGACGATGTTCTCGAATGCCTCTTTGAAGATGGGGTAGCCGCCAATTAGCGTCGCCGCCAGCCCGATCACACTCACCTTGGGAAAGGGCTCCCACAAGTGAAACCAGACAGCCGCCGCCGCAAGCGCGACGAAGACTACGCGTAGAACCTCGATAAGTTCAAGGCCGTGCTCATGACCTTCTTCATGGCCAAGTTCATGATGGCCGTCTTGAGGAGGTGCGCTGCCAGAGGCTCCCGCGTGTTCTTCATGGTCGTGTGTCTCGTTCTCGAGAATGACCTTCATGGCGTCTCCAAATCTCTAGTTGAAATAGCGCTTCACCACGGCGATTAGCTCGTCCGCCGCCTCAAGCTGCGATGGGTGTGTTTTCTGGCCTGGGTCGAGCACATGGAACCGCAAGTGGCCTTCAATTAACTCAGCCATTAACCCATTGAGCGCACCGCGACATGAAGCGACAAGTTGCAGGATGTCCTCGCATTCGCTGTCTCCCTCAAGCGCCCGCTCAACAGCTTCGACCTGGCCCTTGATGCGTCGGACGCGAGAGAGCGTCTTCGCCTTATTTTTTGTTGTATGCGACAAAATAATCCTCCGCAGGGAAGTAATGTACTCCCCTATACTATAATCTGAAAAATCCAGCAAGGAGCGAATCCGTGCTGAAAACGAAACGCCTTCCGTTGACGGCGGCATATTTCCCCTCGACATCCGACAATAGACCTACTCTCGTTCCTGTACTAGAACGGACAAAGGAATTGGCTAGCGAGCTTGTGAGCTCGCAGGAGGGGCTTTGTCGTTCGGCTTGTCGAGTATGGCGATGATCTTGTATGTCTCTGACTGCATCTTTTTCCCGTCTAAGCTCACGTTCCATTCGAGCTTCGCATCGTCACCGTAAAGGTCTGCTTGTATGGCATCGACCAACGGCACGCGACAATCGCGGTGATTACCGCGAGGTCCGAATCAAGCATCTCTGCTCATGTTGACATCCGACCCGAGCGGTGCGACACTTGGGTCGGATGCCTTCCGGACAAAATACCGATGCCCGTATCGC
>Ga0206881_10247_pt1 | contig 13341 bp, 10 predicted proteins | sample Alteio_BWOrgCont_3_FD_152867 | JGI IMG/M metagenome (GOLD analysis project Ga0206881, IMG submission 152867) | Enriched cells from forest soil in Barre Woods Harvard Forest LTER site, Petersham, Massachusetts, United States -... | ecosystem: Environmental > Terrestrial > Soil > Temperate forest >...
CGGTGTCGGCGTTCTTCTCATTCTCGTTTACTTCATCGTCGTCACCATTTTCCTGACGATCCTCTGGCACATTGCTGCCTCACTCGACGTCATCTCGCGTACCCTTTCCGACATCGCCCAGGATGTCAAAAAGATCAGCGATAAAAGCGAGAAATAGGCTGCGCATCAGGTTACCGTCGTGCTGGAATTGCCGCCCGTGATCTCAGCCAAGACCGCCGTGCAAGCGGCTATCGTGGCGCAAGGGAAATGAAAAACGTTAAATTTGCCCTCATAGCGGCTTCGGTCATATCATTTCTTGCAGGTGTATACCTAGTTTTTTACACATGGGTTGTGAGTCAGATTATCTGGGTTGCGCCTCAATTGAATGACGGGCCTAACCCTGATGATATACATCGAATGCAAATTGCATTTTACCAGTATCTAATGAGAGGGATTTCCAGCTTCGTAATAAGCGCATTGTTAATCTACGCAACTTTCCGGCTTAAAAAGTCAAATTAAGTCACTACCTTCAGTCTCTTTCGCTTGCCTTTCTCCTCCGGTTTCCCCATAGTGTCCCTTCCCGTCGATTCCGGACCCCGTTCCGGCATCGCGGGGACCAACGCCGGTCCCGCCGGCACACCAACGAAAACCTATTCCGTAGAAACGGAAGCCTGCCGCCGCTTTTTCCGAAAAGCCACGCCGGTCATAAACCAGAAAATCAGACCATCATGAACCGAGTCGACATCAAAGAACTCCTCGATGCCGGCGTCCACTTCGGACACCGCACCCAGCGCTGGAACCCCAAGATGAAGCCCTTCATTTTCGAGGCGCGCAACGGCATCTACGTCATCAACCTTGAGCACACCGTCAAGCAGCTCGAAGCCGCGCAGGATTTCCTCGCCGAGATCGCTGGCAGCGGCAAGCGCATCCTCTTTGTCGGCTGCAAGAAGCAGGCCCAGGAAACGATCAAGGAGCTCGCCCGCAACAGCAATTCCTTTTACGTCACCGAACGCTGGCTGGGCGGCACCCTCACCAATCTGACCACCATTCGCAAAAGCGTCGCCCGGATGAAGCACATCGACAACCTCGAGGCGAACGGCGACATCAACAAGCTCCCCAAGCAGGAAATCGCCGTCCTGCGCCGCGAAAACACCAAGCTCCACCGGAATCTTGACGGCATCAAGGATATGGAAAAATTCCCGTCCGCCATCGTCATCGTCGACGTACCGCGCGAGTCGATTGCCGTCGCGGAGGCCCGCCGCCTCAACATCCCCGTGGTGGCGATCACCGACACCAACTCGGATCCCGATCTCGTCAACTTCCCCATCGCGGGCAACGACGACGCCATCCGTTCCATCTCCGTCATCCTCGAAGCCCTGAATGACGCCATCATCGAAGGCTCCGCCAAGGCCGGCACGCTCGGCCAGGAATCGGCCAAACCCGCCGTGGAAGAATCCCTCACCGGCGTTTCCGCCTAACCCTTGTAGCGGCGGTCTGTAACCGTCGCAGAATTTTGACGGAATTAACGGAATTACGGAATTTTGGACAGGATTAACAAGATTAACAGGATTCGAATGCAGCCATAGCGATAGTCTATGACCATCGCATGAGTTAAGAATCAGATTATGTCAACCACAGCCACCCCCATGACCACTACTGCACCCGCTTCTCCCGAAGGCGATAACAACATCTCTCCCGAACTCGTCAAAAAACTCCGCGACGCCACCAACGCCGGCATGATGGATTGCAAGAAAGCCCTCGTCGAGGCCAAGGGCGACTTTGAAGCCGCCGTCTCTGTTCTTCGCAAAAGGGGCGCCGCTTCCGCCTCCAAGAAAGCCGGACGCGAAGCGAAGGAAGGCGTCATCGGCTCCTACATCCACGCCGGCGACAAAGTCGGTGTGCTCGTGGAGATCAACTGCGAAACCGATTTCGTCGCCCGCAACGAAAGCTTCCGCTCGTTCGTCAAGGACGTCACCCTCCAGGTCGCCGCCGCCACCCCCCTTTACGTCAAGCGTGACGAGGTTCCGGAAAAACTTCTCGCCACGGAACGCGAAATTGCCGCTGGGCAGGTTCAGGGCAAACCCGCCGCCGTCATCGAGAAAATCATCGCCGGCAAGCTCGACAAATATTACAGCACCGTCTGCCTCCTCGAGCAGACCTTCGTCAAGGACAACACCAAGACGATCAACGACCTCCTCACCTCGAAGATCGCGGAACTCGGCGAGAACATCGTCATCCGCCGCTTCAGCCGGTTTCAGGTCGGCGAAACGCTGCCCGGACAGGCCGCCTAGATTTCAGTCCACAACCCGCCCGTCGCGCATGGTCACCACCCGGTGCGCGGCATGGGCCACCTCGCGGCTGTGCGTCACCATGACGATCGTCGTGCGGTGCCGCTCTCCGATCTCGCGGAACAGATTCACCACCCGCGCACTGGCCTCCGAATCGAGATTGCCCGTTGGTTCGTCAGCCAGCAGCACCCGCGGCTCCATCAACAGCGCCCGCGCCAGCGCCGTCCGCTGCATCTCGCCCCCGGAAAGCTGATGCAGCCGGTGGCCCGCCCGATGCTCCATCCCCACCGCCGCCAGCAACGCGCGCGTTCGCCGCTCGATCTCGCCGCCGGCCAGATTCTGCAACAACCCCGGCAGCCGCACATTCTCCTCCACCGTCAAGGTCGGCAGCAGATTGAAAAACTGGAAAATGAAGCCGATCTTCTCCCGTCGCAACCGCGTCAGCCCCGCTTCGTCCAGCCGGTGCACCGGTTCGTCATCGAGATAAATCTCGCCGCTCGAAAGGACATCGAGCCCGCCCAGCACGTGGAGCAGCGTGCTCTTGCCGCATCCACTGGGTCCCATGATCGCCACGAATTCGCCGTGGTCGATCCGCAGGCTTACCCCGTTGAGCGCATGCACCGCCGCCCCGTTGGCATCGGCCCGGCCGTAAAGCTTCGTCGCGTTCTCGATCCGGATCATGGCGTTTAAGCTACGACCTGCTCTTGCTTCGCGTAAACCGAAAATCAGATAGTGATACAGTTTCGCTTCCTTCCGATTAGATTGTTCTCTCAGCAATCCGTCATCCTGAGCTTGTCGAAGGATCAGCTCCCACGAGAGTCGTGATGATCTTCCGGAGGCTGATCCCTCGATAAACTCGGGATGACAGAACGATAAAAGGCAACTTCACAGAGTCTTCAAACTATACCACTACAAAAAAACCTTCTTTCTTTCCTTCGGGCATTTCATGTCTTCATCTATTTCTGTTACATAATCCCATGCCCTCCTGCGATGTCCTCATCATCGGTGGCGGTCCGGCCGGGCTCCGCGCCACCCAGGTCACCTCCGCTGCGGGCATGGCCACCGTTCTGGCCGACCGCATGCCCTCGGTTGGACGTAAATTCCTTGTCGCCGGACGCGGCGGTCTCAACCTCACCCATTCCGAACCGGTCGAGAATTTTCCCGCGCGCTATGGCACCGAGACGGCCCGCTGGCAACGGCTCCTCTCCGACTTCCCGCCTTCCGCCCTCCGCGCCTGGGCCGCCGATCTCGGCATTGAGACCTTTGTCGGAACGAGTGGACGGGTCTTCCCGGCCACCAAGCAGGCCGCTCCGCTTCTCCGCCGATGGGTCGCCCATCTCAGGAAGCAGGGCGTCGTTTTTAAACTCAATCACAAGTTCAAGGATTTCCGCCCCTCCGCCTCCGGCGGCTACGAGGCCGATTTCTCCACGCCCAATGGCTCTGTCACCCTTTCGGCCCGCGCGCTCATCCTTGCTTTAGGCGGCGCCTCATGGCCCCAGACCGGTTCCGACGGCGCGTGGACTCAGCTTTTCGCCGCTCGTGATATTTCCCTCGCACCCCTCACCCCGGCCAACTGCGGCTGGGAGGTTTCCTGGTCCGAAACCTTCCTCGCCGAGGCTGAGGGATTGCCGCTCAAGAATATCGTCGTCAGCGCCGGCAACGAAACCGTCGCCGGAGAACTCCTCATCACCCGTTACGGTCTCGAGGGTGGCGCCATTTACCAGCTTGGTCGCGTCCTGCGCGCCCAGTCGAAACCTCAAATCTTGCTCGATCTGAAACCCTCTTTCACGGCGGATGCCTTGCTCGCGAAAATTCCTTCCCGGCAAGCGCCCGGCCTCGCCGCCGCCGTCCGGGCCTGGCGGCTCAGTCCCGCCGCCCGCTCGCTCCTGAAGCTTCACGAGCCTCTTTCGTCTTGGGAACAGGTGACCCGGCTCGCCAAGGCGCTGCCTGTCGATTTGCTTCGCCCGCGTCCCCTCGCCGAGGCGATCTCCACCGCGGGCGGCATCCCGTGGAACGAACTCGACGATAACCTGATGCTGCGCCGCCTACCCGGCCTGGCCTGCGCCGGTGAAATGATCGATTGGGACGCTCCCACCGGCGGATATCTTCTCCAAGGGTGTTTCGCCACCGCCACCCGCGCGGCTCAAGGCGTCATCGCCTTTCTTCAAAAAAAATCCGTTCACTCCGCGTAAAAATAAATCTACCTTTCCGCCATGCTCGTCTCCCTTCGCATCCGCAACCTCGCGCTGATCGAAGACCTCGCCTGGGAACCCGGTCCCGGGTTCAACACCCTCACCGGCGAAACCGGCGCGGGCAAATCGATCGTCATCGACGCCCTGAGCCTCCTCCTCGGCGAACGGGCCGACAAGACGCTCATCCGTACCGGCGCCGAAGCCTGCGCGGTTGAGTCCGAGCTCGATCTCAAGGACGACGCCCGCCTCCGCCGGATCAACGCGCTCCTCGAGGAAATCGGCGCCGAGCCGTGCGAAGGCCACACCCTTCTCCTCAAGCGCACCGTGTCCGCCTCGGGCGCCAACCGTCAGTTCATCAACGGCAGCCCCGTTCCGCTGCAGGCGCTCAAAAGCGTCGGCGATCTCCTGGTCGACGTCCACGGGCCGCACGATCACCAATCGCTTCTCTCCACGGAAAAGCAGGCCGGACTCCTCGACGCCTACGGCAAACTGGAACCGCTCCGCACCGCCTGCGGCGCCGTCCATGCCGCCCTGCGCGAACTCGAGCAGGAACGGGCCGCCCTCGAAATGAGCGAGGCCGAACGGGAGCAGCGCCTTTCCCTCCTGCAACATCAGGTGGAGGAAATCACCGCCGCCAAACTCGAGCCCGGCGACGATCTCCGCGTCGAGAACGACTATCGCGCCGCCGCCAACGCCCGGCAGATCGTGGAGCAGGCCGGCATCATCGCGACATTGCTCAACGATTCCGAAAACGCGGTGCTGATCCAGCTCGCCCAGGTCGAACGGGCCCTCACCACCTGGCAACGCATGGACGATTCGATCGCCGAGGCCGAACCCCTCAACCGTGAAGCCATCGCCCGGCTTCAGGAACTGCTCGGCGCCGTGCAGGCGCGGGCCGAACGGGTCGATCTCGATCCCGCCCAGTTGCACCAGTTGGAGGAACGCCTCAATCTCATCCAAAGCCTCAAGCGGAAGTATGGCGGCACGGTTGAAAACATCGTCGCCTTCGGCGAAAAAGCGGCCGCACAATTGACCGCGCTCGAGAGCCGCGCCGAATTTCTCGCCACCCTCTCGGAACGCGAAAAAGCCGCCCGCACGGCGCTCGAAAAAGCCGCCGCCGAGCTTTCCCGCGCCCGCGCCAAAATCGCCGGGCCGCTGGGCGAAAAAATTTCCCAGGAACTGCGCGCCCTCGGTTTCAACAAGGCCCGCTTTCAGGTCGACCTCACGCCCGCAACCGCGCCGGGCCCCTCCGGCGGTGACCAGGTCGATTTCATCTTTGCGCCAAACCCCGGCGAGGCGCCGCGACCGCTGCGCGCCATCGCCTCGAGCGGTGAGATGGCCCGCGTGATGCTGGCCGTGAAAACCACCCTCGCCGAAGTGGACGAAATTCCCATCCTCATCTTTGACGAAGTCGACGCCAACGTGGGAGGAGAAACCGCGGGCGAAGTCGGCCGGAAATTGCGCGGCCTGGGCCGAGCCCACCAGGTCCTCTGCATCACCCACCTTCCGCAAGTCGCCGCCCAGGGCCAAAGCCATTTCGCCGTGGAAAAGCGCACCAAACAAAACCGCACCGTCACCGAACTTACCCGGCTCGAAGGTCCGGCCCGTCAGCGCGAGCTGGCCCGGATGCTTGGCGGCCAGACCGAGGCGGCGCTCGCCCTGGCCAGAAGTCTGCTCGCCGGAAAATAATGTCCTAGCGCTCGACGCCGCGGAAAACTTCGACCAATCTGATTCCATCTTATGAACATGATAAGAAACATCCTGACGGTGGCGTTGGCCGCCCTCGGCGCCGCCCTCTGGTTTATTCCCGACGAAAATAGCGACAATTGGAAGTGGCTTAATATTTTCGGCAGCCAGGCCGGCCATGCCTTCTTTGTCGGCCCAGCCGTTCTCCACCATCATTTTCCTCGTCATCGCCCTTGCTCTCTTCATGACCCGCAGGCAGTTTTAGAACTTTTACAAAAGTGGCCGCGGGCCGCGTGACGGGTTGATTTTAGGCTGCACCGAAGCCATGGAAGAGCCCCCGGCACAGCGCAGGACTCAGACGCTTTTCGAGCTCTAAACCGGCCGGGCATCAACGCCGTTATCAAAGGTGCCTGAAAAGTCACGAAACAGTAACAATGGGGACACCGATTCGTCATGACCAACTGGCTGACTACGGCACGATTCGCCGCAAATTGCCCGAAACACATCGGACGACAAGAGGCGCATCGCAACCAACATCAGAGGAGAAAATCATGGAACTTTGGGGAGAATCACTCACGTTTGCCGCCGGCTTCTTTTTATTATTGGCCTTGGCCCTGGCCTTAAGCTTTGAATTCGTCAACGGCTTTCACGATACCGCCAATGCGGTCGCGACGGTCATCTACACCCAGACGCTCAAACCCACCTATGCAGTTATTTGGTCTGGCTGTTGGAATCTGCTCGGCGTACTCTGGTCGTCGGGCGCGGTCGCCTACAGCATTGTCGCCCTGTTGCCGGTGGAATTGGTGCTCCATTCCGGTTCGGGCGCGGGTTTTGCGATGATTTTCGCGCTGCTCATCTCCGCCATTATCTGGAACGTCGGTACCTGGTACCTGGGATTGCCTGCCTCCAGTTCTCACACCTTGATTGGTTCAATCATGGGCGTAGGCGTGGCTAATTCGATGATGGCCGGAACCGGCTGGATGGCCGGCATCAATTGGGGCAAAGCCCAGGAAGTGGGCGCAGCCCTGCTTCTTTCCCCGCTTGTCGGCTTTATCGGCGCGGGAGCCCTCCTCCTTATTTTGAAGTTTCTCATCCGCCGCGAGGACCTTTACAAGGCCCCGGAAAAGGACTCCACGCCGCCTCTCTGGATTCGCGGCGTCCTGATGCTCACCTGCACGCTGGTGAGTTTCTTCCACGGTTCCAATGACGGTCAGAAGGGGATGGGGCTGATCATGCTTATCCTCGTCGGCCTTGTCCCGGGCGCTTTCGCCCTGAACATGGCGAACGATCCCGCGCATCTGCAGGCCACCGTCACCGAGCTTCGCCAATTGGTAACCGACGTTACGCCTCTGTCTAACGGCGCCTCGATCAGCCAAGACGATGCGATCACCGAATTGACCCGCTTTGTCAAAAAGGGTGGCAAACCGACCGACGCGACCTACGCCTCCATCGCCCTCGAAGGCCAGACTGTTGCCGATCAATTCGCGCAGATACCCAACATGGATGCGATCCCGCACGATGATCGCGTGGCTCTTCGCACCGATATTTACCTGACGTCCGAAAGTCTCAACAAACTCATCAAAGGCAACCTGATCGCCGATCCCACCGCCGCCGCCGACATCAAAAAGACCAAGGGCGATTTGGACAAAATCACCAAGTACATTCCGACCTGGGTCAAGGTCCTGGTCGCTATTGCCCTCGGCCTGGGAACGATGATCGGCTGGAAACGCATCGTGGTCACCGTCGGTGAAAAAATCGGCAAGTCGCACCTGACTTACGCGCAGGGAGCCTCGGCCGAGTTGATGGCGGCGGCGACCATCGGATTGGCCGACTTCATGGGGCTTCCCGTCAGCACGACCCACGTCCTCTCTTCAGGTATCGCCGGCACCATGGCGGCCAACCGGTCCGGCCTCCAGAAGGACACTCTCATTAGCATCCTGCTGGCCTGGGTGCTCACGCTGCCGGTTTGCATCTTCCTCGGCGCGACGCTCTTCTCCGCCGCGCTCTACGTCACCTTCCACGTCTTCGGAATTCAATAAAGACCTGATGCTTCACAAACCCCCGCGGCGTTCGTACGCCGCGGGGGTTTCGTTTTAAAGCCAGAAAGTCATGAAGAACGGGCGGCGAAAGCCTCGTCAAGACTGCGCAGGCGGCGGGCGATATCGCGCGCGACGTTAAGGATCATGATAGCGTACTGGTCCGGCATCTTCTGGAAAAGATGGTAGAGGGTGCCGGAGGTGATTTCGATGACCCTGACGGCGGTGAGTGCGCGGACAGTCGCGGCACGCGGGACGGGGTCGACCACGCACATTTCGCCAAAAAAGGTGCCGGCATGAAGCCGCGCGAGCACGACGCTGTGGGGAGCGTCCAAATGTTTGATGACCTCGACGTCGCCATCGACGATGATGAAAAGCGAGTGGCCCGCATCGCCCTCCCGCACGATGAAATCGCCGGGCGCAAAATCGTGAACGGCATCTTTTTCACCCAGCAGGGCCAAAGCGTCGGCATTGAGGCCGACGAGAAAGGGGGTGGACGCAAATGCCTTGAGAATCGCGGGATTCACTCTCCTTAAGCTAGCACACGATGCAATTGCGCAAGGAACCTGTCGCGGGGCCTTGCCCTATTTTGAAACACACCCTAGGTTCCGGCTTTATGAAAGGGCACTTGCCGACGATAGGCGCAATCTCCCTGGTCCTTTTGCTGCTAGCCAGTTTCGGCCTCGATTTCAACAACATGGCCAACGGCGGCGCCATCGACCTGCGCAACCGGATCACGGGCGTGCGGCTGCTCGAACACGGGATCGATCCCTACTTCTACAAATGGGATATTTCGCAACCGGAGGAGTATTGCGATCCCTACAACAATCCGCTGATGAAAGTCAGCAAGACCACGGCCACGCCGGCGTTGCTCATGCTGCATCTGCCGCTGGCGCCGCTTCCCTACCGGCTAGCCGAAATCGCCTGGCTTTTGCTGCAATGGGCGCTGCTGCTGGGAACGGCCTGGCTTTGGTTCCGACTCTGCGAGACGCCGCGGCCGCGGTGGCTACTGGCGGCTTTCGTGACTGGATTCGCCTACACGGCGTCGTGGCGACTTCATGCCGAACGGGGGCAGGCTTACGTGCTGCTGTTGTTTCTGCTGGCGATCTGGCTGACGGCCACGCGCGACGCGAAATGGGGAAATCGCTTTGCCACCGGGTTATTGGCCGGGTTGCTGGCCACGCTGCGGCCTCCGTTCCTGCTGCTTATCCCGTTTCTGGCGCTGCACCGGCGGGGCCAACTGGCCGGGGCGGCGGTCGGCGCGCTGCTGGGCGCGGGTCTGCCCCTGCTGATGAGTCCCTCAAGCTGGTCCGATTATTTTTCGGCGATACAGGCCTATTCGACTTATTACCGGACTGGCATCGAGCCGAATCCTCCGCTGCACGACTTTCCGCCCAGAATCGAGGGCGTACCGACGGACATCCTCGCCAACTACGTTTCGATCCCTTACGCCGATTTTTCAATGCACGCGCTTTTGCGCTGGCTCGGAGCGGCGCCGTTTCCGGCGGAACCGGTGGTGCTCGCGATGGCGGTGCCGTTCGGGCTTTGGCTCTGGCTTTCCCGGCACGAGCGGGCGGAGAAACTCCTGCCCGGCGTGGCGGCTTGGCTTTTTTTGGCCGACTTTTTTCTGCCGGCCTATCGCAACAACTACGCCGATGTGTTGATCATCAACCTGGTCGGGCTGGGGCTGATCTCGGGCGGAAAACTTCCGGCGGCGCTCTGGCCGTGCTTCCTGGCGTTGCCGGCGGGCTGGACCATTTATCTGCTGGCCGCCCCGTCAACTCCGGCGTGGGTGATCAACCTGCCGACGCTCCTGTTTACCATGGGTGCAATTCTCCTTCTTTTTTTATCCACCATCGGCGTGAAACCGGGCAAGGTGCCCGCGACAAACCGCGAACGGAAATGAACCCATGTTGAATTATATCTGGCTGGCGCTGATCATCATCGCCGTGGCGCTGGGCGGCGTGGAGGGCAGAATCGGCGACGTCAGCCAGGCGGCCATCGATGCAACGCAAACCGCCGTGACCCTCGCGGGCACCCTCCTCGGGATCATGACCCTCTGGCTCGGCCTGATGCGGCTGGCCGACAAGGCGGGACTGGTCCGGCGGCTGGGGCTGGCGCTGAAGCCGGTGATGCTCTGGCTTTTTCCCGAGGTGCCGGAGAACCATCCGGCCATGGGCGCGATCATCCTCAACGTGGCGGCCAATATTCTCGGGCTGAACAACGCAGCCACGCCGCTGGGACTGCGGGCCATGGGCGAGTTGGAGAAGCTGAACCAGCGGCCCGGCGTGGCAACCAATGCGATGTGCATGCTGCTGGCGATCAACACGAGTTCGATCACCCTGATCCCGGTGACGGCGATCGGGCTGCTGACGCTTTACCACGGGAAGCACGCCTTTGACATCATCGGAACATCGGTGGCGACAACGGCCATCGCCCACGCGGCGGCCATCGGGACATGCAAGCTGCTGGAGCGAAGCCCGTGGTACCGGTTGCCACCGGTCACAACCGACGCTCAAGCAGTTTCGACTCCGGCAACGGTCCCAACCATGGCAGCAGGCGCCCAGGAGGGCCGCGAAATCGAGGAAATAGCGGCGAAGGCGGACGAGATGCTGCCCTGGGTGCCGGGTTCGAAGTGGATCCTGGCCTTGGTTGGTGGAATTTTCATCGGGCTTTGGCTCGGGATGTCGTTTCCGGAATTGGCCCGGGGACTGGCCCATGCCGTGCTCGGCCATGCCAACTCAACTCCGCCGCCGGACGAATCGCACCGCTTTTTTGCCCTACGGATGATCGAGGCGCTGTCGCTGCTGGCCATTCCGTGGCTGATCATGTTCTTTCCGCTCTACGCAACGCTGCGGCGCATCCCGGTTTACGAGGAGTTTGTCGAGGGAGGCAAGGAGGCGTTCCAGGTGGTCCTGCGCATCCTGCCCTACATGGTGGGGATGCTGGTCGCCGTGGGAATGTTTAAGGTGTCGGGAGGCATGGACATGGTGACCTCGATTCTGAAACCGGTGACCGACCTGATCCACTTTCCGGCGGAGCTGGTGCCGATCGCACTGATCCGTCCCTTCAGCTACGCCGCCGCGTTCGCGCTGCTGACGGAGCTAGTGAAAAATTCGGGACCGGACAGCCTGCTGGCGCTGACGGCAACAACACTCTATGGCTGTTCGGAAACGACATTCTACGTGATCGCGGTCTATTTCGGCTCGGTCAACATCCGCCGGACGCGCCACGCGATTCCGGCGGGGCTGGTGGCTGACGCAGTGGGACCGATTGCTTCCGTGTTAATTTGCCGGGCGGTCTTCGGTGGAATGTAACTCGCGCAGAGCGCGGTCGATGACTTCGCTGACTTTCTCCGGTTCGGGGCGGTGGGTGTCGTTGGCAACGATATAGGTTGGAACGTGAAAGACATTCCAGCGTTGGCAATTGTCGAGCCTCCACTGGCCATCGGCCCAGATGAGGATGGGCGTGCCGCATAATTGCGCGAGATGCATCGGGCCGCTGAGTTCCCCAGCCAGGAGTCGAACGGAGGAGATGGCGGCAATGCTCGACTGGAGGTCCTCGGTGCGGAGGTCTTCGACGCCAGCCGGGCAGTAGGCGTAGCGCGGATGGCCGATGCAGCAGACGGAGTAGCCGCGATCGAGAGCCAGGGCCACAAGGCGGTCGCACATCTCAGGCGGATAATTGCGGGTCTGGTCGGGCCCTTCTTTCAGCACGTGGCGAAAATGGAAGGCGATGTCGCGCCGGCGCCCGCCAACGGGCGGAGTGAGCAACGACTCATACTTCGCCGACAAAAGATAGCGCTTATGATAGATGGTGCAGAGATGGAGCGGAGTAAGCAGGTCATAATCATGGAGACCGAGCTCCTTCGCCTTGAGCCGCGCCATCGTCTCGAGTTCCGCGGGCGAGAAGCGTCCGTAGCGGTAACCGGCCTTTTCGAGTACAATATCGTGACTGTGAACCCGGCAACCGGGGTAGAGGGCCTCTCGCCCGGGATAGGTGATGACATGGACTTCGCGGTAACGACCGACTTGGGCGCGGACCCAGGCCTGCCAGTCCATTAATTCGTGGCCGAACTCGCCGACGAACGGACCGGCCACCAGAATGGGCCGGGGAAAGAAGCGGATGCGAAGCGCACCGAGAGCGCCGGCGATCTTGTCACCAAGAGTAAACTGGTAAGTGACGACGCTTGACGCTTTTTGGAGATCGATGCTCGAACTCATTTCATGGAGAGAATGCCCCTCCCCTCCATACCTTTTCGGCGCAAGTTTACCAGCGTGAAACAATGTCCCTCCTAATGCCCGAGAGGCATAAGCGGACGCAAATCAAGCGGCACGGCGCAGCCGAAGACTGTTGGCGATGACCATCACGCTGCTCAGCGACATGGCGGCGCTGGCGATCATCGGGTTCAGCAGCAGACCCCAGAACGGGTAAAGCAGCCCGCTAGCCACGGGAATGCCGATTCCGTTATAGGCAAAAGCAAAAACGAGATTGAGCCGGATGTTGCGCATGGTGGCACGGCTTAGTTCCATGGCCCGGACCAGCGCGGCGAGATCACCCCGGACCAGAGTCACCCCGGCGCTCTCGATGGCGACATCGGTACCGGTACCCATGGCGATGCCGACATCGGCGGCAGCCAGGGCCGGTGCATCGTTCACCCCGTCGCCCGCCATGGCCACGCGCGCGCCCGTACTCTTTAACTCGGTGATCAACGCTTGCTTTTGGTCAGGCGCGATGCCCGCCTCGACCCGATCGATGCCGAGCGTTTCCGCCACGCGCATCGCCGTCTCCGCGTTGTCGCCGGTCAGCATGACGATTTTGATCCCGAGACGGTGCAGCGAGGCGATCGCGCCGGGCGTGGTCGGCTTGATCGGATCGGTCACGGCGAGCAACCCCACCACTGCCCCATCAACGCCGACAAAGAAAACTGTATGACCTTCCCTCCGCAGTTCGGAGGCCCGGACCGGGAGATTTTGGGACGCTGAAGCGCCTGCGAGTTCGATCCGCCCGACGGAAACCTTGCGTCCATCAACCTGCCCGCGCACTCCCTTGCCGGTCACCGATTCGAACTCCAGCACCGGCGCGAGGGCAAGGTTTCGCTCTTTTGCACCTACTAGAATCGCCGACGCGAGGGGATGTTCGCTGGCCGATTCGATCGAG
>Ga0206881_10263_pt1 | contig 13301 bp, 5 predicted proteins | sample Alteio_BWOrgCont_3_FD_152867 | JGI IMG/M metagenome (GOLD analysis project Ga0206881, IMG submission 152867) | Enriched cells from forest soil in Barre Woods Harvard Forest LTER site, Petersham, Massachusetts, United States -... | ecosystem: Environmental > Terrestrial > Soil > Temperate forest > O...
CGCGTGATGTCCCCGGAACTTTTCCAGGGCAACGCGCGCAAAACGTGGCGGCCGGCCTTGAGTTCGGCGCTCGCGGGCCACCAGGTTTCGCGGGTATTCGCTGTCTCGTTCATCGGTTCGGCCAGAAATCCGGACACCGTCGGGCTCAGGGGCCGCGCGAGCAGGCGGTCGAGGACAAGCCGGACAAAAAGATGAAAGCAGACAAAGTGGGAGAGGGCGTTGCCCGGCAGGCCCAAAACCGTTTGGGTGGCGGATGTGCCGAAGATGAGCGGTTTGCCGGGACGGACGTTGACCTGACGAAAATGGATGGTAGCGCCTAGATGCCGGAAAACTTCGGCGCTGAAATCGTAACTCCCGGGCCCCGATCCGCCTGAAATCAAGACGAGATCGTACGAAGGGGCGCCCGCCTTGGCCAAAAGATTAATGATAGCCGGGAGATCGTCACCCGCGTGAAAATGATCGACCGCTTGCACACCCTGCTCAGCCATCAGAGCGGAGATAAGCGGGGCATTGCTGTTGCGAATCTGCCCGGAACCGGGTGTTTGTTCGTGAGGAACGATTTCGTCACCTGTGGTCAGATGCAAGACCCGGGGCGAGCGGGAAACCAAAACGGAACTCTGGCCGACGGTGGCCAGTAAAGCAGTCGCCGTCGCATCAATCACCGTTCCCGGCTCAAGCAGGACTTCTCCAGCGCGGGCGTCTTCACCGCGCAGGCGAATGTTGGAGTTGTTACTCCGCTTTAGGAGATGAATTCTCCGGTCGCGGACCTCGACGTCCTCCTGGATCACAACCTTCAGGCCTGGTCCGGGCAATTGCGCTCCGGTGAAAATGCGCAGGGCCTGTCCCGGTTGAAACCGACAGGCGAGGACCTGACCGGCGCGAATTTCCCCGGTCACTTCAAATTCATCCGACCCATCGTCGCCGCGGATGGCATAGCCGTCCATGGCGGAACGATCAAAAGGAGGCAAATCCTCGGCGGAAGCGACCGGCTCGCGGAGCACCCGCCCGCGGGCCTGCGCCAGCGGCAGAGACTCCGGTGAAAGCGGAGCGACCAGCCGCGCAATCGATTCACGGGCCTCAGCAACGGTGATCATGCGGCTTGCTTCCAGATCGGAACGTCTTTCTTGAATTCGTCCATAAATTCCTGGAGAAAGAGAAAACCCTCCCGGCGATGGCGGGACTGGATGCCGACGTAGATCGCGCCTTGCCCGGCAGCCACCGGACCGAGCCGGTGGATAATGCGGATCGCCTGGCAGGGATGCTTTTTTTGCAGCAGCGCGATTTTATCCCGCATCACTTTTTCGGCCATGGAGGCATAGGCCTCGTAATACAACGAGTCGATTTTGGCCGTTCCTTCGATCTCGCGCACGATGCCGTAGAATTCGACCAGGGAACCGGTTTCGGCGGCAACCGGCGCCGGCCACACCTGCGGGCGCGCGATCGGTTCCCGGGTCAATTCGATGGTGATCTCCATAATTACCCTCCCGACACGGGGGGAATGATCGCAATCTCGTCGTTGGGCTGAAGCCGCTCGCCCTCTTGAAGGTACGTCTCGTTCCGCGCCAGCCGCGCTGTTTTTTGAAGCGAGACGAGGGACGGAAAGACTTTGCCGAGCAAGATCCAAAATTCAGGTGCGGTCAGCGAATGATCGACCCGGAGGAGATGGCTGTCGCACCCGGCAAGCTGGCGGCTCTGGGCAAAAAAGAGGACTTTCATGGCGCTGCGCCTTCGTGAATGGTCAATGCCCCGCGTCAGCAGGCGGCGCGTTAGTGACCGCTAACGTGGGGACATTTGCCGGTGCCGAGGCATCCGCAGATGGCGGAGTAACAGCGTTCATGGCCTCCTGCAGCGTCTTGCGTGTTTCTTTCGTCAGTGCGCTATTGAGAATCTTGTTCGCCTTCGCCTTGGCGACGGTGGATGGCGTTACCCCCTGGGCAGGGCTGATTGTACCGGTGGTGCCGGGTACGATTTGTCCCGTGGGGTGCGCTGGCGTCGACGGAGTGGGGGCAGGCGATGCCGGGGTGGATACTGGAGCAGGTGCGGTTTGCGCCGTGGCCAGGGAAAGGATCGAGGCCAAGACGGTCGCAACTACGAGGAAAAATCTCACGAAAGGGACGTTCGTCACGGGCTTTTCTTTTAGAGGCTATCCGAAGGAAAGAGCGAGCCGCCCCGCTTACTTGAAGGCCGAGGCGGCAACCTTGCCTTCCTTGACGCCGACATAGGTCTTGCCGTTGTAAACCAGCACGGCGTAGAAGGTGCCGCGGGCCGCCGCCGCACCCTGGGGCGTCTGGATTCGGAAATCGGTGATGTTGGGCGTGCTCGGGTCGATCAGAGCGCTGACCACGCCGGTGGTGAGTTGCACCACGGCCTGACGCTGCGTGATAACGGATCCGGCCCGGGCGAAGGCCAGAGCATTCAGCCTGATGACGGAACTATTGCCGACCTGAATGGCCGAACCGGGCGTGGTGACCAGGACCGCCGTGCCGTTGTCACCGGTACGGACGGTCGAACCAATGACGAGGACCTGGCCCTTTTGGAGCGGAAGGTAATTGGTGGAACCAGGAGCGGCGTACTCCGCGGAGCCATCGACGGAATAGCATACGGCGTTCACCGATGCCGCGTGGAGCACGGCGCCGGAAAAAACGACCAGTGCGAGAATGGCCAAAATCCGGTTGCTTGCCATGGATAAAAACTTAAACCTGTTTACCTTGAGGGCAAGTCGAATTTGTTTGGACGGCGTCACAAACTGACATGCGGAAGTGGAGGTCTCGATTGGATTTTTCATATTTCAATAACTGATGACCAGACCAATATGGCCGCGGGAACCTTCACCGTTGCCATTGCCAGTCGAGATGAGCTGGAAGCCGTAATCGGCACGGAGGGAAAGATAGGGGTTGATGACGTAGCGAAGCCCGGGACCGACACCGAGCAGGTCGTTGGGATCGGGATTAAGGGCGCCGGGAGAGTTCTGCCAGACGCCGCCGTAATCGACAAAGGCGAGGAACTGGAGCTGGTCCTTGAGGGCCGTGAGGCCGCAGAGACTGCCCAGGCTGATGGGCGGGGTGGCCACTTCGTTGGAGACGAGGAACCCATCATCGCCGTTGACGATGCGTTCATCGTAACCGCGCACAGTGGCATAACCGCCGAGGCCAAGTTCTTCCGTCGGAAGCAGGGTGGCGTTGGCTTCCTGGAAAAGCGAGCGGATGGTCCAGGTGAAATTGAGAGGAAGTTTCGTCACGCGGTTGAGCGAGACCTGTCCGTAGAGGTAATCGTCACGAGCGCCTTCGCGGGTCGCCTCGAAATCGGCATCGTTGTTGTCGGGAGACAAGGTGCCGGGGCTCCAGTAGCCGGTGACGCTGCCGGATGTGCTGCCGTAGTCATCGAGGTAGCTGGCCTGGTAGGTGAAGACGAACTGATCGATATCGGCGAACGTGTTGGAGACCGTGGTGCCACCGAAGAGGAGGTCATTGTTGCTCCGCTTGAAATCAAACCCGCCGATGACCGATTGGGAGAAATGTTCCGTGCCGGGCAGCGGAATTTCGTAACGGCCGCTGATCTGCCAGGTGACCCCGCCACTGGCAAGATCCGTGGCCACGTCGGAATTTGCGTTCGAATAACTGCCGAAGAAGGTAAGGATGTGCCGCCAGGGCAGAGGGATGACGTAGGTGCCGGAATGGGCGTAGAAATCGTTGTAGTTCGTGCCGACCATGAATTGATAGGAGAGCTGCTGGCCGACGCCAAAGAGGTTGCCGTAGTTGAACCCGGCGAGGAAACGCTCGTTGCCGGTCAGGTCATTGCCGCTGTCTTCGTAGCCGGCGTAGACGCGCAGGGGGAAGCGGTCCTTGGTGCGCAGGAGCACGTCGGACGTGCCGGGAGCGTCACCGGGAGCCATGAGCACGTCGGATTGAAGAAACGGGTTGCGGTTGATCCAGGCGAGATCGTCGCGGAGCAGTCCGCCGCTGATCGAGTCGCCCGGATGAAGGCGAAGCTGGCTGCGGAGCATGTTATTGGAGAAATAGTGGGCGCCGGTCGCGTCGACCTTCTCGACGTGGCTTTCAAGCACGACGATCTGGACAAAGCCGGTGGTGATGTTCTGGTCCGGCACGAAAACGTTGACGACCGGGCGGTCATGGTTGCGGAAGTAGGCCACAATGGCGCGGGTCAATTCCGCGAGGGACTTCATGGTGACCGGCTTGCCGATCCAGGGGAGGATGGCGGGCTCGAAATCGGGCCGCTGCGCGAGAACCACATCCCCGGGTTCAACGGTGCGCTCGCTGGCCACGCCGCCGGGACGGACCTGTTTCGGGTTGGATAGAATGAAGATGCCCTGGAGGCGGTCGACGAGGACTTCCTCACCCGGCTGGTTGGCGAGGGGCTTTTGCGTCTCCTGGTTGACGACCTTGCCCTGGCCGGACTGCGCCGGTTGCTTGGGCGCAATTTGCTCGAAATCCTGGCCGCCCTGGCCCCGGACCGTGACCATAGCGGCGAGAATATAGGCCAGCAGGAAAACGCCGGATATTTTGCCTTGAGAAAAAAGAGCCCGGTACGTCATGGCATCAATGTGATGGCTGCGTGGGCACGCCTTGGAGGTCATTGTTGCCCAAGGCGTCCTTCAATTGCTGAGGGGCTTGGCTTAAGGGGATGTTTTTCACACCATTATCGCCGATTTCAACCACGCCGCCCCCGGTCACGTCCTGCTCGATCGTTTTGTTCTTCTTGTCATTACCTCCGCCATTATCGCCCCCGTTTCCGCCGGTATCGCCCGCCCCGCCGAAATCGCCGGCATCCTGAAGCGCTTGGGTGAGATTGTTCAGGACGAGAGGGCTAAGGGCCTGGTTCAACGAGGCGGAGGCTGCGGGATTAGTGATGTTGTTCAACTGGCCGTCGTTAAGCTGCGCGGCGTCCCCGGAACCAACGTCGCCGGTGCTTCCGGATGAATCGGCCAGTCCCCCGCCGTTATCACCGGTCTGGTCCGAGTTACCATTGCCGTTGTCACCCGATGGATTGGACGGGTTATCGTCGCCGTTGTTATTCGGAGGAGGAGGAGGCGGATTAGTGACATTATTGGGCGGCGTCAACTGCGACTGGTTGTTGTTGGAGTTGGGATTGGCGGGAGGATTGGAATTGGAGTTTTGCCCGGTGTAAAACAATTCCGCGTTGCCGATGATCGAGCCGATGGCGCTATAGGGGTAGTTGACCACTCCATAAATCATGTTGGCCACCGGAACCGTGATTCCCCCCAAAGAGTCCCCCGTCGGATCATTCGAATAGAGATCAAACGAGGTGCCGATGGCATTGGCGCCAGACGTTGAGTTGTTGATGATATAGCCGGCATTGTCCGGGTTGGTGCCCGCGGCAAGGACCACGTTGTTGCCGCCCGCATCGATGGAGCCGCCCGAGTCGAGAGTGATATTATCGCCACCCGTCGTCACCAGTTCGACGGGGGCGTCCCCGGAGATGAGATCCATGATGGCGAGGCCGGGATCGGTGAAGATCGAGAGCGCCCCGGTATGGTAGATCGTCCCGAGCGCGGAAATGGCGTTGTCGGCATTATCAAGCGTCACCTCCGCCGCGTCCGTGATCGTAAGCAGCGACGTGGTGATGATGCTGTCCGAGTTTTGCGTCACATTGCCGGGCACGACTTCAGCATCGGAATCGATCGTGACTCCTCCCGGGGAATCGACGCCGTCGAGGTTGAAATTGCTGCTGTTGGTGCTGATGAAGCTGGTGGTACCCGTGGGGGCATCCACACTCGTGGCTGTATCCATGTAAATCCCGGACGCGAAACCGCCTTCCTCCACACCGCCGGAATTACCGGTGATGGTGATGCCGCTTGAACCGCTGCCGGTCGAAATCTGGGAACCGCCATAAATCTCGACGCCATAGTTATAGGAGCTCGCGCTGGAACCCGAGGCGTCGCCATCGATGCTAATGGCGCCCGTAGTCGTACCTACATCGGTTTGATAGAATGCGATGCCCTCGGCATCCCCGGACGTTTCGCTGGTGTCGGGATATCCGTCGAGGGTAATGCCGCCCGAGGTGGAAGAGACATTGACCGTGTCGGCAGCGCCATTGAACGCGAGGCCATCACTGTTGACCGGGCTGGGACCGCCATAACCGGTAAGCATAATCGCGCCGCCTGCCGACTCAATGGAACTCCCCTCGGTGGTATAAATCCCGTATGAGCGGGTGGTGCCCGGGCTAGCCCCACTGTTGTAATCGGTTCCGCCGTAGCCCATAAGCGTAATGGGTGCGTTGCCGTCGTTATCGGTACCGGCGGTCGTAATGATGGAACCACTATTGAGCTCAATGCCGTCAGCAGCGGCATTGAGAATTTCATTGCTCGAGCTCAGGTTTCCCGCCGTGCCGGTGATGTTGATGCCCGAGGGACCATCGCTCGGGACAGCGTACGCGCTGATCGTGGAATCCGAAACAAGGACGCCAAAGTTGTCGGCGTAAGCCGCGGTGTCGGCGCTGTTATCGCCGGTGATGGTGATGGAACCGTCGCCAGGCGCCGCGGCCGTGATGGAACTGTCTTCGATGTCCACCCCGAGGATGTCTTCGCTCGACGTGCCGCTGGTAACGGTGCCCTGGATATCGATGGCTCCATCCACGATGTTGATCTCACTGCCATCCGTAATGGTGACCCCGGTTAAATTGCCTCCGGCGGTCTCGCCAGTCGTCGAACCGGTGCCGGTAAGGCAAATGCCGCCCCCTCCGCCGGTTTCGAGCGTCGCATTGTCCACATAAATACCGGCAAGGGCGTTGATGCTCGAACCCGACGTGCCCGTGATGCAGATCTGACCGTAGTCGCTGCTGATGGCGGGCGTTTCAAACGATGTCTGATTAATAACCGCCACGCCAACGGACATTGACGCAGAATCGGTGTTGCTGTTGGCGCCGCTGGTGCCGGTGAGCATTATTGCCGCCCCACCCGAGGTCTCCAATGTGGCCCCGTCGAGCACCATAATACCGGCGGTCAAAGGATTGAGATAGATACCGTCATCATCACCGTTATTATCAATGTATGTTCCGGTCGTGCCGTTAATGGCGCCGCCGGTGCCGGTGATGGTCAGACCGGTGCCTCCGGAGGCGCTCACCGAGGCTCCGGTGGCAACGAAAACACCCCCGGAGAGGGCCTGGGCCGTATTCGTTACTGTGCCCGTAAGATTGACTGCGCCGTTGGCGATGACCTGAGAACCGTCGGTCATGACAATTCCCGCCTCCTTCACGGCGCTGCCAGAGCTGATCGTCCCCACGAAGGTGATCGTACCGCCGTTATAGGTCTCGACGCCGGTAACGGAGTCACTGGAGCTTTTACTGCTCAGGTCGATCCCGGTCATGCTGTCCGAGGCAAGTCCGGTCTGGTACGGATCGGAGCCTATGATCGTGATGTTGCCGTAATCCGAAGTGACAGAACTGTCGCCCCCGTTGCTGCTGCCGACCAAAACGCCCTCGACCTCGGTCAGGCTCGATCCGCCGATGCCGACGAGCAAAATGCCGCCATCGACGGCAGCGACCGTGTTATCCATCTCCTCACCGGGATTGCTGATGCTGATGCCCTGGGACTGGGACTCGCCGGAAGTGTACTCGTCCGCATTCGCCGCGTTCGTGTCGGCGCCGCCCGTACCGATAAGAACGATCGGGGCCGAACCAGAGGCCGAAAGGCCAAAGCCGTCACTGAGACTGATCCCGGTGGTTTCAGGGGACGGAATGCTCTCCTCCTCATCATCATTACTAAACGTGCTGTTCGATAGAGTTCCCGCCGTACCAATGATCTTGATCCCGGTCGTGCCGCCCGCCACGGTGATGCCGGAGGCCACGTTACCATAGTCGCCGTCCGAGCCGAGATCGACCCCGAGGCTGACCTGGGAGGCGGTCGAGCCGCTGGCATTGCCGATGATGCTGACGGAACCGGTGCCACACACGCTGAGACTCGCGCCATCCTCAATCCCAACACCGATGATGTACCCGGCTTGCGGCTCGCCCGGCGTCGTGTCATAGGGAACCGCGCCGGAGGTGTTGGCGCCGTTGTCGACTGTGCCGTCAAGGGTGATGGTGCCCGAGACGGTCTGGATCGTCGCCGTGCCCTGATCATAGTTGTTGTCGGCATCCATGTAGATGCCCGCAAGATAATTGGACGTATTGGCCGTTTCCGGCATCGAGCCGGTGATGGTGATGTTCCCGGAAGTGGAACTGATGGAAACATTGGTCTGGTTGCCGCCCAGGATCACGACACCACCCACGCCGTTGGGGCTTACACCCGCCGTCCCGTTAATGCTGATCGCCCCGCTGCCCGTGGTGATCGAAATCTGCTCCGAACCCTCCTCCTCCTCCGGATCAGTGCCGAACACTTCGACACCGTAGGCCACGCCGACCGGGCTGTCCGAATCGTCGGTGTTGACGCCGCCGGTACCGTTGAGCGTGATGCCCGCCGAGTTGTTGGCAGTCAGGGTGACGCCGTTCTGCACATTGATGCCGTTGGCGTCGGGGGTGCCCTCCGTATCCGGACCGGTCTCGAGATTGCCCGCCGTGCCGGTGATGGTGATGCCGGTGCCCCCGCCTGCGGTGATGACGGTTGTAGCCTCCCCCTCGTCGCCCGTCACGCTATCGAGTTGCACGCCGACGCTGCCAACATCTTCATAGGCAGATCCCTCGGTCACCTCAGCCGTCGAGCCGGAAACATCGCCCGTAATCGTGATCGAACTCTTCAGCGTGTCGATGGAAGCGCCGCCATAAATGACGACGCCCAGAACGCTGCCATCATCCGTTGTCCCACTATTGACCCGGCCCGTGATGGAGATGGCGCCGTCGATCGTGCTGATAGTGCCACCATCGATATCGACGCCCCCCAGATCGCCACCGGAGACTGAATTTTCGGAGCCAATGCTGCCGTTTCCCATCACCGATATTGTGCCCGTGCGGACCGTTTCCAAGGTTGTCTCGTCTAAAGAAACTCCAACACCGGCGGAGGAATCGTAATCGCCGGCCTGCCCGATCAACGAGATGCTTCCGCCCTGGGCATTGATGGTCGAACCTTCGATATCCACGCCATTCGAATCGGTGGCGCTCCCGGTGCCAGTGGCTGAGAAGTTGTAGCCCGCGGTGGCGAGGTAGGAATCGTACACGACCACCGCACCGGCGGCGTTCAACGTGATGCCGGGGGCCGTGGCCGGGTTGTCCGACGCGCCCACACCTTCGAAGTCAATATCACCGGCGGTGGAGGTGATGGTCAGGGGACCGCCAAGATCGAAGGTCCCCTCCATTTCCACAGAACTGCCTGACAGTGTGTAGCCTGAGTCGCCGCCAACGAGCTTAGCGTTCGGGCCCGTGCTCAGCATGCCGCTGCCGTCGAGGCCGGCGGTGATGTTGCCATCGAGCAAATAGCCCGAATCGATCTCGATGGCCACAGTGCCGCTCGTGGTGAGATTGCGGGACTCACCCACGCTGTAGACGATGCCGTCGTTGCTTCCCAAGCCACCCACGGCATCGCCGAGCAGCTTGTTGCTGGGAAGGCCGGTTCCCAGGATGGTGAGGGTATTGGCGGTGAGATTCGCCGTGATCGACCCGGTGGGAATGACCCCGATCTGGTAGTAGGTATTGGCGTCCGCTCCTTCCTCCACATCGGTCAGCAACGCGCCGCTTGAAAGATCACTGTCCGGAACATAGAAGCTGTAAGCAGAGTCCTCGTTTGATCCATTATAGCTTTCGACCACATTGCCGCCGACGATGAGGTCCACGGGATCACTGCTGCCCTGAGTGGAACCGGAAATATTAACGGAGAGAGCCGTGAGCAGCGGCGTGGTCATGCCTCCGTCGGTTGTCCAGACGGGGGTGGTGAAATCCCAACTGGCGTCATAATTAGTATAATTTTCCAGCCAGGACAGGCCCTCACCGGAACTGCTCGTGATGGTGCCACCGCTGTAACCGGCTGTGTTCAACTCCCCATTCCCGCCAACATCGTTCTCCCAGTAGCTATCGGTGATATTGCCGGAAGCGTCATTAAATCCCACCAATCCGCCGACATTGGAAGAACCGCTGACTACTCCGGTAGAGTAGGTCGTTTGGATCGTGCCGTTGTTATATCCCACCAGTCCGCCGATGTCATAGGGTTCGTCACCTGTCCCCGTCACATTGCCGGTGGCATAGCTGACTTCCACCGTGCCAACATTATATCCCACCAACCCGCCGATAGAGACATCGCCGCTGACCGCTCCGGTGGCGAAGCTCGTTTGCACCGTGCCATCCACATCGTTATATCCCACCAACCCGCCGATATACTGGGAGCTGCTCCCCGTCACCGCCCCGGTGGCGAAGCTCGTTTCCACCATGCCATCATTATATCCCACCAACCCGCCGATCTGCGAGCCGCTCCCGGTAATAGTAACCGGCCCGGTGGCGTAACTTGTTTGCACAGTGCAGTTCTCATCATTTTCTCCCACCAGGCCGCCGACATGGCTCGAGTCGGCTCCCGTCACCGCCCCGGTCGCGTAACTCGCTTCCACCATGCCGTCGCTTATAACTTCTTCGTCAACCGTGTAAGCGCTATTGTATCCCACCAAACCACCGACACCGGAGGAGTAGGTATCCCCCGTCACCGCTCCGGTGGCGAAGCTCGTTTGCACCGTGCCTCCCTCGTTCCATCCCACGAGCCCGCCGACCTCAGCAAGACCACTGACTGTCCCGGTGCCAGAGCTTGCCTCCACCATGCCATAATTAAGTCCCACCAGCCCGCCAACCGCCCCGTCGCCTTCACCCTCCCCGCCGGTAACCGCCCCGGTGGCATAGGTGTTCTGGATCGTGCCGTAGTTGGTCCCGACCAGGCCGCCGACATAGCTATTCCCGCTCACCGAACTTGCGCTATCGGCGTAGCTGATCGTGGCTCCAGATTCATTCTGCCCGACCAGTCCGCCCACAATGGTATCTCCGATCACCGGTCCCGTGCTGTCGACGTAGGTGATTGTGCCGCCGTTATCTCCCACCAATCCGCCCACTTCGGTGCTGCCAAGGCCAACGGTGACCGAACCGGTGCTGGTGGCGTAGGTGATCGAGCCTTGGCTGTCTCCCACCAGCCCGCCCACAGAAATGGAATTGGAGCCGGTGATAACGTCTCCCTCACTCAGGACATCGCTGATCGTGCCGCCATTGATAACAAGCCCTACCAGCCCGCCAATGTCGGTGCTTCCGTCGCCAACGGTCACCGGACTCGTGCTGTAGGCACTGCTGATCGAGGACCCCTCGTCGAGTTCCCCCACCAACCCGCCCACATACTCAGCGCCGGCACCCGCATTCACATCCCCTGTGCTGTAGGCATTGCTGATCGTGGAGCCTTCGGTGTTGTAACCCACCAGCCCGCCCACCGCAGTAGGCGAGTTGCCGACGGTAACCGTCGCCGTGCTGTGGACGTCATTAATCGAGCTGTTGCCTGAGTTAGATCCCACCAGCCCACCCACGTAGGAAGAGTCGTCGCCGGCATTGACCGTACCCGTGCTGTAAGAATTGCTGATGACGCTGCCGACATTGTCGCCCCCCACCAGCCCACCCACACCACTAGAATTGGTGCCGGCGGTGACCGTTGCCGAGCTGTAGCTGCTGTCGATCGTGCTGCCATCGTAAGAAAATCCGACCAGCCCGCCCACCTCGCTACCAGTGTTGCCATTGCTAAGAGTAACCGTCCCCGTACTGTAGGCATTGCTGATTGTGCTGGCGTCGGAATATCCGACCAGCCCGCCTACATACCCACCCCCGATAACCTCGACGTTTGTCAGGCCCACATTTTCAACGGTCGAATCGACAATTTCGCCGAACAGTCCGACGTAAGAAGCGTTGGGCAGATTGATATAGAGACCGTTGATCGTATAACCCTGACCGTTAAACGTACCGGTGTAGGAGGAGTCGCTATTCCCAATCGGCACGAATCCGGCGCCGCCATTGCCGGTGCTGGTGCCCCAAATATCGGACGCATTGGTGTCGCCGCTTAAATCGATGTTGTTGGCCAGGGTGTAATCGGCATCCAGGGTGGACCCGTTGAGCCCGATCAACTGCAACTGGTGGGCGTTGGTGATTGTCGTGCTATATTCCATCGACAGCATCGGACGCGTCTCACCGTCAAAAATAACCCAGGTATTGCCCAGGTTGGTGCCGATGTTCCAGCCCGCGCCGCTGTAGGTACTCTCATCAAGCAGCGTTGAAGTGGAATCACCCGTCACGCCGCCCGCGTCTAGATTGCCACCGCCCACCCCGTTGGCTGGACCCGAGGTGGTCGTGTCCCAAAAGCTGGCGGTGATCGTGCCGGCGTTATAGCCGACCAGTCCGCCCACATCGGTACCACTGGTGTTGGTGATCGCACCTGAGCTGTAGGTGTTCCCGATTGTGCCGGAATTATACCCGACCAATCCGCCCAGCTGGCTGGTTCCGTTGACCGTCCCCGTGCTATAGGCGTCGGTGATTGAACCGCCGTAGTTTTGCCCCGCCAGCCCGCCCACATAAGCATTGCCACTCACCGCCGCCGAACTGTAGGAATCGCTGATCTGGCCGTAACTGTTAAACCCAACCAGTCCGCCTACGGCGTCACCACCTCCACTGACTGCCCCCGTGCTGTAGGAGTCGCTGATCTGGCCGTAGTAGTTATACCCGACCAAGCCGCCCACGTTGTCATCCCCGGTGATGTTGACATTCTCCACGCCCACGTTTTCAATTGTTCCACCGGAACAGCCGAACAAGCCGACGTCACTGCCACCAGGCGTATGGATATAAAGTCCACTGACAACGTTGCCTTGCCCATTGAGCGTGCCGTAGAAAGGGTTCGCACCGCTGCCAATCGGCACAAAGCCGGCGCCGCTTACGCCGCCGCCGTTCCAAGTGGCCGTGCCCGAGGCGTCGATATTGTTGACCAATTCGGCATTGGCATCAAGCAGGTCACCGCTGGGCGAGCCGAGCCCTTGCAGGCCGTAGATGTCGATGATCTCGTAGGGAGTGTCCGTGCCGTCGCCGCCGACGGAGCGCAGGAAGGTGCTCTGGCCCAGCAACTCAAAATCGCTCGTGGCGCTGAAGGAGGGCAGCACGGCCAGCCCGTTCTGGCCCACCGCCTGGTTCCAATACCCGCTTTGCAGGATGAAGGAGGCCACGTTGACCGGCGCATTGGCGTAAATGTTATCGGTGGCCGCCGCGGTATTGATGGTCAGGCCGCCGTTGACGCCCGAAATCGGCGCGTTGAGGTCGATCGTACTGCCCGCTGTGGTGGTGTTCAGAACCAGGGTATTGGCGCTGGTCCAGGTAATACCGCTGCTTACGGTGATATT
>Ga0206881_10179_pt2 | contig 13180 bp, 14 predicted proteins | sample Alteio_BWOrgCont_3_FD_152867 | JGI IMG/M metagenome (GOLD analysis project Ga0206881, IMG submission 152867) | Enriched cells from forest soil in Barre Woods Harvard Forest LTER site, Petersham, Massachusetts, United States -... | ecosystem: Environmental > Terrestrial > Soil > Temperate forest >...
ATGCTATCACCGGCCGGCCCATTTGTGCGGCTTGCAACGCCACGAGCCCAAACGGCTCCTCCCACAGCGAAGGGATCAGAAGGACGTGGCAACGGTTCAATAGAGCAGGCACCTTCTCCGGTGGAACCCAGCCGCAGAACTCGACTTGGGGCGCCACGCCGAGATCCTGCGCTCGTTGTCGCAGCGAAGGCAGTTCCGGCCCGTCACCGGCGATGACAAGCCGGCATTCACTCCGTCCCAGCCCTGCGAAAGCGCGCAAAGCGACATCAAACCCTTTCTCACTCACAACACGGCCAAGGCAAAGAAAGGTGCAGGGGCCTGCGGGTTCGGGTTGCGTGGCCATCGCCGGCAGTTCCAAGCCGTAATAGGCCAAAAGAAGCTTTCCTTCGAATGCGGGATATCGCTGGGCCAACGAGGTCCGGACCTGTGAGGAAGGAGCCACGATGACGTCCGCATGCGCCAGGACCTGCTGCTGAAGCTTGAGGGGCAAACCATCATGCACTACCGGGACATGGTGCGTCAGAATCGTCGGGGCCACCCTTTCCCCAAAAGTGTTCACCCAGCAGGCGAGTTGATTCACGTGGCCGTGGACAATATCGGGCCGAAACGTTTCCCGAATGGTTTGCAGGGCGCGTCGCAATTCGAACATTTTTTCGGGCGAGCGAACCAATTCCTCCTGTGATACCGGCCATCTCCAGACATCTATCCCGTGCCATGATTCCTGTTGTGGGGTATTTTCCCAACTCCAGGTGGCGACGGCAACCTGGTGTTTTTCCGCCACCTGCCGCCGGGCCAGATGCGTCAACCAAACCTGGATGCCTCCAATGCCGCGTGTCCGTGGCCAGAAACTGTCGCTGAAGTGCAGGATGCGCATGACGCGAAAATCATGCCGTGCTTCGACTACGCCTCTTCGCGGCGATGCGGCCAGCCGCTCTCTGGAACGACCTCGTGAATCGGGTCGAGCAATAAGAGGTCCTGCAGATCGCCATAACTTTGAATGGACGGTGCCTCATAAGTCTCGCTTTGCAGCGGTGGTTTTGTTTCTGTCGTGCTTTCAGGAACGGAAATCGGTTCCAACAGCGCCATTTTTTCCAGGTCCTCGATAAAACGACGCGTGTCCGTGGCGATAATCTCCCGATCTGTCTTGTAGAAGTCGGTCAGCCAGGCCACACAGTCGTTCACGCTCCGTCCATCGACGAGCAGACGCCAGACATGCGCTCCGGACTTGCGCAGACTGTGATAATTGCCCGTTTTCAAATCAATGATGAGAATCTCATTTTTGAAATCCTCAAACGTCACTTCGGGCATACGCGCCCGGAAAAAAGCAGCCTTCATCCAATAAGTTTTAGCACAGTCGTGCTGCATCTTTCCATAAAAGAGTCGTGCGTTTTCGACTCAATGCTTGAAAATCTCGACATCAACCATCGTTTCCCTTGGCTTTGCGATTAACATATTAGACTCTTGAAATAATATTTTCTCTCTTTATGAACCATCCCCTCGTTATCGAAAAGGAAGAGCTTTCCTTGCTGCGCTTGAAACTTGGCGTCGAGCAAAACCGGCTCTACCAGCTCTTGGAGAGCGACGCACGGACCGCTTTTGGCCAACGGGGTATGATTGAACATCGCTTTGTTTTGCAGGGGCACCCATTTTCGATGCGCTTTGCGGGGACGTTTCTCGTCAACACCATGTCTCGCGCCTTGGCCCACTTAAAGGCTGACGCAACGAAAAAAGAGCCGGAACTGACGATCGATTGCTGGGGCAGCGCCGATACCGGCCTTTCTTTTCCGCAACCCGACTGGCCGGCAAAGTATTTCTCAGGCCGGGGAGATATCATGGGGCTCGATTCGCCGCAGATGCGCATTGGCTTCTTCGGTTGGCTGAAACTTTTGAATGCCTATTTTCCCGAAAAGCGGCGCGCCTTTTACTGCCTTGAGCACGAAAATCCGTTTTCGCTTCAGCAGATGGGATCGCCCGCCTTGACTATTTTCAATTGGTGGGGAGAGACCCTCGGGTTTCAGCTCGTCCATGCCGCCGCAGTCGGAACGGAGCGGGGAGCAGTCTTGATTGTGGGCCATGGAGGCGCCGGAAAATCGACCCTGGCGTTTTCCACACTGGGCTCCGAATTGCGCTACATCAGCGACGACTACACTCTGTTGTCGGGTCCGCCAGGCAAGGCCCTGGCGCTCTTCTCGACTGGCAAATTGACGGAAAGCTCGCTCTCCCTCCTGCCTCATCTGCGCGAGCAGTCGGCCAATAGAGACGATGCCGGACGCGAAAAGGCGCTCTTCTACCTGGCAGAGCAGTTTCCGGGAGAGTTGCTGCCGGAGGCGCCTTTACGGGCGGTGGTACTTTCCCACCTTTCGGAAGGTCGGACGTTTCTCGAGGAGGTCGATGCGCACGAAGCGCACGCCACCATTGTCGAAAGCACCCTGCAGCAGTTGGCGGGAACGAATTACCGCAGCTTTATCCAGATACGCCGGCTGCTCCATGAACTTCCGGTCTATCATCTCCATCACGGCGGCGATCGCTCAGCCGTCCACCGGCTTCTCCTCCAGCTATGCGAATCGTAATCTGGACCGATTCGTATTGGCCGGAAATCGGAGGCTTGGAGGTATTTTGTCTTCGTCTGATCGAGGCTCTTCAGCTTCGCGGGCATACTTGCATGATCGTCGCCAATAGCGATGAAAAGCGAGCGCTCCGACATGAGCATCTCCAGGGCACGGAGATTCATCGTTTCGCCTTCTACGAGACCCTCAACCGCGCCGATTTACATGCCTTCCGTCTCGTCTTCGAGGAATGTGAAAGCGTCATCAGCGCCTTTGCGCCGGACTTGATCCACCTGAATGTTTGCAGCAAAGGCCTGCTAAGTTTTGCTCTTTTGCAGCGCCGGAACCGGCGGTCCATCGTGATGACGCTGCATGACCGGCATATCTATAAAAATCCGAATGCCCTGTCGCGGGAGGTTTTCGCCGCCAGCGATGCCATCGTCGCCGTTTCGGAATTCATTCATCGCGATGCACTGGAATCGATGCCGGAACTACAGGGGCGCGTCCGAACCATCCTGAATGCGTTGCCGGAACCCCGTGAAAAGCCTGCACCTCTTCCCACCGAACCCCGGATTCTTGTCATCGGACGTCTCGTTCGCGTGAAAGGCATCGATATCGCCATTGAGGCCTTTGCCCGGATCAAGGACGAGTTTCCCAGCGTTTCGCTAACCGTGGCGGGAGACGGCCACTTGCGGCATGATCTTCGCGAGCTTGCCGAGACCCATGGCGTGGGCACACGCGTGGAATTTTTGGGATGGCAGCATCCCGATACCATCAACGACCTGATCAACCGCCACTCGCTGGTTATCACGCCTTCGCGCTGGATGGAGCCGTTTGGACTCGTCGCGCTTCAGGCCGCACAGATGGGTCGCTCCGTCTGCGCATCAAACTGCGGCGGCCTTCCGGAGATCGTTCGCGATGGCGCCACTGGATGGCTTTTTGAAAGGGAGAACGCGCAGGATCTGGCGCGCATTTTGAAAAAGCTTCTCCAAGAGCCCGAGCATCTTCATGCCATGGGATGGAGAGCCCATGAGCACGTCATGAAGCATTTCGGCTTTTCTGATTTTGTGACGGCTTATGAATCACTCTTTTGTGAGGTGCTTGAAAGCTTTCACGGGCCTCAGAGCAAAGGACAAGCATCTTAGCCACGATCACCTACCGAGTGTGCTTCGTCTCCCGCTCAAGACCAAAAAGACGAGATAGATCAAAAATTTTACCCGTCGCGAATAAGCCCGAAAATGATGTATCTGTGCCATGTAAGCCGGCAATTGTCTGAAGAACTCAAAATAAGAAAGGTGCCTGGTTAATCGCAGGTAAATCCAGGCAAGCTGCTTCGTTCGTTCGCGCAGGTTGGGGCGACTGGCGCGATAGGAGCCTTCCAGGGCTTCAATGTCCGTCATTTTCATTTTGGTCCAATGCTCCAGGACGCCGGCGGGCAGTTCGATCTCCAGCTTATTGAGGTAGAGCAACGTATCGCGAACGGGTCGAAGCTGACACAAACGTTTCGCTTGAGATTCCAGACGCTTCCAATCAATGCCGTCGCGCAACAAAATGGCAGCATCGGCCAGCCATCGTGACGGCGAAACTTCGTTCCATTGCGTGCCATGCATACAGGTGTGCAATATCTGATCCGATGGACAAAGTGTACGAGCTTTCACCGCTGGAAAATCGCACGGCACCGAGTCTTCCCAAAAGCTATCCTCAGCGGCAACGTCACGTGAATCGGAAATGAGATACCAGTGGACGTCAAGATCGTTTCCCGCTTTCCCACGCATGGTGATTTCATGACGGAACCTGAGTAGTTCCCAAAGCCGTTCGGCCGTCAGGATGCCGGGAAATGTGCTTCCCAAACGGCCCAGGACAACGACTGATTTTTCGAGGTCATGTGGACGAATCAGAATATCGATATCGACCATAGGTCGCACCGCCATCTGTCGACGATACGCGGCAGCAAGGGCCGCTCCTTTTAGGAGGAGAAAAGGAATGCCGGCCTCCTGCAAGGCATGGAATAAAGGCGTCGTGTCGCGGATCAGCGTTTGTTTTTTTGACCAGGCATGTCGCAATACTCCGCAGATATGTTCCAAGTGAGGAACCGGCCCCTTTTGATTTTGCAGATTGCCGGCCACCAACGGAAAAAGTCGGTAACAGCCATCGCCCAGTGCCTCGATATCGGAGATCGAGGCACAAAATTTTTCCCACGCCTTTAAGGCACGTTCAGGAGTCCAAAGGCCTGCTTGCAGGAGAAGAATTTCCAGTTCATTGGGCCAACAAGTCTCCCGAAGAAGGCTCATACCGGAAGCAGGGGCAGTACGCGCCACAGGCAACGGATCCGTAATGAGTTTCTGCGCTGCATCGCCTATCATGGCATGAGATTTGTATGCTAACTACTTGCGGAGCAAGCTGAAAGAATAGAGGTTTTATTAATTCTTCTGGCAGCAATCACCCTTTTTATCCTGACCTCGCTTTGCTACGTGCTCGTGGAAAAGCCGTTTGTGCGGTTGGCACTCGCCCGTTTGGTGCCAACTAGCGGCCACAGAATCCCGAATGGTTGGGTAAAATCGTAGCAGTGGCAAGACGGATATGAAGAGGCTCAACTGCTTGAATACGACTGTTATCCAGGTCAACCTTCATATCATTCACTATGCTGGAAGGAACCTGCTGACAAAGTTAATTAAGCGCTGACCAAGAAAAGCAATTTTGATCTTCTCATGGTGTAATCCAATTTGAACCGATCACACTTTACGTTGGCTGACAAAAAAACCATCATCCTCCCTCGGACAAAATCTTGGGGAGGATGATGGTCGGGATCGGATAGGACTATTGCTGCGGTACGATCGTTTCCCGTGTCGTCGTGGTCTGTTGTTCCAGCGGTGCAGGATTTCTTACAATAACCCGCGTTGCCCACAGACGGTCGTCGTGCTGCTCGTAGAAGATAGTCACGGGCGTGCCTGGCGTGAGACTATGCCTTGAAACAGGGTTGCCATTTTCGTCGACATACGCCGTTGAATCGTGGGCCTTATAATGTACTGGTTCGGGTGACGAGGTTGTTCGAATTAAGATGTTGCCCGAGTCAGCGTCTGTGACGATCCCATCGGCCGTCGGAGGCGTTGGCAACTGGGCGACCGTAGTCGGGGGTGCCGATTCATCGGTCGTGGTAACGGTCTTACTCAGCACAACCTTATCGGCCACGAGACTGTCCCCATTTTTCTCGTAATAGACGGTTACGGGAACGCCGGTCCTGACTGTTTCGACCGACACCGGGTTGCCGTTTTCATCCACATACGTTGTGGTCTTAGTGAACGTGTAACGGATTGGAGTCGGCGACGTATTGTCTCTGACAACAATCGCGTCGGGAGTCAATTCACTGACCGTTCCTGTCGAGGTGATTGTCGTGGTCGTGCTCGCTTCCTGTCCAAAGCCCGCATTCGGGACAAAGGTCAATAGGCCAAATACGGCTACGGCACCTAGGATAGTGATTAATATTTTCATAATTTTTATTCGATTATTTTTAAGCGCAGCACATAACTGCATCTTTTTGTGGAGGCATCATACATGCCAAATCGATTTCTTATTGCCCAACAAATTGAAAAACAAGGACTTGTGTTTAAACAATGCGATATGCAAGAGCCACCGATCTTGTGAATCGCAAGAAAACTCCACTCAAAGTCCGCAAAGTACAGAGATGTTGGCGTTTCGCTTTTATACGGGTCGATCTATGCACGCTTTAATCGATACCCGTCAAATTAGGTGGGATCTGGATGCTGATTCCCGATTTGAATTCCGACCCTAGTAAGCTCTCGACGCACTCACATGCGCGGATGCGGTGTGACTACCACATGGCCCGTGGCCAGATGCACTCACGCCGGCCGTGCGAGCGCCGGAGAAATAACTGTTGGAATGAACCGCGAAAGTGGAATCGCCGTGACTATAGCCGCTGTAATGGTGATAGGAATGACCGTAGTAAGAACCGTGATTGTAATAGTAAACATCTATATCCGGTCCATAATAATCCGGATAATAGCCCCCCAACATCCACTCCCGCACTAACGCAGCCGGTCAGTAGAACCGGAACCAGCATGATATTTGATAGCAGAATTGATTTCATAATACTTCTTATTTTTGAAGGCAATGGCCTTCGACATAGATCCAAGCCTAATTCATATCATGGCCATGAGCCGTAAATTCCAAAAAATTAGTTGGAATTGTGTAGGTGGAGTAGTTGGAAAATTAGGCTGATACGGCCGAGTGGCCGGTAAACTGTGAATGACAAGATCAAGGCTATTGGCATCAAGCACCCACCGTCCCTCGTGCCGGTGGGTGCTTGAAGAGCAGCACAGATCAGATCGACTGTAGTCTAACTCTTTAGACGACTACAAATGAACTTGGTCGTCAAATATTAATAAAAATACTAACCCCGTTCCTATCGTGGTCCCAATAACCTCTATGTCCGTCATGCATAATAAATGGATGGTGGTGGTGATGTTCGTCGAACCAACCTTTATCATCATGGTCATAGGCAAAGGTTCGCCCCGCACTGATGGTAATCAAGAGAACTGTCAGGATTACCGGGAGTAGTCTTTTTTGAATGGTTTTCATGGTATTCAATTCGCTAAGCGTATGCCAACATCCTAAATTTATCGTAATATATTGTCCCGGAATGTGTTATCTCTTTATATCCCAAGCCTCACACTGGCTATTTGCACGATAGTGAGTTCTGATTTCAGAGCTATGCCAGACATCCAGACCTTGATAATGTAGGAATAATTGAAGCTGCCGCGGATAAAAAAATTGCCCATCGGCTGATCTCACTATGAGAGTACAGAAAAAATCAGAAGAAAGGACCGGGAAGAAATTTCTGCAGCTTGCTGATGAAAAGTACCCGGAATCAATTTCACCAAGAGCCTCTTCTTGCATTCTCAAGCCCGTTGGGTCGTGCAGCTTGCATGTGAGATAACGTATTGCTTTTTGCCCCGTAAAATATCATTTGCCTAAGACGCAGTGAGTTGTGATAACCGGAATTAATCTGGCACACCCTGAGCGAGGGTTAAGGTAAATCCACTCAACTGAAAGGAATCCCATGTTAAGTTACGCCATTACCTTCCTGATTATCGCTCTCATTGCGGGCGTTCTGGGCTTCGTTGGCATTGCCGGGCTTGCGGCGGAAATCGCCAAAATCCTGTTCTTTGTCTTCCTGGTCCTTTTTATCCTCTCGCTCATCGCGGGACGTCGGCCTCCGGTCTGATAGCCACATTGGCACGGATGGGGTGGCGGTTGTCGCGCCACTCCCAGTCAAGCTGACTTGACGCGTCATCTTCGCGTTCCTCTCTTAGCATTCTGCAAATTCAGTTGAAATGATATTGCATAATGCAATATTAAGATTGTTTCCATTGGCCAGTTTTAGCGGGTGAGTTTTTTTAAGCCATTGAGCGAAAGTCAATTGCATAGACAATGAATCTGATGGCATTCAAGCTGCGAGCTCAGTTCAAGACAAGGCCCTTGTTCTTAATCCTTAATCGAAAGGTTCTTCTTATGAAACTCGTTGGCATCATCCTGATTGTACTCGGAATTCTCGCTCTCGCCTACCAAGGCTTCAGTTATAACCAGACCGAAAAGGACGCCCAACTCGGTCCAGTCGAAATTCAGCATACCGAAACCCATACCGTACCTATCCCTCCGCTGGTTGGCGGAGGTATTATTCTCGTCGGTGCGGTCCTCCTAGCCATCGGCAGCCGTAGCAAACTCTAAAGTCGCGGATGAAAACCACCCTCCATAACCCGAGGCAGATGGGTGCCATTCCGTTGGACGGTGCAACCAGTTTTCGCGTCTGGGCACCTAACGCCAGAGGCGTCTCCGTTGTAGGCCAATTCAACGACTGGAATCCTGAAACCCATCCCCTCCAGCGCGAAGAGGGTGGCCACTGGGCCAGGGAAGTATCTGGAGCTGTTCCCGGTGAGCAATATCAATTTGAAATCGCCAATGGCGACCTGCGCTTTCGCAAAAACGATGCCTACGCCCGCCAAATCGACGCCAAAACCGCGCTTTCTGTCATCTACGATCCCGATACTTACTCGTGGCAAACACGCCCACTGCGACTCGCCAACTGGAATGAACTCGTCATCTATGAGCTCCATGTCGGCACGTTTGTTCCCGGTCCCCGCAACAGTCCGGGACGCTTCGAGCAAATCATCGGTCGTCTCCCCTATCTGAAAAGCCTCGGCGTCAATGCGCTCGAAATCATGCCCCCGATGGCCTTCCCCGGCGAACGCTCCTGGGGCTACAGCCTGACCAATCCCTTCGCCGTTGAAAGCAGCTATGGCGGCCCCGATAGTTTCAAACGTTTTATCGACGCCGCCCACGCTTACGACATCGGCATTATCCTCGATGTCGTGTACAACCACTTCGGACCCGACCATCTCGACCTCTGGCAATACGATGGCTGGAGCGAAAACAATAAGGGCGGCATTTACTTCTATAATGACTATCGTTCCTGGACTCCCTGGGGCGAGAACCGTCCCGACTATGGACGCGGTGAAGTCCGTCAGTATATCCGCGACAACGCACTCCTCTGGCTCGAGGAATTTCGGGTCGACGGCCTCCGCTTTGACTCCACCCTTTTTATTCGCAATACCCATGGGGATAACTCCAATCCTGAAACCGACATCGCCGAAGGCTGGTCGCTTCTCCAATGGATTAACGAGGAAATCGTCCGCCATTTCCCCGGTCGCCTCACTATCGCCGAGGACCTCCAGCAAAACCATTGGCTGACCAAGTCCACGGGCGAAGGAGGCGCCGGTTTCGCCGCCCAGTGGGATTCCGCCTTCGTCTATCCCGTTCGTAGCAACGTCGTTCACATTGAAGACGCCAGTCGCTCTATGGACGACGTCGCTCGCTCGCTCCTCTTCCGCTACAACGAAAACGCTATCCAGCGCGTCATCTACAGCGAATCCCATGACGAAGACGCCAACGGCAAGGCCCGCATCCCCCACGAAATCGATCCCGATAACACTGATGGCTACTTCGCCCGCAAACGCTCCACTCTGGCCGCCGGACTCGTCCTCACGACTCCCGGCATCCCCATGCTCTTCGAAGGTCAGGAATTCCTCGAAGATGGCTGGTTCCGTGACGACAAGGCCCTGGACTGGTCCAAGCTCAAAACGTTCAGCGGCATCAATCGCCTCTACCGCGATCTCATCCACCTCCGGCGCAATCTCTATGGCAACACCCGTGGATTAACCGGCCCCTTCATTCACGTCCACCACGTCAATCATCAGGACAAGGTCATCGTCTTCCACCGCTGGGCCGAAGGCGGTCCGAAGGACGACGTCATCGTCGCCGCCTCCTTCAGCCACCGTTCGCTCCAAGAGGGCTACCGCATCGGTTTGCCCCACCCCGGGCGCTGGATCATCCGCTTCAATTCCGACTGGAAAGGCTACAGTCCCGACTTCCACGACATCACCAACCCCGACGGTTTTGTCGAGGCCGAGCCGCAGCCCTACGACGGCATGGACTACAGCGGGGGCATCGCGCTTCCTCCCTATGGTCTTCTCATCTTAAGCCAGGAAGCCGCCGCCGGCTACCAATCAGAACCAAAGCCATGAAAATCCGCATCCAGCATCGCACCACCTATACCTATAGCCAACCGGTCCAATTCGGTTCGCACAAGATCATGATCCGCCCCCGGGAAGGCCACGATATTCACATCGAGAGCTCGATTCTCGAAATTACACCCGCGCACACTGTCCACTGGATGCGGGACGTCAACGGTAACAGCATCGCCAAAGTCGACTTCATCGAAACCGCTTCAAAACTCATGATCTACAGCGAGCTCGTCCTCCAGCACTACGACTCCAACCCCCTCGATTTTGTTTTGGAGGAAAGCGCCGTCCACTACCCCTTCGTCTACGACCACCACACCCTGCCTGAAATAACCGCCTTCACGCCGACCCTTTATCCTAAGGACAACGCCACCCTCGGCGACTGGCTTGCCAAGTTCTGGAAACCGGGCTGTCCACCCATCGAAACCCTCTCCCTCCTGCAACGCGTCAACCAACACATTCACGACACGTTTCAGTATCAACGGCGCGACGAGCCCGGCGTGCAGACCCCCTCGGAGACCCTGAAAAAAAACGGCGGCTCTTGTCGCGACTTCGCCACCCTTCTCCTCGAAGCCTGCCGCTACTGGGGCCTCGCCGCCCGTTTCGTCAGCGGCTACATGCTTTGCGAAGCCACCGAGGCCGGTGGCGCCTCCACCCACGCCTGGACGGAGGTCTATCTTCCCGGTGCCGGCTGGAAAGGTTTTGACCCCACCTCCGGCATCGTCACCGGCTCTCAGCACGTCGCCGTAGCCGTCGCCCGTGATCCTGAAAATGCTGCTCCCATCTCCGGCTCCTTCACCGGCCCCAACACCGCCTTCCAGGGCATCCAAGTCGACGTCAGTGTCGTCCAGATCGACAAGCCCGCGCCCCTGCCCGTCCAGAATCCCCCGCCTCAAAATCAACCTCAAATCATCCAGGCCCAGGCACAACAACAGGCGCAACAGGAACCCGCGCCGATGGAAATGGTCATCCAGCCCGCCGCCGCCGCCTAACCCACCCGTTTTTATGATGAACATGCGCATTCTTATCATTGACGACGAAGCCCACATCCGTAAAACAACCGCCCTCACCCTCGACGCTCTAGGCCACGAATGCGAGCAAGCCGAAAACGGTGCCGAGGCGCTCAATCGCCTAAAAAAAAGCGGTTTTGACGCCGCCTTCCTTGATCTCCGATTGGGCCGGGAAGATGGCCTCGATCTCATTCCGAAGCTCCTCGCCCTCGAACCAAAGCTCAATGTCATCGTTTTCACCGCCTTTTCCTCCCTCGACACCGCCGTCGAGGCCATGCGCCGCGGCGCGGTCGCCTACATCGCCAAGCCCTTCACCCCCGAGCAAATTCGCCAGACTCTCGCGCGCATTGAAAACAACCAGCGCCTCGAAAACCGCGTCGTCGAACTCGAATCGATGCTCTCAACCACAGAGACCCTTGCTGATTTTTATACCATTGAGCCCGTCATCCAAAAACTCTTCGAGACCGCGACCAAAGCCGCCGCCTCCGCTGCCACCCTTCTCATTCTGGGTGAAAGCGGCACTGGCAAAAGCGTTCTTGCCCGTGCTCTGCATCGCAACAGCCCGCGCCGTGACGGTGCCTTTGTTACCGTGGCCTGCCCGAGCCTTTCGCGCGAACTACTCGAAAGTGAGCTATTCGGCCATGTGCGCGGTGCTTTCACCGGGGCCGTCGGCGAAACGTGGGGCAAGGTCAAGGCCGCCGAGGGCGGCACTCTCTTCCTCGATGAAATCGGCGAGCTCCCGCCCGAGATTCAACCCAAACTCCTCCGTCTCCTGCAGGAGCGCGAGTACGAGCGGGTTGGCGATACCAAACCGCGCAAGGCCAACGTTCGCGTCATCGCCGCGACCAATCGCCGCCTCGAAGACTTGGTCAAGGAAGGCAAATTCCGCGAGGATCTTTACTACCGGCTCAACGTCATCACCATTGAGCTGCCTCCGCTACGCGAGCGCCGACTCGACATCCCCAAGCTCGCCGAACAGCACCTCAAAATGTTTGCCCACCCAGGCGGGCAACCCATCCGGGAATTTACCTCCGCTGCTCTCAATGCCATGCAGACCTACCCCTGGCCCGGCAACCTGCGTGAACTCCGCAACGTCATCGAGCGCGCCGTCATCCTTGCCTCCGGCGACAAGATCGATGTCAACGACTTCCCTGACAGCTTGCGCGGTTCCCAGCCGTCCGGAGCGATGATCGGGAACCGCGTCACTCTCGAAGAACTCGAACGCGAACACATCTTGCGCATTATCGAAGTCGCCGGCAACATGGAGGAGGCCGCCAAGATCCTCGGCATTGATCCCGCCACGCTCTACCGCAAACGCAAGCGCTACGCCGAAATGGCCGAACCAGCCGCCGCACCCGAATCCGCCTCCTGAAAGAGGCAGCCCGCCATGCTGCGCACCCGTCTCACACTCGGCCTTCTCTGCCTGCTCCTTATCCTATTAGCCATCGGCCTCTTCTCCATCAACGAGTGCAGTTCCCTCGGCCGCCGCATCCAAGCTGCCAGCCGCGATCACGACCGCGCCGGTCTTAACCTCGGCCAAATGAAGCGTAGCGGCGCTGCCATGACCGGGGCCCTCCTCTGCCTCGTCACCGGTGACGAACAAAGTTGTCGCAACGATTTCGCCGCCGCGAGCAAAAGTTTTCAGGAAGCCCTCGACGAGGAACGTTCCCGCCAACTCGCTACCTCCGATGAAAAGGCCCTCATCGCCAAACTCAACGATTCCTTCCAAAACTACAACACCCGCGCCAAAGCCTTCCTGGCTTCCGCCCAGGAATCTGACCCTACCTGGCGTCCCACCGCCGCCAAGCTGGGCCAGGACACTTCCCAAATCCTCGACCTGGTCGACCGGCTTACTCTCGCCCACGAGGAAGCCGTCACGCAGGGCAACAGCAACATCGCCCGGGACGTTAACAGTACCGTCCGCGCCCTCATCCTCCTCATGATTGTCGCCATTGCCTTTACTCTTTTTGCCTCCATTCGTCTTGGCCGCGGACTGCTTAACCCTCTCAAATACTTGGCCGTCTCCATT
>Ga0206881_10265_pt1 | contig 13179 bp, 10 predicted proteins | sample Alteio_BWOrgCont_3_FD_152867 | JGI IMG/M metagenome (GOLD analysis project Ga0206881, IMG submission 152867) | Enriched cells from forest soil in Barre Woods Harvard Forest LTER site, Petersham, Massachusetts, United States -... | ecosystem: Environmental > Terrestrial > Soil > Temperate forest >...
AACCCCCGGGCTAACCGGACGCGCCCGCCGCGAGGAGGCCAGGAATCTCAAGGGGCTTTTGGAGCGCCGTGCAGCCCTGAAGGCCTGTGTGATCGTGACTGCTGCCGGCGCCGCCATGACGCCAGAGGCTGTCGCAGAACTCCTGGAAACGAATTTCGCCTCCGTCATGAAAGCGAAGGATGAGGGCCGTCTTATTGCCTACAAGCACCCGCTTACGGGCGTTGCATTGTTTCCGGTCTTCCAATTCGAAGGCAAAGGGATCGCCCCTTGGGTTCCCGAACTGATAGCCATCTTCGGAAATGGAATCGCCGCCCTCCACTTCCTCACCGTGGAACGGAAGAGCCTTAAAGGATGCAACTTTCTCAGTAAGATCCAAGCGGCCAAGACGGCAAAACAACGAGTTGCAGCAATCTCCGGAATGCTCAAGGTCGCTCGAATATGCCTTCCCTAGTCAGCGATCGGAATTAGGACGCCCTGGCAATGGAAATGCCGGAGCGCGACGTTCGGTAGATGGACCGGGATCGTTTTCGGAATATCCTCAAATGGATGCTGGGAGGGTTCGCCTTGCGCGCCGTTCAAACGAATACGGGAATGCGAAGTGCGAGCGCGGTTCATTAGAGGCGACTCTTCAGCTCCCGCCAATGCACTTGCCATCTAACTCGACTACCATTTGGGGGCTGGTAAGTTGTGGTATGCAATCGATCCCCCTCTTGATTGATGGCAACTTGGCTAGCGACGTTGATGGCGTGCGTGACGCGTCGCAAAATTTCTCGGATGATCCGTGATACCTGAAAAGCTAGTCAACTGGATGACCTTTCCAGAATGGCCCGTCATGATTTCGTTCCTGGAAAGAGCGGATGGATGGATCTACCGAGGACAGCCCGTTCCCGAGAAAGATGCGTTTTTGACGTCACTGGATCGCGCGGCGTCCTTTTTGAAAGAAGATCCCCTGGCCTTGGAGCGGCGGGCCTTTCGAGAATTTAAGCGAAGGGCCGGTTTGTCGGGAGCCCAAAGCCTGCCGCACGACGCAGACACAGTGCAATGGCTAGCTCTCTTGCAGCACCACGGCGGCCCAACGAGATTGCTAGACTTTACCCATTCACTATACGTCGCTCTCTTCTTCGCAGTCGAGAAGGCAATAGGTACCGCGGAAATTTGGTGTATTCGCAGGTCAGCATTAGAGCCGAAACTTGAGGAACCTTGGAATGGCGACAAGAATTACGCGTTGGAATTGATTCTCGATCCCAACAAGGCCCTCAGCAGAAAACAAATGGCCGCGCCGATAGGGCAGCCTCCCTGTGCGGTGTTTTGCGACGAGCCGTTTTACGGCAACAAGCGCCTTTCGCTTCAACAGGGATGCTTTCTAATCCCTTTTGATGTATCGAAGCCTTTTCGAGACAACTTACTCACTGGGACATATCTAAGAGGGGCAGAGGCAATCGAGATGACCGATTTTAATGAATCTCTAGAAAAACGTGACATATTCAAATTCATTATTCCGATTGAGCAACATGCCAAAATTAGGAGACAACTTCGACGTATGAACATGACAAGGGAGCACCTTTTTCCTGGCCTGGACGGACTCGCCAGATCGTTTCGTCAAGAGGCCTAAAGCGAGTTGCACCAGGCTCATTGAGATGACGAAAATTATCGATACATCCAAGTTGCCCACACATATCGCACTCGTCGGGCGTCGATTAAACTTCTGCAATCCCGATGATTTGGCAGCACGCTTTCTTGAAACTTCGTACCTGGCTGAGGTGTCACTGAAGACTATCGCGTCTGTACTACATGGAGGCTTGGAGCGACCAGCCAAGGAGTTGGCATACAGACACGCATATGAGCTCGTGCGCGCTGATGGCCTAGGTACATGGGAGAATTCGATACGCGAACTGGCGACACCCCCATCATCGTCCTACCTACCGCCGGAATTCTTCACGCTACTTGCTTGGATAACAAAGAAAAGATCGAAACCAGAAGACGAATCGTTCCGTGCAATGTTTAACGGACTACGATCGATTCTTTCGCTTCTCGGCGTCGATGACCGGGACGGCCCACGAACCGTGACCGCACGAGATTTGATGACAGCGCTTGTACAAATACGTAATAAAACCAGAGCGCATGGCGCGGTTAGTGAAGAATTCTACGCAGCTGCGAATGGCCCTTTTCTTGACGCCATTCAGACGATGCTTGAGTCTTGTCCTGCCTTTACCTGGCGATGGCTCCATCTTTCCAAACGAGAGAGTGGAAAGATTCGCGCTATCGCCTTAAGGGGTCTAGAGCCACAGCATCTTCTGCAGGAAGAGGCGTCTACAATCACATTCGATCATCCCGATATCTATGTGAGCGCAGATCAATCTACCCGATTATTCGCTTGCGGCCCCTTACTTCGGTGTAATCGAGAGTGCACATCATTCTTGCTTCCTAACGGTGGAATGAATGCGGCAGGAGTTGCCGAATTCATCGATTACGGGTCCGGTATAACAGAACGAGTCGAGATGCCAGAGATGACGGTGCCACCGGTTCGACGCGCTCCAAGCGAGACCGAAGGCCTCAGAGAAATCGACGTACAGAGTAACGTATTTGGCAATCTGCCTCCCGCTCCGGACGGTTATGTCCGGCGTGAGAAACTCGAAGCCGAATTAATGACGCGACTGCGCGACAAGAATCATGCAATAATTACACTCCACGGCGGCGGAGGCATGGGCAAAACGAGCTTAGCCATTTGGGCAGCACATGAGCTAGCAGGGCAAGAGTCGCCACAGTTCGATCATATTATCTGGTTTAGCGCTAGAGATGTAGATCTCCGTCCATCTGGCCCCTCAGAAGTGCGGCAAAATGTTGTCGATTTAAAGACTGTCAGCCAACGCTTCGGTGAGCTATTTTCGACGAGCAACGTTGGCGATCTGTCCTCTACTCTAGCTGCGGCCCTCGAATCGGCCGAAGGTATTTCTGAAAAAGGTAAGGGAATTCTGTTTATATTCGATAATTTTGAGACCATGGCGGATGTGCGCGGATTCCATAAATTTCTCGATGAACATACCCATCTTCCGAACAAAGTACTGATCACAAGTCGCGATCGCGCATTTGTCGCAGATTATCCTATTGAGGTGCGGGGAATGGAGTTTAGCGAAGCACGACAGTTGCTGCTGGGCGCCGCACGCGAGCTCCTGATCGAAGGCTTAATGACGGCAGACGTGATTCAGCGCATCTATGATTTTACGGGAGGTCACGCTTACGTAATGAGGGTCGTCGCCGGCGAAATGGCGAAAGACGGCCGATATTCCCCGCCGGCACAACTGATGGGCCGCCGAGACGATATTGTAGATGCTGTCTTTGAGAGATCGTTTAATAAACTATCCGAGGCCGGACGCAGTGTGTTTTTGATTGTGGCGAATTGGAAAGCGGATGTCGCTGAGTTGCCATTGATTCTTGTTCTTGGAATTCGGGGGATTGATGCCGAGGCCGGCGTAGAAGAGTGTAAACGACTATCGCTTGTTTTATCCTCTGAGACTGGGGAGCTCACCGCTTGGTACTCTGTCCCACAACTTGCTCGGGTATTTGGGCAGAAAAAACTTCAAGGAGATCCCGATCGACTTGTTATCCAGGAAGATTTGGCGACGATACGAAGATTTACATCCGCAAACGTGTCTTTTAGCGATCCAGAGCCGAGAGGTCGGCTAGTTAAACAGTTTATTCAAATGTGCATGGCGGAGCTGCAAAACGGCGCCCAAGGAGTGTTGCGTGCCGATGGACTATTGGAGGGACTTGCTCGATTATGGCCTCAAGCGTGGCTTTCGTTAGCCGATTTCAGAGAAAGGAGTGGCGCGCAAGCGGAGGCTATAGATTATGCACTGCGGCGAGCGGTTGAAGAGGACCCCTACTCCAAGGAAGCTTGGCTTAGACGCGCGGCATTTGCCGCCAGAAGGGGGGATGAGCCTATAAGGATTGCATCGCTAGTGAGCGCAGTCGAAGCATCACCTAAAGATCTTGAACTTATAAGAGAGGTGGCCTTTCAGCTCTGTAGCTATATAAATACCCATCGCGCTGAGATACCGACGGCCCGTAGAGGGATCTACCTCACGAGCGTTCGCTCTCATATGGAGCGTCTCGTAAGTGACCTCGATGCAACGGGATTAAGTAGATTGGCGTGGCTTTATCTGCTCGAGGAAAATATCGAAAAAGCACGGTATTTTGCAAATAAGGGATGCGAACGTGATCCCACCAATGCTTATTGTATCCGCATTTTGGAAAGACTCGAAGATCAATCGTAGCATATCGCCCGCGATGAGAATTGGCGCAATCACGTAGTGTGCGTTGCATAAAGCGCTCGGCACACAATGGGCGAATAGCAATAATTACCCCGGTGAATATTTAAAAAAAGCAGCCCGAAATGTAGAGAATGGAACTTGCGTCGTTAGCCACTCGCCCTTCCCCCCATCTTTAGGAAGATGATCCCTCATTTGCCGGGGATTGATTTTGGCCAATAGAGTTTCGGCTCTCTTCACCGCCCACAAGTAAAAGCAATGGTGCTCTACCTCCTTGCAATGATCCCATTCATTGCGGGTGAGAAACAAATCTCCCGCAAGGCCCATTGATGAGGTTTTTACCTCAATCGACAGTAGCTCACTATTCACTTTGCTTACGACCGATAAAATATCATAGCCATCCTCGTTGCTCTCGATGGCGATCCACTCGGGTATTCGTCCAGTCCTAGCTGTCTCGTATTCGATGGTCAACCGCTCGCCTTCGCGACCAATCTCCGTAAGACGGTCATTTTTTAGGCCTCTAGCCCGCGACGAAAGCGCATCCCAAAAGGAAACGACCTCCTTCGATCGTTCGTCTGTTAGACCGGCTTCGGCGAAAACCTGTAGAATATCGACTCTTGTGAAAGCCAACATTCGGCTCCTGCCCGAAGGCGCATTCTGCAGCCAAGGCGGCATTTCGACGTCAATGTAATCGAGCAAAGCCTGTCTTAACTTCTGTTGGTAACCACCTATTTTCTGCAAGCGGCTCCCGGCAGGCGCGACTATAGCGTTTCCGTTCACATCAGCTTTCAGCCACCTCAATCGCTGTGCCAAATCAATAATCCGATCGACGGGAATACCGCCCAATTCCGGGAACGAGGATTCGAGTTGCCTGAACTTGAGAATTTGGCGATCGGCCAAATCAAGTATTTCAAAGCAACCTTGAATTAAGCCTGGGGAAAAGTCCGTCATTCAATCTTCGTCAACAAGTCCATTTAGAAGCGCCTGGATTTCGTCTGGAGCTAAGCCCATGCTATATTCCTCGTAATCTTCGATTTCATTAGGATCTATGGGAATAGGGTCGGGTCGCAGTGAGGAATCGTTCAGGGCGTCGGCCATTTGCCTTATCTTGAAATTGAGGCGTGTACGTACGATTTCGTCCACCGTATGAGCGCACTCAACGATTTCGATTATTGTAGATTGTTTCTTAGCCAGCCCAAACCGGTGTATGCGATCCTCCGATTGCAAGTAGTGAGCAGCGTTGAAGGTCCTGTCCAAATAAAGTGCATGATGACATATTCGATGGAGACTAATGCCTTCGCTGGCAGCAGCCGGGTTAGCGACCATCACCTTCACCGTTGGGTCGTCGTGGAAAAGCCTAATGCGTCCTTCCCGTGTTTCATCATCGTCTTCGTCGCCAGCATCCACACTACCGTGTATATATACTGCGCCAACGTCCGCCAATCTCTGCGCAATGTATTCCACATTTCTAACCCAGGAGGACCAAATCAAGACCTTGTGACCCGACTTAACCAATTGGCGCGCGCGCCTAAGTACATACTTGAGCTTTGGCCCGTCCCCTTCGGCTACGGAGGCGGCCAACAATTCAGGATGAGCAAAGTTAAATTGAGATGTTAACAACGCGGGATTGGAGACAAATTGAAGGAGACGGGCAACAGATCGACCTAACGAGCGAAACGCTTGTTTGCTCGGGAGGCTCAGTGCTGTCGATGCCTCTCGAGCCACTTCCGATCGCATCAGTCGATACAACTCATGCTGGACCGGTGCCATAGGAAGCGAAATGAGATTTCGCGTTACTGGCGGTAGTCCTAATTCCTTCTTGTTCGTCCGAACATAGACTGGGCGAATCAAATTTATCACCGAAGTAACGTCCACCGGAATTTCTGGATAAAGAAACATAAACTGCGGAATCAGGTCATCCACTGACTGCGGCATGGGTGTCCCAGACATTATGAGCTTACCCACTGGCAAATGAGATAAATCTAGGGTAGCTCGGGCCGTAACTTTTGCGACTCCACTCTTAATTCGATGACTCTCGTCTAAGAACACAAAATGCTCAAACTCAGCACAATGAGCAGCCAAGATATCAGAGACTCTGGTTAATTGCTGATAGGAAATCAGCATAAACCTAGGGTTGGCTGCGAGGAGGGCAGGAATACGATCTACCCCGCCGCGAAGGCGCGTGAATGCCACGCCCGACATAGGCACACAATCTTGAAGCTGTTCGTCCCATGCCGCAAAAGCGTTTTTTGGCGCCACTACCAATAGACGCTGACTGGGCGTCGCCTTCAGAAAGAAATAAGCTAGTGCCTCAGTCGTCTTGCCGGCGCCCGGCACAGAAAAAGTCGCCGCTGACGAGAGTGGCGCCATTTTGGAGACATTTCTAAGTTGAGGCGCAGAAAGCTTTCGAGCAAATCCGGTCTTCTTAAGGCGTGAGATTACGGCACTTTGTGAAAGCGGGTTTGCTTCAATTGCCGAATTATAATCTAACGCAATCCGAGTCGACTGAGCCAATAGTCTTGCCGCCTTCTGAGATACTTCGAGATTGCGCCCCAACTGCAGGTCAAATCCACGAAAGAGCTCAAGTAGCTGGGTCCGCAAAGCCACAAAACTCCACCAAGGCAAACTTAGCTCGCACGGTCCATCTTGTGTCGGACCGTGAGCGCGATCAAAAATGAGCCGCTTCAGTACATCAACCCAGCCCAGCGAGAGATCAGCGGCCGCCCATTTTAAAATGGCCCGTCGGTCGGTAGACCGATAATCAACCCTTAGCATGTGCGACAACGTACGCCCTTATAATCCTCACCTTAGCTAATATTTCGTCCAACTGGCTCTTAACTCCGACGACACTCGATTCTGGCCGTAACCCATCCTTTATTGCCGCTGCTAAGTGCCGCTGAGCATCCGCACAGCAATTAAGCAAATATGCGGCACTCTTGAGATCCCTTTTTAATTGTCGCTCGCTTTGGATTGTCTCGACGGCCAACTTGCGTGCGGCATCGGTGTTCTCCGTCTTCTGTAAATGCTTTACAACGACGGCCTCTGTCGCGTCTGAACTCGATCCTGCGTTGCCCTTCCCCTCGCCACCGAACAGTGCCTCGAGCGCGCCCTTGCCGCTCTTCGCCTTTGCTGATGCTTTGCTCGGGCTCGCGGCTTTCGGTACTACGGCTGCTTGCAGTCTGCTCTTGAATTTTTCAAGACCCTCGGCGAGTGCAGGTATCGCCTCATACAAGCGCACGCCCGCGGCATCGGGCGAATCCAATAGCGAGAACGCTCCTAGTTTGAACACTTCCTGGTCAGCGATTCCTTTGATTTTTTGTCGACAGCCGACAATGCGGCGAAAGGCATACTCGTGTTCCGTAACGAGTGACCAATGATCGGCCTTGCTTCGCAAGCGCAGGTACTCGGCGGCATACGAGCGCATATCAAAGAGCTCCTGAACCTTAGGCTCTTTCATATGATGCAACAGCCCGAGTTGCTTATTTGAGTAACCGTATTTCCCTTGCTGGGCTAGCATCATATTGGCGTGCGCATGCCAAATATAATCGGCCTGAATATCCTGTTCAATCTGCAGCTTTACCTCAAGTTGATCAATTTCCTTCTCAGTCGCGCGTGGTAATATTGCGACTGCTATATGGCTAAAGTGTCCGAATTTTTTCGGGTTCTTAAACAGGAGTTCACGCCACGTCGAAAGACGACGATTGCCGTTTACCACAAATCCATTTTCGTCGAGTAATATAGGTTCAACCTGTCGATTGGCCGGATCTTCGAAGTAGCTAAGCAGATTCGACTGTTGAGCATATTCTAAGAGCAATTTGTGCTGCGCCTCTTGTGCGTCCCACAATTCCGGATCTCCTGAGAAAATATCTTTTCTAGTTTTAGGGTGGCTGGCTATGTATTCCGCTTGCAATGAGGTCGTGCGACCATTCCACATGCGGTATTTCGGGAGTTCGATCGGCACTGTGATTATGGGTCTGTCCTGGACCTTTCCCTGAAAAACGAGCCTCGTCATACCTTCAGCCGGCTTTGTTGCTCGCCTACGAAATTCTTCAATTCGGCTCGGCTTAGGCCATCCAAACCGAGAATTTGCCGGTATGCTTGGTACTGATGATCTTGACTTCATTTTAGTCATTCGAGTGCGAAGATTATCGTCGGTGCGCTGTAGGCTTTATCGAAAATCCTTAATTCCCGCTGGAGTCGCTCGAATTGAGCCAGGTTGCTGCCAAGCACCTTGGCCATTTCCGCAGACGGCACAATTACGACAGCCGCTCCAATCGCGCCATTTAGGAAGAGGGTCTGAAGCTTAATCAAATCCGCGTATAGCCTGGCGACATTCCCGGTCTGAATGCACAGTCCAACACGACGCTTAAGGGATGTAATGGTAATATCCGACTCCGGCGAGACCCTAACTTCCCCAGGCCAGCCCTGAGTCTTGAGATTGCTCAATAGTCGCTCCCGCAATGCGGCGGCCTTTCCTCGGGCCGCCTTAATGGCGACGCCGTAAATCGCAAATCCAACTTCGTTCCTAATCTTAGCAGGAACCTTTCGTTTGCCCGAGCGATGTTCAAACAATCGATATTTCATTGTTTGGGCCTAAGAAATTCCTCGGGAAAGTGCGATAGGGTGCTCCTAGTGTGATCATAAACGGGCTTGGTGTGAGGCCGGTAGTCTGCCTTACCATTTATGGCACTTTGAATTCGCTTGCGCCCCACCTCCGCATAGCGACGGACAATCTCGCAGCCCCAAAAACGCCTGCCGTGAATCGCAGCACCCACGCCTGTGGACGCAGACCCAGCAAACGGGTCAAACACCAAGTCTCCCGATTTAGTAAGCGCGAGGATCAATCTCTCCACTAAGCCAACCGGAAATTGGCACGGGTGGATTGTCTTCTCGACGTGATTGCTCTTCACGTTCGGGATATCCCATACGTCCTCCGGGTTCTTTCCCAATGGATTTCCGGACAATTTTCCCGAATTGGGTCCCTTATAGTGTCTTTTGCCCGGATATTTCGCCGGAATTCGCACGGCGTCTAAGTTAAATGTATAAGGCGAGTCAGGCTTAGCACTCTTGGTATACCACATAACGACTTCATAACGGCCGGAAAATCGCGTCTGCGTATGTAACCCGTGTCCAAAGCGCCATATGATTCGATTACGCAAGCGCAAGTGATGACGTTTGAAGAGCGGCGCAAATTCGATATCCAGCGGGAATATCTCGTTTTTATTCACAAAATTGCCCACCTGCCAGCAAAGGCTACCATTCGGCTTAAGCCGCGGAACTATTAGAGCGATTATTCTCTTCTGCCATGCCCAATATTCCTTTAGCGCGACTCGGTCTTCATATTCTTTTCCCAAATTGTACGGCGGGGATGTTAGAACTAAATCGAACAGCGGTGTTTTGGGCAAATTTATCAGAAATTCCTCTACATCGCCTCGCCACAGAGCGTAATCGTGATTCAAGAATGCCTTTGACGAGGTCTGCCTTTTGGACGAAATGAGGCGCACCTCGGCAGATAGATGATGCTTTGCTCTTTCGGCGCATGAGCGCTCCAGCTTCGCACCATTGCTGGTTTGCTCTTTAGCCATTTTTCTAGCTGCAGGTTTATCTAAATTACGAGATCCCATTCGAATAGGGCGAGCGGTTAAATCGCTAACGACAGATTCGTACAAAACCGACTCCATGTCGGCTGTTATTGCTCGGGATTCGGTAAATGGGATCGTCACTAGCTTATCGAAAGTAGCTTCGACGGGAGTAGTTTATTCTAATCGAATTTTGAAGAGGCATCCCTGCTGAGCAACGGTTTTCGAGATATCGATCGATTGTGAAATTGGAGTGCAATCCTTGAGCGCGCACTTGAGACCATTTAGTGACTGTTTCTGAAGATGTCGGACTAAGACAGAACAGGCACACCCAATTCAGTTAGGTACAAAAAGGTAGGATCGTAATAGGACGGTGCGCGCGTTGGGTCTTGTTCGTCTCCGAGTGGTATGAAAACAACCATACCCTGACGAGCGCGAGTCAGCAAAACGCGGTAGGCATTACGCAAATAATCGCGGTTTTCTGGCTTGTTGATATTGCGCCATCCGTCTCCGCAAAAGCTATGATAGCTCCACCCCTCGTTCTTGTATCGAAGATCGCCATCCCAGGTAATGCAGACCCAGTCCAATTCTAATCCTTGCACTTGAAATTCCGTCGCAACGTCTTCGAGGTAATAGCTCGAACGCGTGTCCTCCCTGTCGTCCAAGAACCAATGCACTGGATCCACAGAGACGCGAATATCGATGGCAAAAGGCCTCAGTCTTTGAGCCTTTGAAGAAGCCACTAAGCCAAAACGCTCGGAGCCCCGAGCTTGGGTCTTGATCCACCGCTTAGCGATACCGATATCCCGCGTCACGACGATGGGAAATTTGTTCACTAACAGTCTCAACTGTGCCTTCGCTGCCTCCTTCTCGCAATCCAACAGCGCTTTGATAAAGGAAGACACATTTTCTGCGCGGAACGAGCGCATGGAAACCGCTAAATGCAGACTCTTATCAAACGAAGTATTCGAGCGGCCTCTCAATTGCACGAGCGGATCACCAGCACCGTATTCGGAGTCTTGGAGTTGATCTGAAATGTAAGTACTCCAGTTGGGAAATCTTGAATTGATCGCTTCAATCCAAGAGTCGATGCCGGCTTCACCGATGTTAATTTCTTGTCCTCCACCTACGAGACAAACGATTAGTGTCCAGTCAAGGTGTCGATCCATATAGGAGATCAGAAACTCGGCTTCCGACATATCGAAACCTGGTCGGTGCTTTTTCCGTAACATGAAATTCGTCGTCTGCTGGTGATTCCAAGCACGTTGTGCCTCATCGAAAATTACCACATGTTCGATGGGTGGAAGTTCATCGACCAATGCATCATCTCGAAAGTGGTGAACGTTTTGGATGAATGCCTTCACGCTCTCGCCGATGCGCGATTTGCGAACTTTTTCTCCACTAGCCTTCCTTCGACAATAATCGTCGCGGGTTAGGGCTTCTCGGAGCACAGCAACCAGGGGTCCGTTGCCCGAAAGAAAAACCGCATGGGTGGCGGCATGAGGATCACGTTTGCGTGTAGCGAGATTAAGTCCAACAAGAGTCTTACCCGCGCCTGGTACTCCTGTGACAAAACAAATGATCTTTTTTGAAGCCCGCTTCGCTTCATCGGCAAGCTCTTCGATTCGCCTGGAAGTGATGCGTAAATTCTGGGTGCCGGCATCAAATCGAGCAATAGCTTCGACGGAGTGCTGGGCGTAAAGTGATCGAGCCGCTTCGACGATTGTGGGCGTGGGATGGTAGGGGGAGGAATACCATGCCTCCGAATCAATTTTTTTCCCCTCAACATTATTCAAAACGGAATCCAAGACTCGGCGTAGATCTAGATGGCAGACCAACAGAGGCTCGAAAACGCCGTCATTTCCACAGTTAAGGTGATCTTGAGATGTATACTGGCTTTCCGTAGCCACAAGGATGGGCACAATTCTAACAGCATGGCTGGCCTTGTGGAAATTCTTCAGGTCAAGGGCATAGTCCCAAACTTGGTCGATGGCCAACCGATCAAATTCCTCCGATCCAACTTTGAATTCCAAGACGACGAGCACGCGGTCCAAAAGTAAGACCACATCAATGCGGCGGCCCATACGAGGAATGCTAAATTCAAAGTAGATGTTTCCGGTGAGTCCAGGGAGGGAAGCTTGTAGGATCTTAATTTCTTCTGCCCAAGCCGTCTTCTGGTCTCGGTTATCCTCAAATTCAGAATTCTGCGCTAGTTTTCCGAAGATTGTGCCTTCGGGCGCGTCGAGAAATTCCCCGATGGAGCTATTATACCAAGCGCGCCCAGGCAGTGTGGCCATAACCGTATTACCAGGTAAGCCACTAGCCTAACCGAAGTCGAGTGCGGCAACACAGACGACCAGCTCGAATTGGTCGGCTCTCGCGCAAATGCGCGCAACAACACCTCGATGTCGACAGGACTTGGCCGATATTCCTGGGCTATTGAGATAAACCGGGTCAAAATCTAACCTTTGCCGCTGCCTCCGCACTGTGCATTGGCCGAAGATGGCCATAGGTCTTCATGGCCAAGGCCCCTCCATCAGAGTGCCCTAACCACCTGGAAAATGTTGGAATGTCGACGCCCGCCTCAATGCATGCCGTGGCAAAAAGATGCCTGAGATCGTGCTGAGTCATCTTCTTTACGCCGACGGCCGCGCATGCCTTGGCGAGCGACGTCAGGGCGCTCTTCGCTTTGAACACTCTCGTGTCGGCCTTCTCTATACGAGATAGCAAATCCAGCATTGCCGGTATCAGTGGAATTGTGCGCTTAGAACTCCGTGTCTTCGTACCCAGAACGTCCATCTGCCCCGTCTCCAGATTAACATTGGCCCATGTTACCTCAGCTGCCTCCGCAACTCTCATTCCGGAGTATGCAAGCCCCTCGATCAGGTCTGCTGCGTCGTCATGCCACCGCGAATTGGATTTGCGAACGTGAGTAATGATCTCTTTGAACTGCGCACTGGAAGGCAGGTTCAACAACTTTACATTTGGGCGCTTTCGTTTCATCTCCCTTCTCATCGAGGGCAAGGGTTGAGGCCGGCTGCCTACTCCGTTCACTTCAGCGGGGGGAGAGCTTGGGAATGCCGCAATCAAGATCGCTGCCTGCCATCGGTAGTCGCTGCCACGAACTTCGTATAACGGACGAAGGCAAAATATGGCGCATTTTCTATCACTTGGGCCCGGATGCTGTCGTCATCCTCGAGGTACTGAACAAAAAGACGCAAAGGACCCCGCAAGCCGCCGTGAAAAACTGTAAGCGCCGCCTCAGATTGTACCGATCAAATATATGAATGAACGCAAAAGGCGCCGTCTGGAATCCGCCGGATTTAAGGTGG
>Ga0206881_10268_pt1 | contig 13151 bp, 11 predicted proteins | sample Alteio_BWOrgCont_3_FD_152867 | JGI IMG/M metagenome (GOLD analysis project Ga0206881, IMG submission 152867) | Enriched cells from forest soil in Barre Woods Harvard Forest LTER site, Petersham, Massachusetts, United States -... | ecosystem: Environmental > Terrestrial > Soil > Temperate forest >...
CTGTCAGTGGAAAATCGCAAGTCTCCTTTACGTAGAAGAAGGCTGATCTTCCTCAGTGCCATCGCGCAGAAGCTCAAATGCGATTGGGAACAGGGGCCGGTTTAACGCTGTGAAAGTTGTCCTAACCGTGAAACTCGACCGCAAGTCCTTGGTCTGGAACAAGTGCTTCACTCTGGAGAATCGGGATACGAAAAAGGATCGCCATTATTTGTGATGGCTTTACCTTGCCGTTAATCTCTCGATGAAATTTTCAGTTTTGATTAACAATTACAATTATGGCCGTTACCTTTGTGAGTGCGTCGAAAGCGCGCTAAGCCAAAGTTATCCGGCGCACGAAATCATCGTGGTGGATGATGGGTCCACTGATGATTCGCTGCATATTCTGAACAAATATTTCGAAAACAATCACCGGGTCACAGTTATTCCCCAAGCCAATCAGGGACAAATGGCCGCGATTGCCAGGGGAATTGAAACAGCCACCGGGGACATCATTTGTCTTCTGGATTCAGATGATCGTTATAAGACGGACTATCTGGCGACGTTGAAGATGCACTATTCGGAATTTCCCAGGACCGACCTCGCGTTTTGTCGCTTCGAAACTTTCGGGGAGAAAACGTCTCTGAACAATGAGAGCATCTGGTTGCAGCCGCAAAAGGATTACGATTACGGTTATACCGCGTTACTGACCTATTTTGGAAATGTTCGCTGGCTCGGGAATTACACTTCCACCATTTCCTTGCGTATTCGGCTGGCCCGCACGCTGAACTTGCACGAAGTGGCGCGCGCATTCTATATCCCGACCTCGGCCGATTTTTCGGTCCTTTTAGGCGCTTCCCTTCTTGGCGGGCGCAAATATTATCTACATCGCGCACTGATTGATTACCGGATTCACGAGGTTAATCACTACAAGAGGCGTCGTTCGACCGTGGACGGGCAGTACATGTTCAATTTCTACGATCTGGTCCGCTACCAGTATTTCAAGAGACTCTCTTGTATTTCAGAGGAGATGTTTCGTTGGCTGGACGCTGAAGCGCAAACCATACCAGATCCTGATCCCAAACATTTGGAATACTATCGCAAGATCCAGAGCTCCAAGGCGTCACCGAAAAAAATCTCCTGGACACGAAAGTTGGAGAGGAAACTGAGATCTGTTCGGAAGAAGGTTTTTGGGTTGAAAATAGCAACTCCTAGTCGATCCACTCCATCCAACTGGACTTGAGGTGGGAAGCTGGCTCGTCTGATTCGTCGCCATCCCCAAGGCTTCCAGGTTATGATGGGGCGGGCCGCTTTTCCAAATTCCATTTGGGGCCAGCGCTACAGAAGCAGGCCAATAATTAACGACCCATGCCCTCATTTTTCAGTACCCTCCTCCAGTGTTGCGCCAAAGCGTCCGACGATGGTAAAAGAGTTTGTCTTTCCGTTTCGGGTGATTTCAACAACACCTTCGCCCTCGGCAGTGATTTCCACTGCTGTGGATCCCATGCTTACGAATACAGAAGGTCCCGAACTTTGCAGTCGGACCCCATGGGTTTCGATGCCGCTTCCGGAAAAAAGCGCCAGTTGCACCTCCGCGCCGCGTTTGAGAATCGCCCCATACCTGCCCTGAAATTTCACACCTGCTTTCGTAAGACTGAGAACCTCCCTGCTCGAGAATATCAAGTTGTCGATCCCGTCACCCTCAACTTTTATCCCAAAGGTGTTCCCGTCTCTCCGCATCTTCTGCGCGCGAACCGGCTTCTTTCCCGCAGATAAGCCAGGAGGCGTTCGCTGAAAAGGCGGGTATTTCCTATAAGGTCGATCAGAGCATAGAGGCGGGGCGGAGGTGGAATCTTCGCGTGAGTAGCATCTTGAAGCTTGCTGTAATTCACCGTGTTACCCTTGCCGAACTGTTTGCCGTAAGAACACCAAAGACACGGTTAGTCGCTGGATCATCTCCCAAGCGAACCAGCACGTAGAGCGAGCAGTGCCCCGGCCCGCGTTGTCTCCCCTGAGCCATCCTGAGCGCAAGGCGGGCTTATTTTGTGGGCACTATTGTGCCTTTAAGTGCCCAAGCATTCTTGCGATTGGTTATTTATGAGAGGAGTGGGCCCTATAGGATTTGAACCTATGGCCTCCTGATCCGTAGTCAGGCGCTCTAATCCGCTGAGCTAAGGGCCCGTGAGAGGAAAAAGAACCGGTGCACGACCTGCGCCGGGATCTTTTCGCGTGGAGGGTAACTGTAACAAGTTTGGGATGGGCGTAAAGGAATTTACCGCTTCCTAGGGGCGTGTCTTCAAAATAAGGCAAGGTCGCGCCGGGAGGGCTTTTGCCTTCTGGCGCGGAGTCGAGCGAGGAGCCTAGCCGGAATGCTACGTGACGAGCGAGCAACAAAGCCAGAAGGCAAAGGTGCCCCGGCCCAAGGGTTTGCGGCCATTTTGAACCGAGGTTTCGTTGGTCCTGCGGACGGCAGTAACGCTTCGCCAAAAATACTGCCGTGCGCAGCACCTCCCTCCTCGCGCCTAGCCTCGGCCCAAAATTGACTCGCAACGCGGCGTTGCCCTATTTGAAGACACGCCCTAGAACCGGGCGCGGCGGAAGCCGGAATGCTGACGGCCATCTTGAGAGCCGGAGCGATTGCCGCCGCCGGATGGGCGAAAGCCGGGACGCCGATTCGGGCTGTGACCGCCCTGACGCGGACGGGGAGCCCAGTCGCTGGCCGGTGCGGGCCGTTCCGGCGTCGCGTGATGCGCCACCTCAAAAGGATGGCCCTTGAGCACGGCGATGGGGCGGCGGATGAGCCGTTCGACGGTGCGCAGGAGTGGGCGCTCCGAGCTGTCGCAGAAGGCGATCGCTTGGCCATCGAGACCGGCGCGCGCGGTGCGGCCGATGCGGTGGACGTACGACTCGGGTTCCTCGGGCAGATCGTAATTGATGACGAGCGTGATGCCTTTCACGTCGATGCCGCGCGCGGCAATGTCGGTCGCGACGAGCACGCGGCTGCGTCCGTTCCGGAAGTTTTCCAGAGCACGCTGCCGGGCTCCCTGCGACTTGTTGCCGTGGATCGCCTCGGCCTGGATGCCCTGCTGGCCCAGTTGGTCGACGAGGCGGTTGGCCTGGTGCTTCATGCGCACGAAGACGAGGACAAGTCCCTGCGGATGCTGTCCGAGCAGGTGGACGAGCAGGGCGCACTTCTGGCCGCGCTCGACGTGGCAGACGCGCTGATCGATCCGTTCGACGGTTGGGGCGTCCGGCGTGACTTCGATGCGGGCCGGGTTATGCACCAGTGACGAAGTGAGATCCTGGATCGCGGGCGGCATGGTGGCCGAGAACAGGAGCGACTGGCGGCGGGGCGGCAGCTTGCCGATGATCCGCCGAATGTCGTTGATGAAACCGAGATCAAGCATCCGGTCGGCTTCGTCGAGGACGAAGACTTCGACCCGGTCGAGGCTGACGTGCTTTTGCCGCTCAAGGTCCATCAGCCGGCCCGGCGTGGCGATGAGGATATCGACGCCGCGCGACAGGGCGCGGATTTGCGGCGAGAGGCTGACACCGCCGAAGACCGCGGCGTGGGTGAGGCGCAGGAACTTGCCGTAGGCGGCGAAGCTCTGGGCGATTTGCGCGGCGAGTTCGCGCGTTGGCGCGAGAATCAACGCGCGGGGACGGCGCGGCACAGCCGGCGCCGGATTGGCGGCGAAGCGGTGCAGGATCGGCAGCGCGAACGCGGCGGTTTTGCCCGTGCCGGTCTGCGCCACGCCGATGAGATCGCGTCCCTGCAGGAGGTACGGGATCGCCTGGGCCTGGATCGGAGAGGGTTGCGCGTAATCTTTCTGCTGCAGCGCGCGCAGGATCGGTTCCGCGAGGGCAAGGTCGGTGAACTGTGTGCCGGTGGCGGGCGCAGGCACAGGTGCGGGCGCCGGTTTGGGATGGCTGGGAGGATGGGTATGGGAAATAAGGGTCGAGGTTGTCATAATGCTGAATAAAAACGGTGGTGAACGCGGGCGAAATAATCGCCGGCGAAAGGCCGCCCGTTAAGGGTGATCGATGAGTTAGTTTGGCCCTGAACGATCTCTCATCGAAAGACAACTAGGGGGCGATTTCGGCCACATGGCCCGATAAAACCGATGAGCGTGTGCTCACTGAACCGGAGTCAACCTACACGTTGGGCGCGAAGTGGCAAGGATTTAATCTGTGGGTCAATTCCGGTGTGCTGAATTTTTAGGGGCTCGGCCAAGGCCAGTTGCCTTCCCTGGCATCTGTCGCAAATACGCCGCCGTTATCCTTCTGGTTCCAGCCAACCGAATAGAGCAGATAGCCGTCACCCTTGCGTTGATACTGTAAAGGTTGCTCGCTCAACACCTCCTGGTTGAGATGCGGAGGCAAATCAGGCAGCTCGTCGAGCTTGTCGGGATATTGGCCGTGAGCGATATGGAATTCCTCTAGCCGACAAGCCAGTCGCGCCAGACGGCGGTAGGTTTCAGCCTTCGCAATCGTGGGGCCGGAGTCGTCAATGTTAGGAAGGGTAAGGGTGGTCAGTGGGATGTAGATTTCGCCCCAAGTGCTGGTATCTACCGCCCGATTGTCATCTATGTAACCGAATCTGGCGTGATATGGAAATCTACCGGAAGAAAGTGTTCCATGGCTTAAATCCATAGCTTCGATCCGTGTTTGGAGCGCTTGGCTGTAGGCTGATAAATCTTCGTTCCACCAGCCGCGAGGACGGAATATCGCGGATTCAAATATACACGCCAAGCCCCTGGTCTTCAGTCGATGAATAAAATTAGTGTCCACCACTTGAGCTACTGTCACGGCTTTTACAAACGAGGCGCGTTCCATACGCAGACTATCTGAGCCAAGTGCCAACATGTCTGTGGTAGTCAATGAAGACTCCATTTCGTGAAGTTGAGCATCGTTCCAGGCATGGCGACGCAATCCTTCCCAGAGTATAGCTTCATCAAGGTTGCGAGAGGCTCCGATGACGAGGTAGTTAACTAGAAAGCATCCCTTTGTAAGGGGTCGGTTGAGACGGAAGGAGAAGAGATAATCCTTTTCGGCAAGATCAGTTTGGTGGTTATCCAGGTGTGCGACGGCTTTTAATTGCAAGAGCATGGCAACGTTAATCATGGACGTCACGCCGAACAAAGGAGTGCCGAAGGGCATCTTATAATTGATGGGAAAATAAGCGTTAGGATTGCTCACCGCTGCATCAATTTCGTTTAATTCGGGATCGAATTGGCTCAGAACTTGTAAAACGTCCGCTGCCGGTGTGCCTGGTACATCCGGCAGATGGATTTTAGATTCAGCGCGATAAAATTTTTGCCAGGCAGTGAGATCAAGCGGCTCACCTTTGAGAAATTGAAATTTGGGAGTTTTTAAAGAGTCGTTCGAACTCAAATCAGTCCTGAGTTTATGAATGCGAGCTTTTTCCCAACCGTTCTCTTGATACAACTCCGCAAAAATCGGCACTTTCGAGAGATCATCTTCCGGTTTACCCGGAGGAGCGAGTTGCCGAAGGTCAAGCGTTTCACCTTTTGCCTGTAACTCCTTTTGGCAAGCAGCCCAGTCGCGGGCGCCGCGCCAGTCTTCTTCCGCGTAGAAAATGATGAGGAAAACAATGAGGACAGCAACAACTCGCGCCAGCCAGATCAGCGTCTTGCGAAGAAATCGCTTCATCCTTCGGCAAGCGTGGGCCTGTGCGCCATTCGACGCAAGCCTATCAGAGACCTCTGCTAAAGGCCCTCTATTTAGATTCTGTCATCCCGAGCTTGTCGAGGGATCAGCCTCCGGAACATAATCGCAGCTCTCATGGGAGCTGATCCTTCGACAAGCTCAGGATGACGGATTGCTTAGAGAACGATTTTACGCACGCAGCACCCCATCACTACCGAGTATCGGTGCCAGCGCGAATTGGTTCAGTTCCGCGCAAAAAGGGACATCGTCTGCCATACCCACTTTGACGAGTTCCTGGCCCGCCAGGCTTCCGAGCAGCGATTCGGCCAGATCTCGGCGCACCGAGTGGTAGAGCGACACGAGCGGATGCTTCCGATCCAGCGCCTCGGCCAGCGCGCCCGCCACAATCGCGTCGTCAACGCCGAATCCGCCCTCGTGCCCCGCGCAAAGGATGAGCCACGGCGGTCCCAGTTCGCGCAGCCGGGCCGCCGCCGCGTCGAGGTTGAGCAGGCTAGCCGTCACCACGGCCCGCGCGCCCGCACAGGCCGCCAGCGCCTGTGTTCCATTCGTCGTCGTCAGGATCATCTCCGGTCCACCCACCCGCTCCGTGGTCATTTCGCGGGGCGAATTGCCCAGGTCAAAGCCGGGCTGCGGGCGTCCGCCCCGCTCTCCCGCCAGCAAAGCTTCAGGGTTGCGCTCCTTCAGGGACAGCGCCTCGGCCACATCCGCGACCGGCCGCACGCCGAGTGCGCCATGCGCCAGCGCCGTCGCGATGGTCGATGTGGCGCGGATCACGTCGATCACCGCGCACGCTGAGGCAGCTCGCTTTTCGGAATCGAGCGCCCGCCATTGCGCCGGTAAAAAACAGATCTCAAGATCACTCATCTTGTTCATCGTCCGCGATAAACCGCGGCGCTGAACGCCGACCAGATGTGAACGATCCAGCCGAGATAAAAAATCCAAAAGATGCCCGCCGCCACGAAATGGATCAGCGCCGTGAAAAGGCGTCCCTGGAGCAACTGCCCAAGGCCGGGAATGAAAAAACTGCAGAGTGCGGCAATGACGTTGCCGACAGAACCGGGAGCGGGGCCGTTGGACATAGGGCTTAGAAGTTGACCGAAAAAATTGCGCGGGTCACGCTGAAAGGAGGATCGGTAGGAATACCGTTTGAGGACTCTGTGAAGGTGCATTTTAGCATTCTGTCATTCCGATCCTGTCGAGGGATCAGCCTCAGTTGGTAGCCGCCGCTGTCCCAGCGGCGGATGTCTCCCTCGGCAACCCACCCGGTGTCCGGAAAACATCCGTCGCTCGGAGAGCGACGGCTACCTCCGAAACGTCGTCCGAAGTCGCAAGCTCAGGATGACGGATTGCTGAGAGAACAATTTTCTCGAAAGGAACGAAGCTGTACCACTACTCGTGAGGCGAAACCCTTCCATGCGTCCCCATGCTTCCCGCTGGCATGTCACACAATAAACTCTTACCATCAACCAGCCACCGTTTGTCTGCCCATTCAGAAACCCGCGTCATGTCATCGGAAATCGCCACCAAACCCGAGATAATTGTCGTGGCGCTGAGCATCCATCCCCACAGGGGCAGCGAGCCGGGCAAGGGCTGGTGGTGGGCGTGTGCCTTGAGCAGCCATTTCCGGCTCCATCTGGTCACGCAGGAGCACTCCAGGGAGTGGTGTGACCATCAATCGATTGTGAAGAGCGACGGGTGGTCTTTCCATACGACACCGATTCATGTAACGTCCTGGAAATTTCCAACCGGGTACCGGCAATATCTGGCGTGGCTGAAAGAAGTCATGGCTGTCAGCCGACAAGTCATGGAGCAGTTTCCCATCCAGGGCTTGTGCCATGTCACGCTGGGTTCGTTCCGCTTTCTGCCCCGCTATGACCGGCTCGGCATTCCTTACACCATCGGGCCGCTGGGAGGAGGTGAATCTTCGCCCTTGCGGATTACTTGGAAACGCCCCGTCCCGTTTCAAGATAAAATAAAGGAAACCCTGCGTCCCGTGATCAACAATTCCTTCGCGGTTCTGCCCCATCTGCGTTCATGCCTGAAGTCGGCCCGGCTTGTTTTGAATACCTCGCGAGAAACGGAACGTGTCGTCCGGAGAATGGGGGCGCGTCGAACGGCGGTCATATTTCCGGATGCCTATGATAGTCCGGTGGATGTTAAAAAAGTCACCGCCCAACGATCGTTGCAGGTTGATTCGGTCAAAAAGCAAATCCATCTCCTCTGGCAAGGCCGCTCGTTGTGGTGGAAAGGCCCCGACCTGGCGCTCCTGGTCCTCCGCCGCTCGCTCGACGCGGGTCTTTGTGTCGACTTGACGATGGTCAGCGAGTGGGACAATGCCTTTGGGCAAGGTGTCCGCGAACTGGCCGAAAAACTTGGGCTAACGCCTCATCTTCGATTCGTGGCCAACATGACCCGCGAGAAATTTCTGGAATTGTCCCGGGACCATCACGGCATGCTCGCGACCAGCCTGCATGATTCGGGAGGCATTCCGTTGATCGAGGCCCAGGCACTTGGGTTGCCCTGCCTGACGCTGGGCTTGGGAGGACACGAGCTGGCCGCCTGTCCGGAGGCGGGGGTAAGCAAAAGTCCCCATCAAATCGAGGCATTTGTCACGCGTGCGGTTGATTGCCTGACCAGGTGGCAGCAAGACCCTGGCAGGTGGCTGGAAGAATCCAAAAAAGGCATCATCTTTTCCACGCAATTCACGATCACCCGGCTGGCGAAGGACGTGGGTGAATTTATCGTTCCGGCATTAATGAAGTCGTGATCTGACTTCACTTTGTTTTCAAAACCAGGCCGGGTTGGGAGGCAAAATCCGCAACTTGCGGGCTGTGCGCCATGGAAGTATCCTCCCCCCGTGAACATTCACGCGCCCGCGTTCACCCGTCGCCGGTTTTTGCGCGCGCTTGGCGGCGGCGCCTTATTGGCGGCGCTGCCCGGCCCGCTTTTCGCGCAGGAGGCCGACGCCATCACCATTTCCATCCTCCACACCACTGATCTCCACGGCCACATCCTTCCCACCGTCGATTACCAGGACCATCCCGACCTCGGCGGACTTGCCCGCTGCGCCACGCAGATTCGCCGCTGGCGCCAAGCCAATCCCAACTCCCTCCTGCTCGACATCGGCGACGTTTACCAGGGCACCGACGTCAGCTTGAGTACGCGCGGCGCGATCATGGTCCGCTGCCTCAATGCTCTCCGCTACGACGCCTGGGTCGTCGGTAATCACGAGTTCGACTGGGGCATCGCTCCGTTTACCGAAGCGCTGAAACTTTCCTCCATGCCTGTTCTCTCCGGCAACGCGCTGGTCGAGGGGCGGCCGTCAGGCTCCATCAATGACACAGCCGACCCGTTCTCCAGGCTGAAACCGTGGCTTATTAGGGAAGTCGCCGGATTCCGCCTGGCTATCGTCGGCCTCACCACTCCCGCGTTGACCTCCTGGATTCCACCCGAATATCTTGCGGGGTTCGAGGCGCTTGATCCGGTCGAGTCGCTCCGCTCCATGCTACGTGACATGACCGCCCTCCGCCCCGACGCCATCCTTCTGGCCGGGCACATGGGCCTTAAACGCCGCGACGATGACGCCAACCGCATCGGCGCTCTTACCCGGGAATTTCCGCAGCTCGCCGTCTGCTTTGGCGGCCACACCCACCAGAACCACTCCGGCGAAATGGTCCACAACGTCCTCTACACCCAGGCCGACCACTTCGGTATCTATGCCGGCAAGGTCGATCTCACCTTCGACCGCGCCACGCGCCGGCTTCTCCGGCGCGAAGCCATCACTGTTCCCATGGACCATACCGTTCCGTTGGATCCGCTCGTGTTTTCGCTGGCGAGCAGCGATCTCGACCACTCCGCCCAGGTTCTGGAGCGCCCCATCGGTGAATTGACCGAACCCTTCGGGCTCGATTCGACGCCGGACCGGCCGAGCGACGTCGAGCGCCTCATCGGCAGCGCCATCGTTGCCGCGCTGGGCAAACGGGATGTCCCGATCGACGCCGTCGTCCACGGTATTTTCGACGACCGGCATCCACTCCAACCGGGAATCAAGACCGTGGCCGACGCCTGGGACGTGCTTCCGTTTGAAAATAACATCGTCACCCTTGAAGTCTCTCTCGACGATTTTCAGGTCCTCTCCGACGATTTCAGCTCAGGCACCGAAACCTGCGGCATCATGGCCCTCCGCCTCAGGTGCCAGATGACCGCGGGCCGTCTTGTCTGGAGTCCGCCGCCGGGCGTTCCATTCCAACCCTCCTATCGCGTCGCCCTCAATTCCTTCGACTCCCAATCGGGCGGCGGGCGTTTTCCCGCGGTGGCCCGGCTCGTTGCGCGACCCTCCAGCCGCCGGATCCTTCATCCCATTCAGGTCCGCGATGCGCTCATCGACTTCTTTGTCTCGCGCCAAAAGGTCGGGAAAGCCTCCCTGCTTGTGTAGAGGCGCGCTGGTCGAGTTGGTCTGCTGTCGATAGTTGCCGATTTGCGTATCTCTTTTCCGCTGCCGCAGCTACGCTGCAAGCATGGCCAAAATAACCTTGCACCGGTTGGTATTCACCCGCGACCGTTCCCTTAACCTCGGCGATGCGATTCCCCCGGGCCAGAGAGATGACCAGGGCGTGCGTTTGCCGCTCGGCGGCCGCTGCATGGTCGACAGTATTCTTCATCTTCGGGAGGCGGGGCAATACGTTGTGAGCGTCAGTCACTATCCCGAGGCAGGGTGAGATCAAGCGAGGGATCGTTCCCGCGAAGAGATTGACGGGGTCTTGTTCGGACAGATACCCATGCCCCGACGGCTGGGGCGCCACGCGGCATAGAAATGGGACGGATGGGACTTTGGCCGACTTCATTTTCGAGATAGTCTCCAAGGAGGAATGGTGGCAGGCAACTGGTTCCGGTACCATTTGCCTTTAACTTTTCTCATGGGTGAAGGAAACTTCCCTTGCCATGGATGCGGTCAACGCTTCGCCTCAATACAGCCTTGCGGCCATTGTCTTCACCGACATTGTCGGCTTCTCGCGCCTGATGTCCGAGAACGAGACCGAGGCGCTCCCCCGCGCCAAGGCCGAGCTGGCCCGCCTGCGTGAAATCTGCGAGCGCCACAATGGCAAGGTCCTCAAAAGCACGGGGGACGGCCTGCTCATGCACTTCACTTCCGCCGTTCAGGCCGTCGCCTGCGCGCTTGAAATCCAGAGGCAAGGCCCTGCGGCGGACGATCAGACTCCGCTGCAGCACCGCATCGGTATTCATCTTGGCGATATCTCCCTGGAGGACGGCGATGTTATGGGTGACGGCGTAAACATTGCCGCGCGACTGCAAACCCAGGCTGACCCCGGCGGCATCTGCATCTCAAAAACCGTCTATGACGTGGTGAAAAACCGTCTTGCCATCCAAGCGACGTTTCTCGGTCCGCGCGAACTTAAGAACATCAGTGAAGCCGTCCCCATCTACAAAATTCTCATTGAGGCCCAAAGTGGCGGGAATCTTCGTCCCGTTCGGTCGCACCGAGGCTCTCGGTGGGCATTCCCTCTCGCCGCCATCGTTCTTTTTGTTCTCGTGCTTTTTGCCGTCGGCTTTGGCGTGCATCTGGGCTTTCATCTCGGCAAAGCCAGTTCTTCGCCCTTGGTTGCGGCATCCGTTGCGCCCGCCGCGCCGCCGCCTACTTCTGTGCCTGAGCCTCTCTCTCCCGAGGCAACCCGCTTTATCGGCGCGTGGCAGAATCCCTTGCACCACACCATCACCGTTCTACTCCCCGACGGGCGCTTTGGCATTGACCTCGCCTTGGGCGACCACCGGATCCTCGGCATCGTCGGCACTTGGCAGGCCGATGCCAACAGCATCACCACCGTCCGGACCGACCCGCCCAAAACCACGGTCATTCATCTTCTCAGCGTCACCGATTCTCAGCTCATCGCACAAACCGACCTGGGCACTCGCTACATGGAACGAATTCCCATGCCCAACCTGCCCACCGTCACCATTTCCGGCATTTCCGCCGCTATGGCCAAAGACCCCAATCGTCCCCAGATTGCCCCCTTTAAGGGGACCTTTCCCGCTGCTGAAAGTTACAACGTCGGTGTCACGGCCTTTAACAACGGCGATTATGGCCAGGCTATCGCCCGGTTTACCGAAGCCCTTGCCCTCAAGCCTGATTTCGATCTTGCCCTCTCCCGTCGCGCCGAAAGCTACGATCTTAACAACGCCTACAATCAGTCGCTGGCCGATTACACGCAACTCATCAAGGACAAGCCCCGCAATGCCATCGCCCTGAACAGTCGCGCCATCGTCAATCTCAAGCTCGGCAATTATCAGGCCGGCGTTGACGACGCCACCCAGTCTCTCGCTCTCAAACCCGGCTTCTTCAATGCGCTCGAGATCCGTGGACGGGGCTATCTTCTGCTCGGCCAGTATCCACAGGCCATCACCGACCTTGACGCAGCCCTCGCTCTTAATCCCACCAACGTTGTCGCACTCATTGATCGCGGCGTCGCGAAAAAAGCTTCCGGCGATCTGGCCGGCGGGCAGGCTGATCTCGATCAGGCGCGTACGCTGCAAATGGCCCCGCCGGAGAAACCGGCAACAGCGGCGACGCCCTGATCGCTTCACGCAGGCCCAGGAGGGGCGATAACCCCCGAACTGATCCCCCCGCGTAGCACTGCAGTCAACATTTCAGGCCAAAATTGGGTAGTGGGTCAGTCTGATATTCCCTCTAAGAGTATGTTTTCAAAATAAGGCATGGGGTGTTATGATAACCCCAAGATGGACCCGAATGAGCAATTAATCAGTGGTTGCGGGGAGAACCGAAGGGTCTCCATGACCGCGACGGTGGATCATGTCGAATTATCGGCCACTTACCTCGTTCTGGGACTCAAAATTGACTGGTGCAACGAAACAAATAATCCCATCCCGATAAAGGAAATCCATTTGACGGTGTACATGGGCGGATGGGGCGAAGAGCCGCTGCGGTTTGATCCGCTGGAACGCTTCGAGCGCGTACTTACCCATTGGGGCGTACAGAAGACGCCCGTCAGACCATTCACGCTAACGCCTCATGAAATCTATACCGAGCAGATACGATTTATCAGCCGACAGGTCCTCGACATCGGGCCGGGCAGCTACGCCGCCGATATCCAACTGACCGACACTGGCGAAACCAGCTATATCAACCGGATAGAAATCCGGGTGCAAAGCGAGGTCAAGCATCATCGAAAAGAAGAGTGGCAGGAGGAGGAGGAGTGAATGGGGAGTACCTTTTTGGTCGATGCCTCGTTGGAAGGCAAAAACAATCCAAGATGCCAAACATATTGCCGACATCGCAGAAGCAGCATGTGTTCTATGCCAAGCGAGTAGAATCTTCAATTGAAACGTGAATTATGCCACCGAGGTAAAATCAGGGCCAACCGGTTCCTCAGTGGAACTGGTCGGATCGCCATGGCTAGGAACGGTAGGCGAAAAAATAGGCCGCCAACATCGCTGTCAGTGGCCTACCT
>Ga0206881_10269_pt1 | contig 13122 bp, 6 predicted proteins | sample Alteio_BWOrgCont_3_FD_152867 | JGI IMG/M metagenome (GOLD analysis project Ga0206881, IMG submission 152867) | Enriched cells from forest soil in Barre Woods Harvard Forest LTER site, Petersham, Massachusetts, United States -... | ecosystem: Environmental > Terrestrial > Soil > Temperate forest > O...
CCCCCCACCAACAGAGTGAGGGTCGTGGGCGTTGAGAAGTTAAATTCGGCGCTCATCAACGCTCCGTAGCCAGCGTTGGTCTGGCCTTGGCCGATGGCGCCCTGGCCGCCGAAGGCGCTAATCATATAAGTGCCGGCGGCAAGCGTGATGTTGGTCAACTGACCTGTGTACAGGTATTTGGTGGTCTGGGTTGAACCGGCGACCATTCCTAACTGCAAGGCAACCGCAGTGGAAAAACCGAAAAGGATGTTTTTAGATTTCATGGGGTATAAGCGTGGTTAGTGTGAGTTGCTGACTCATATTTACGACGCAGGCAATTAAAATGATGGCATATATTGGATTCTTCATGGCCGCAGTGGATCACCATGGTTGAAACAATGGGTAAAACGAAATCGGTTTAAATCAAATCATTCGGCGCAGCCTCCTTTGTTGTCACAAACAAAATCACCATCTACACACCATTTGAGCTAAAATGAAACTTCCCACCCCCCTGCAATTTGAATTACGAAAATTGCCCTACTGAGTTAGAGCATTAAACAGGCACATGTCTAAATTGTCAAGAACTTTTCCTGGGACGAAAGTGAAAGGGTCGTGAAACTGCAGCTTTTGGAAAGCTAGCAAGAGGATGCCTGAAACTGCGAAATATCATAATTATAGGACCCTTTCATGTCCAGTCCGATGAACAGGAAGGGGCCTTTGGCGGGCGCGAGCGGGCGCCCAAACCGGGTGGCAGCGGTCACCGGAGCAGCGGGCTTGGGGTGCAACGGGTGTGGTTATTTTTGCGGCTCGACAGGTTTGGCTTCGCGCAGTATGTATGTCTTCATGGTGTCTATTTTCATTTCCTTCGTTGTCTGGGGCCTGAGTCCCACAACTTGTGGCTCGGCACCGTTCACGCGGTACAACCTACGTTTACTCCGGAGAGCAGACACCTCATTCGTTTTCATCTCCAGCCATACTGTCTAGCTGAACGCAATCATGCACTCAGTCATTGCCAATCTGTTCATGGCAGTCATGGTCGCAACCTTGTGCGGATGCAGTTCGCTGAGCAGACCATCCAATCAAACTCGACATGCTTCGTATGAAAAAATCCAGAGCCATTTTACAACCAACCAGCAAGATGTTTTACGTCAAACGTATATCGTGTTCTCCGGGGGCGCGGAACTTCGGATGTCGACATTGGAGTCTAAAACCGGGGAATTCGTTGAGACCTTCAAAAGCAAAACAATTAATCGAGGCCTGGCAACCGGCCTTGACACTGACGGCTATTTGATGACCGCCGGACATGTTCTCAGAGCAAAGACTTTTGTTTTAGGATGGTTTGATGGCAGGATCGATTTGCGGCCAGCGCGGGTGGTATTCCGAAGCGACTTTAAGAGACCTGCTGATGTCGCGGTGCTCAAGGTGGAAGGGAAATTGGACCATTCCGCCATATTCAGCGACAAGCCACAGGTTGGTGAGCAGGTGTTCGCGGTTGCCTGTTATTACGAAAGTGGAGAGATGGGTGGGGTAATTAATTTCACAGGAGGGACGGTTGATGGTGTTATAAAAGGCCCCACAGGCAGTTCGGTTGATCTCATCAATACCGATGTCCCCCTGTGGCGTGGTGACAGCGGTGGGCCATTAATTTCGGGCGATGGCAGGCTCATCGGTGTATTTACGGAATACAATTATTGGTGGTGTGGCTTTCGCCAGAAATGGCGGACGACCTTTTTCCACCCCGACAAGGATTTCATTCAGAGTTTGATTGCCAGAGATCGTGCTTCAGCCAACAGGATTAGATGAGAAGGCAGTGAACGGGTCCGATGATTGTGATGTTTTTGGTTTTTAACCGTGTTCCACATCCGCTTCCAGGAGCCGTTGCTTCAACCGCTCCGATTTCCTGCCGGGTTTTCGTTGCAATCGGCAGACCGCCTGGATCACCCGTGCATACCCGCCTTCGCTTTACCTTTGCGACTGATCTTGCCAGGCCATATCATTCGCCAAAACTTATACTGCTGCGGCCCTTGAACAGAACACGAAATCGCCCAAACCTGAGCTAGCGCCAAAGGCGCGATTCAATTCCAGCCCAGGGCAACGCCCCGGGTCTGCATCCGCAACATTTTCCAAAGCCCTGCATGGGCGGCTCAAAATCTCTGCCCTTGGTCCGCCCTTGCTGGGCTTGATTTGTACTTTGTCACCGTTCACACAGAAGTACGCAGCGCCGGAGTTGCACGTGCGGCCAGCTTGAGATTATTCTCTGCTAAATGATTTCCTTCATCGTTCCTGCGCACAATGAACAATCGTGCCTCGGTCGAACGCTGCAGGCGATCCATGACTCCGCTCGCGCCGTGCAGAGCCCTTATGAAATCATCGTGGTGGATGATGCCTCCACGGACGGCACCGCAGAAGTTGCTCGACAACATAACGCGACTGTTGTGCCGGTTAATCACCGGCAAATCGCCGCCACGCGGAATTCCGGGGGGCGCGCGGCACGCGGCGACCGATTATTTTTTGTGGATGCGGATACGACCATTAATCCGCTGGCCGTCGCCTCGGCTTTGAAATACATGGACAAAGGAGCGGTCGGCGGAGGAGGGCCGGCGCTGTTTGATGGAATCGTGCCCCTCTACATCCGACTCCTGGCCTATGCTGGTGTCATTGGCGCAAAACTCGCGGGATTTACCGGCGGGGCCTTCATGTTCTGCACGCGCGCAGTGTTTCAGGCGACGGGCGGTTTCGACGAGCGTTTTTATTGGGCCGAGGAAGGAACTTTCGCCCTGCGGTTGAAGCAGGAAGGCTGGTTTGTCGTGCTCTGGAGACCGGTGCTCACTTCCGCCCGTCGTTTCCGCACCTTGTCAGGACTGAAATTGCCCGCCTTATTTGGCCGCATGGTTTGTTCACCGTTCAAAGCGTTCACCCGGCGAGCCACCGTGGAAAAAATCTGGTACGACTCAAATCGTGAAAACGACGACAAGATTTCCACGTCAATGGCCGCCAAAGTCTCCAACGGCGTCGCCTTGTTGATTGTGGTCGTGTTGCTCACGGGGCCCCTCTGGAATTTTATTCCCTGGTCTCTCACGCCGCGGGGCAGCCCGCTGGGCTGGATGAGACTGGCCATCGGAACATTTCTTTGTCATGTGGGACTTATTTTCTGGCCGGTTGCCATCCTTGTATTCGTGCATTTGTTTCGCCGAAGGTACTGGTTCGAGTGGATCAAGATGGCCGCGCTCACCGCCTTTTGTTCCTGGCAGGCTTGGGATTCCACGCGGAATGTCATCTGGTGCTGGACACGGTTTGGGCACTGGCTGGCGCATTTTCACCATGGCTGACGACTCTTCTTTGCACCGTCCAACTGACATGAAAAACAGCTTCAAAGCCGCAGCAGGATTCACATTGGTTGAGTTGCTCGTGGTGATTGCTGTCATTTCCATTCTCGCTGCGTTATTGCTGGCCGCTTTGAGCCGAGCCAAGGCGCAAGCACACCGCACCGCTTGCATTGGTAATTTGAGTCAAATTGCTTTGGGCATTCGGATTTATTCCGACGAGGCAAACGATTCTGCTCCCACACTTGGACGTGGGCAGAGAATTTGGTTTCGATACCGTGAATTGTTGCAAAGTTACCTCGGCTTAAAAGGCCCGCCATCGCCGGACGACAAAGTGTTTGCCTGCCCGGCGGATACTTTTTACTACCGGCTCGACGTAACCAACGGGACAATGAGCTATGTTTCGCAAGGGCATTATATGCAATCCAATTTTGTTTATTCCAGCTATGAGTTCAATGGCGCAAATCAAGCGACAAACGCCAGGATTTCTCTGTTAGGTATCAAAGCCCTGCCGGGTATCAGCGGTCGCAAATTAACGACCGTTAAACACCCTGACCGCACGGTTTTGGCAGCCGACGCATCGGCGTTCGTTCCTTATTCTTGGCATCAGCCACAGCCCCCAACTATCAATTCACAGGGATATGAAATGCCCCTTTTCGATAATGCAAAAAACGTGGCCAGCTTTGTAGATGGTCACGTCAGCTATATTAAGATCTACTGGAATAATTCCACAAATTATGGTGGTTATTATTCTTTTTCGTATTTTTACGATCCGCCTGCAGGATATGATTACCAATGGAGTCCAGATTGATTACTCAAAACCACATTCGTTCCGGACAGCTATCAAATCCCCGCCTCAGAATGGCCGGTTTTGATTCGACCCCGGCTGGCTGGTTTTCAAGCGACCGGTGACGATTTTGCGATAGGGTCGTGAAACGTCAGCTTTTGGAACAGCGCGCACCTGTCCGCCATAGCCTCCAAGGCGACGGCGGACTTGTCCCGTCATCTCGTCGGCCATAGCCTAAGCGACGGCTGAAGCCCGAAGGGCGACGACGGATGAAACTGAAAACTGCCACAATTATAGGACAGACCCGTTCGTTTGAGCCCAAAATCACGTCGAAACACCTCCCGTGCTGACAAAAAAACGAGGGCGGACTGAAAAAAATGAATTGTAAATTTATGAATAAGGACGAAAATAACCTAAATCACAAAAAAGAGCCCACGCCGGTCATGACCAGGAAACTAAATGGGAAATTCCGATTTAAACCAGACAATCCCTGTCGTCCGCCAGAAACAGATGGTTTTAGATCGAACCACCTTTAAAGGCGCAAAACAGATCATTTTAATTCAAGATCATTTTCACCCCGGCTTTCGTCGTTGCCCAATCACCCCATACCCATCTCGATTCTCATCATGACTGCATTCTATTCAAAATCAGCCTCGTCCTTTTTGCGTTTCTCTTTGAAAATAGATGCGCTTTTCCACTTTTCCCGGCACCGGCGTAAACACCTCGCCCGGCCAAATCAACTTTGGTTTTGCGGTGCCTTGCTGCTCGCCTTGCTGCTCGCCTTGCTGTTACCCCGCGCAACCTCAGCCGCCGGCACCTGGACTCAATTGGCCAGCCTCGCTCCGGGCGGGGTCAACAATTGCATGCTGATGAGCGATGGTACTGTGCTCGGCATGAACGGTTCCGGCGCCTGCGTGAAACTCACCCCGGATATCCACGGCAGCTATATTAACGGCACCTGGTCCACGCTCGCATCCATGAACAACAGCCGCATGTTTTTTTCCTCCCAATTGCTCACCAACGGAAATTTATGGGTGGCCGGCGGTGAAGACGGCAACGGTGGCAGCAGCTCTGAACTCTACAATCCTTTGAACAACACCTGGACCTTGATTCCTCCACCTGCCACCGGTTATCCGGATTTTTCCGACAGCATTTCCGAGATTCTCCCCAACGGCAACACCCTGGTTCCCCCGGTTTACCTCAGCACTGTTTGTCTTGTCTATAACGTCACCTCCGATAGCTGGCAAACCGTCGCTTCCTGCCGTGCTTCCCAGGACGAGGCCGATTGGGTGAAATTACCCGGCGACAATATAGTCACCGTTGATGCGTTTTCGCAAAACTCGGAACATTACATTCCCTCCCTCAACGAATGGGTGGCCGACGGCACCCTTCCCGCGCCCCTTTACGACTCTAACCTCGGCGAAATCGGCACCGGGCATTTGCTGCCCAATGGCAAAGTCTTTTACATCGGATCCACCACCAATACCGCCATCTATACGCCGGGGGCCACCGTCACCAGCCCGGGTTCGTGGGTCGCCGCTTCCGGCATCCCCAACGGACTCGGCGCCCCCGACGCACCGGCCGCCATGATGGTGAACGGAAACATTCTTTGCTGTCTCGGACCGTCGGCGACCTATAACGGTCCGTGCAGCTTCTACGAATACGATTACACCGTGAATACTTTCACCCAGGTAAGCGCTCCCGGCGGCGGCACCAGCCTCGCCAATACTGCTCCTTTCGGAACCAGCATGCTGGCATTGCCAGATGGCACCGTTTTATTCATCGACGGCCAGAATGGAAACACTTTGTATGTCTATACTCCTGATGGCACGCCGCTGGCAGCCGGACAACCGGTTATCAACAGCATTAACGGAAATGCGGATGGTTCCTATACTCTTACCGGCACCGGCCTGAATGGCATCTCCGAAGGCGCGGCTTATGGGGATGATGAACAAATGAATGGTAATTACCCGCTCATTCGCATGACCAACAACGTTTCAAAGAATGTTTATTATGCGCGCACCTTCAATTGGAACAGCACCAGCGTGCAGACCGGCAGCCGGGTCGTGACCACTGATTTCACGCTCCCGGAAAACCTGCCCGCGGGAAGCTATTCGCTGGTCGTCACTGCCGTCGGAAATGCTTCCGCACCGCAGACCTTTACTTACTCTCCCCCGGCCGTGCCCACCGGACTCTATGCTGCCGGCGGCAGCAATGACTTTGTGAGTGTGCAATGGAATTCCAGCCCCGGCGCCACCAGTTATGCCGTCAAGCGGGCGTTGAACAGCAGCGGCTATTTCGCCACCATCGCCACTGTATTCTCCACCAATTATACGGATGCTCCACTGACCAACGGGCTCACCTACTATTATAAAATTTCCGCGGTTGGCGGCGACGGACCAAGCAGTGATTCCGCCGCCGTCAGCGCCACCCCGGCCGGACCAACCATTATTCCCGGTGCATCCCCCGTCAGCCTGGCATCCTACTACAATCGGACGGGAATTTACACGGACGGACGGGCATTCAGCACCGGCCTCGATGGCAGTTCTTCGGCCTATTCCGCCAACTTGCTTGGCAACTCCATTTTCTGGAACAATCTCGTCTTTGCCTTTGGACCCGCCAATACCCCGGACGTGGTGGCATGCGCCGGCCAGACCATTTCCCTGACCAACGGCCAGTTCAACACTCTGGAAATTGTCGCCACTGGCGTTCAAGGCAATCAGTCTTCGCAAACATTCATAGTAACTTATACCGATAACTCCACATCTGCATTTACCCAAAGCTTGAGCGACTGGGCGAATCCCCAATCGTACCCCGGCGAATACACCTTGCTGACCATGCCTTACCGCGATCAAAGCAATGGTTCGACACAAACCTTGAATGTGACCGTGGATGCCTATGTCTTTACCTTGAATCAAACAAAGACAATCAAAAGCATTACGCTGCCGAATAACTCGGATGTGGTACTCCTGTCCATGACTTTGGCAAACAACACAGTCGCCGCGTCTTTAAGCTCTTTTTACAATCGCGCCGGTATTTACAATGATGGTGTCACCTTTACTAATCCGGCTACGGGCGGTCTGGATGGCGGCGGCGAAGCCTACTCGGCCAACCTGCTTGGCAGTTATTTGACCTGGAGCAATACCCTGTTCGCCTTCGGCCCGCGCAACGCCACCGATGTCGTCAGTTGCGCCAGTCAGACCGTTCCGCTCACTCCGGGAAACTATTCCCGCCTCAAAATGCTCGCCACGGGCGTGCAGGGCGACCAGACCTCGCAATCCTTTGTCGTCACTTATAGCGACTCCTCCACCGCGACTTTTGTGCAGAGTTTGAGCGATTGGTTCACGCCTGCAAATTATGCGGGTGAATCCAAAGCCGTTCCCATGGGGCATCGGAACAACAGTGACGGCTCCAAGGATAACCGCAGTTTCTACCTCTACGGCTATTCCTTCACGCTCAACAGCGCGAAAACAGTGCAAAGCGTCCGGTTGCCCGCCGATGCCAATGTCATTGTCACCGCCATCAGCCTCGTTCCCAATTGGCCGCCAACTTTCAACGTCAATCCGCTCACCCTGGCCAATGCCACCGCCGGTTCCGCCTATTCAGGAACCATCGCGACCAATGCCAGCGACCTGAACGGCGACACGCTTACCTATGCCTTGGTCAGCGGCCCCGCATGGCTCAGCGTCGGAACCGATGGCACCCTCTCCGGCACGCCGCTTGCCAGCGACGCCGGCGCCAATAGTTTTGAGGTCAGCGTCACCGACCCCGGCGGCTTGTCCGCCACCGCCACCCTGAATATTTCCGTAAACCCCGTGACGCCGTTCGTTTCTTCCTTTACAACTCAACCATCCGGCAGCCTCGTGTTAAGCTGGGCTGGCGGGAATGGCCCCTTCCAGGTGCAATGGACTACAAACCTCGTCAACCCGGTCTGGCAAAACCTCGGTAGCACGATTCCCAGCAATAACGTGGCCATTGTCCCAACCAACGGCGCGATGTTTTACCGGATTATCGGGCAATAAAGCAGCACCCATCTGCCGTTTAACAAAGTGCTTCTGGCATCCTGCCGGAAGTTCATACTTTGCTTTGGTTTGTCGGGCTCCTGATTCAAAATCTTAGTTGGATCTGCCGGCAGGATGCCCGCAGCACTTTGTTGAGGAGCATTTTATTATTGGGTCTGTTTTTTGTCAGCCGGAGCGGTGCAATGCCGCATTTATCGTCGCCAATGCCATGCCAGATATTAATATGGGTGAGAGAGAAGAAAATGGTACAGTCTCGTTTTACTGAAGATGCTGATTCTTACCACAGGCCGATGATTGGCACCGTGCACACTGAGGAGTCTGGCCACCGGTCACAGCCACAATTGAGTTGCGCAGGGAATTTCCCGTTGCCAAAGTCATCAAACCAATGATAACCACTCCATGAATTCGAGGCTTCGACGAAACCCGCTACTGGCGATTGTTCTGATTGGCTTGACGCTCGGGTTTAATGCCAAAGCGAAAGACACATTGGCAGGCGCAGCGACGAATGATGTGGTGCTGGCGCGAAACATTTTACAGGACCAGCGGCTTGACCAAGTGGAGGCAATGGCATTGCAATTATTAAAAGGTTTTAACGCCGGCACGTCGTACGGTGAAATTTGGATTCGAGATTTTAACACCTTTATTAGCGGCTCGTTACGAGTGCATACCCGGGACGAAGTGAAGGAGCGGCTGTTGCTGTTTTTTAAGTTTCAAGGAGTCGATGGAAATATTCCAGATGGAGCAATCAAATCCGCGCAGGCAAACGTGGGTTATAAATACATTTACTCAGAGTTGGCTCCAGGCTGGGCGGCTCATAAAAACACGGTGGAAACGGATCAAGAATCTTCATTGATTCAGGCGGTGTCCAAATATGTCGCGGCGACCGGGGATAAGGCCATTCTTTCGGAAGAGATCGGCGGGCGACGGGTGCTGGAACGGTTGGATGACGCGCTACAGTATGTTCTAAAGAATAGGTGGTCAGACAAATATGGATTAGTGACTGGGGCCACCACTGTGGATTGGGGCGATATGCAGGCGCAAACCGGCTGGGGTGTCGCAATTAATCACAACACAAAGTGGGCGATCAGCATTTACGACAACGCAATGTACCTGCAAGCAATCCATGACTTTATTGGATTGCTGCCGGTCGGTTATCACGCAAGTGTGGATTGGAAGAAAACGGCGACTCAACTCAAAAAGCATATTCGCCAATACTTGTGGGATTCGAAGGCACAGAAATATATTCCACACCTTTATCTGAACGGAAGCCCTTTTCCGTCGGATTTCAATGAACGGGAGATTTTGTACACCGGCGGCACAGCCTGCGCGATATTGGCGGGGCTTCATGATCGAAAAGAGATTGGTGAGATAAACCGGCAATTTTTAGCAGCCGCAGCGAAAGAAAAATACGCCACGATTGGGATGACGGTTTACCCGCCATATCCCCTGGCTGAATTTCCAGATATTCCGCCGTACACATACCAGAACGGCGGGGATTGGACTTGGTTTGGGGGACGAATGATCGAGGCACTGGTTGCCAATGGCTTTGCCGAGAAGGCATATGTGGAAATGAGCCCGATGGTCGATCGAGTACTGAAGAACAAGGGATTTTACGAATGGTACAACGTACAAACCGGCGAGCCAAGCGGGTCAAGGGATTTTCGTGGAGAGGCCGGGGTTTTGTACGACGCAATTGAGCAACTTCGAACCTGGGCAATTGCTCATCAGAATTGAACACATAAGGCTATCCTGACATCCTCCTTCGCCGGGCCTTCCGCCGTCACCGAATGTTATGGCGGACTGGACGGAGGACAGGCAGATGGGCACTGATCAGCATGGAGCCGATGATCGGTAAAGGGCTCTGGGGAATTTCCGCTGCCGACCTCCGAACGACAATATCGAGATGACAATATCAAGAACTCCGTTCATTGGCTTTGATTGATCCTATTGCCCCTTGTTTCAAAAGGATGGCGGTGTCAGTTTCATTATCCAGCATCGCGCGTACCCTGTAGGCAAGGGCAGCCGGTGTGTAGGGTTTCGGTAGAAACGCGATACCCGGCTCCAGCACGCCTTGCTGAACAATGGCGTCATCCGTGTAACCCGAAGTGAACAGGATCTTGATGTCGGGATAGTTTGTTTTCAGCCGCTCCGCCATCTCTTTGCCGCCCGTCAGCGGCATCATGACATCGGTGACCACCAGACGAATCGGTGACCCTTTATGTTCGCGCACCACGCGCAACGCATCCTGGCCGTTCGAGGCTGACAGCACAGTATAACCTTGGACTTCCAATACACTGCGAGCCATCTGCCGCAGCGATGGCTCATCCTCCACGATCAGCAAGGTTTCCGTCCCGCCCGGCAACGGCCCCGTCTGGATCGGCTTGGCCACGTCATCCAGTGGCTCGCTGACGCGCGGAAAATAAATGTTGAAGGTCGTGCCTATTCCCACCTCGCTGTAAACGCCGATGTGACCACCGGACTGCTGAACGACTGTCCAGCAGGTAGACAGCCCCAAACCAGTGCCCTTGCCCTTTGGCTTCGTGGTGAAAAATGCTTCAAACAGGTGCGCTTGGACTTCATCCGTCATGCCCGTTCCCGTGTCACTGACACTGAGCATCACGTAGTCGCCGGGAATGGCACCCTTATGTGTGGTTGTGTGGTTTTCGTCCAGCGTGACATTCTGGGTTGCGATGGTGAGCTTGCCGCCGTTGGGCATGGCATCGCGGGCATTGACGACCAGATTCATCAGCACCTGCCCGACATAGCCCGCGTCGGCCTTGACACGTCCGATTTGTTCCCTGGAAACAATTGTCATTTCAATGTTCTCGTCAATGAGCTGGCGCAGCATTTTGTCCAGGTCGTTCACCACGTCATCAAGTTTGAACACGATGGGTTGAACCGTTTGTTTGCGGCTGAATACGAGCAGTTGCCGCGTCAATCCGGCCGCACGCTGCGCGGCGTGCCGGATTCCCTCAGCGCATTTGCGAGACAGGCCCTTGGTATCAAGCTTCGGCATCATCAAATCGTTGTAGCCGATGATGACCCCCAGGATGTTATTAAAGTCGTGAGCCACACCGCCCACAAGCTTGCCGATGACTTCCAATTTTTGAGATTCGATAAGTTGCGCTTCCAACTGGAGGCGCTCAGCACGCGCTTCGGCTTCCAACAACGTTTTTTCCAGTGCCCCGGCCTTGAGCATCGCCTCTTCTGCTCGCTTGCGGGCACTGTTATCGGTGCCGATCAGCAGATAACCGATAATTGCATTTTGCGCGTCGCGTAGGGCCGTGACTGACACCACCGCCGGAAAGCGGCTGCCATCCTTGCGGATATAGGTTAATTCGTAGATATCCTCGATTCCCCGCGAGGCTTTGAAGACCAAAGCCTCGAACCCCGGCTCAATCTTGGTTCCCAGTTGGACGCTCAACCTTGCGGCGCGGGCAATCACTTCCCGCGAGTCGGAAATATCGGCGGGAGTGATCTTATTCATCACCTCGGCAGCTGTGTAGCCGAGCATGTGCTCGGCACCGACATTGAAGATTTGGATGACTCCTTTCGCGTCGGTGGCGATGCTCGAGAAATTGGCGCTGTTGAAGATGGCGTTCTGCAACGCCCCGGCTTTGAGCAACGATTCCTCCGCTTGTCTGCGTTCGGTGATGTCGCGCGCAATTTTCGATGCGCCGATGATTTTGCCCGTCGAATCCCTGATCGGAGAAACCGTGAGGGAAACGTCAATTCGCCGGCCGTTCTTCGCCAGCCGCACCGTTTCAAAATGCCGCACGCATTCACCCTTTTTGATCTGATCCAGAATGTGATTGTGCTCTTCCGTCCGGTCGGCGGGCATCAGTGCCGTAAACGGGCCACCCACCATCTCGGCTGAGGTATAACCAAACATCTTCTCCGCGCCGGTGTTCCAACTTTGGATGCTGCCGTCCAGGTTTTTGCTGATAATGGCGTCGTCCGTAAATTCCACAATCGCCGCCAACCGAATTATCGCTTTCTCCACTTGTTTGTGATCTGCGATGACCTGTCGCAGTTCTCTATTCGTCTGCTCCTGAATATGGAGCGAATGCTGCGTTTCGTGAAGAATCAGATGCTTGAGCCGATGTTGTGCTTCGCGATAGGTCAAATAGATGAACAAGAATACCAGCAGCAGCATAAACACGCTGGCAATAACGATGATGGCGAAAAGAAGGAGCATGTCGGATTGGAAGGCTGCTTCGTGCTGCACCAGTGCGACTTGCTCTATCTGGATGAAGCTGTTCATCTCGACACGAATCGAATCCATCAACCGCTTGCCCTGGCCGTTGTTTACAGCCGCTGTCACGGCACTCATCTCATTGGCGCGGCGCAACTCAATGATGCGCAACATTTCCGCCAACTTGGCATCCATCAATGGAAACATTGCGTCCAGGTGTTTATTGGAAGCATTGTTCAAGGAAAGGTGACGCAATTCTTCCAACTGGCCGCGGACACTGTCGTGCACCGAAAGATACGGTTCCAGAAAGGTTTCATTGCCGGTCAGTAAATAGCCTCGTTGTCCGGTTTCTGCATCCTTCAATGCAGACAGCAATTTCTCCGCGCGGTTAATCAGGTCGTAGGAATGCTCCCGCGTCGTGGCTGCTTTCTCGATTTGCCGGAAGGCCAGGAGCGCCCCCGCCACCACAAATGAAACCAGCAGGACCAATCCAGCAAGCAAAACCACAACTTTGCGAGTGACTTTCAATGGAAGTTGTCTGTGAGAACCAGTGCGCGAGCCCGGGTCAGACCGTGTCCTCACCTGTTCTACCCGCATTTGCGCCTGTTGTTTAGGCACAGCCTCGCCTGCGCCATTCTCGTTGTGATGATCCCGCTTCATAGGCTCAGTTGTTCACCACGAGTTTCAGCCTGCAAAACCAATACACTTTGGAGGATTGACTATAATATAATTATAACCTTGGAAGATGCGCGGTCGCCATGGGGTGAACACCCCATATTGTCAAAGTTTGCTAATCAGATCGCTCGCTGTGACTCC
>Ga0206881_10258_pt1 | contig 12830 bp, 12 predicted proteins | sample Alteio_BWOrgCont_3_FD_152867 | JGI IMG/M metagenome (GOLD analysis project Ga0206881, IMG submission 152867) | Enriched cells from forest soil in Barre Woods Harvard Forest LTER site, Petersham, Massachusetts, United States -... | ecosystem: Environmental > Terrestrial > Soil > Temperate forest >...
CGAGAACAAGGCGCGGTACCTATTAGCAGTGGCAGGTGTATTCGTATTTTTCGAAAGCCATGCATCTATTTCTTCCGGCTTGATCGTATCCGCAACACGATTGTCAAAGTCAGAACGCAATTTGCCTAACCGAGCAATGACATTACGACGATCCCGGTGATGAGTCTCGCTGAATGTTTCAATCGCGTCCGCAAGTTCAGAGAACTTGATTCCCGCCTTCCGAATGCTCTCGGGCAGCTTGACTCCAGCTACGCGCTCAGTGCGCCGCTTCTCGAGAAGCTTTATCGCATCACTGCGTCTACCGACCTTCTCTCGACGAAGCTGTCCGCTAGCGTCTCTATAACGCACCCACCAGATACCGCTTCCGGGTATCCGCTCCCACAAACCCCTAGCTCGCTCAGGTTCCTTCCTGGCTGTCATCTATGCCTCCAGCGCCGCAGCTTTGGCCCTGCACGACAAAAGTATCACCAGAAGTATCACCAGGCAAATTGGGTATAAAAAGGAGAGATCTGAGCAACACTTGCTTTTGTAGCGTATTTTATTGATTTAATTAATCTTGCATCTGGTGCCCGGAGGGGGACTTGAACCCCCACGCCCTTGCGAGCTGCGGATTTTAAGTCCGCTGCGTCTGCCGATTCCGCCATCCGGGCAAGCAGAGCCGCGCACGCAACCAACATCGGCGACTCATGTATCAATCTATCAAAGCTGTCCATGAGCCAGCCAAGCCGCGCTTGGTAAACCAAAGCGAAATCACTGTTCGATCAAAAGCCTCTACTGCAGAGAGCGATATCGGATCGTGTCGCCATCAAATCCGAACTCCGCGGAACAGGAGCTGCTACCGCAGATCATGCTCTCAAAGCCGCGTAACTGACGCCGCGTGATCAGGCCAACCGTGCCGCATCCCGGACAGGCAAGCACGGCGACGAAGGGATTGCTCTCATGGCCGAGAGCATTTGGGCCATCCAGTAAGAAAACCGTTCCCGGCTCCATCTTCTCCGGGATCCAGGCTTGGAGATATTGCAACTCAGCCGCCATGCCAACCCTCCACTGGGTGAATTCGACTTGTGTTGCCGCTAAAAGTAAGCCGCGCCTCTCCGTTGCCAGAGCGCAGCCAAGTCCATACGCACAGGTTCCTACGCAAAGCCGGGAACTCAGACAATCCCAGATTACCGCCGAGCCTATCTCTTACAACATCCAGAAAGCGATACGACATAACTTGCATCAAGCCTAGTCAAGCAAGCGCGCTCATAAGTGGAGCAGGAATGCGTACAGTCTGGCACGATACAGCCCGCGCGTCTATAACCCGCGCAAAAAGATCTCTAATTCGCAGGCGCCACCTGCGCTGCTAGCGCCACGCCACCTGGAGCAACCCCGCCTTGCATAACCCCTTCAGCAGGGCCTTTTCCAGAATCAGCGGCAGTATCCGTGCGCTGCGCCGTCTGCTGCTTCTGCGCATAGGCGTCTATCGCACGATAGATCTCCTGGTTACGCAGGATCGCCTGCACGTAGTCACGTGTCTCGGTGAACGGAATGGACTCGACGAACTCGTCAACGCCGTTATAAGGACCGGCGGCCTGCCAGTCAGTCACGCGATTTTCGCCGGCGTTGTAAGCCGCCAGCGCATACTCCGGAACATGCCCGCAGCGATCCATAATCTCGCGCAGATACCGCGTGCCCAGCTTGATGTTCAAGTCAGGATCAAGCAACTGCCGCGTATCGATCGATCCCAAGCCTTCTTCACGCGCAATCTGCTTGCCGACCGAAGGCAGTAGTTGCATCAGACCATACGCATTCGCGTGCGAGATAGCGCCCGGATTGAACTCCGACTCCTGCCGGATGAGCGAAGCCACAAAGTAAGGATCAAGTCCATTCTTCGCCGACTCCGCCTTGATCGTCGCCCAATGATCTTCAGGGAAAAGAATACGCCAGTAGGCAATTGGAATCTTCTGCACAGGCGCCGACATGGCGTATGGCAGGGCTCGCTTGAGCACGCGCATGGCGCGGAAGGTCTCACCGTAGCTCGCGTAGATCTGCGCCTCAGCAATGCCGCTCCACGAAGAGCTTCCGGGAGCCGCCGCAATCTCCTGCGGAACGTACTCGCTCAAGCCTGCTTTCACCAGCAAATGCGCCTTCACCAGATGCGGGTCCTGCGCCGGGAAGCTGGCGTCAAGCTTCGGAATATCCGGCGGCGTGTAGCCGGCCAGATTCGGCATCGCCACCGGCGGAGCATCACCCAGCGCCACCAGCCGCGACCGCGCCATCTGCGCATAGAAGTAGTGTGAATAAGTCGCGATGAGCGTGCGATAGTGCGCCGCCGCACGGCCTGCATCGTGATCCTTCTGCTCGTAGAGCCGTGCGCGCCAGTAAAGCGCGCTCACCGTCTCCTTCGCGCTGGGATAAAGCTTAATCTGCTCCTCAAAGATGCGCGCCGCATCGGCATACAAACCCTGCCGGTACGACCACCAGCCGGCGCGCCAGTGCGCCGCCGCTGCATTCGAGCCCTTGGGGAACTTCTCAGCCAATTCAGAGTAGTAGGTCACCGCGCGCGGATAGTCCTTGCGCAACAGATACATGTTGCCGCTCGAGAACAACGCCTCGGCAAACCACTGGCTCGTCGGGAAGCCGTTGCGCAGCTGATCGACGTAGCCTGCCTGCCCGGTAAGATCGTCACGGCTGCGCGAAAGTTCCATCAACAGATAGAGCCGCCGCGCACCATTCTCATCCTTAGTAGCCTGCAAAGACTCGGCTTCCTGCATCGTCAGGCGCTTCAGCTTCAGGTCACAGGCCGCGGCGGCGACAGCAAAGCCATTCCGCTGATCTGGACTAGCCACGCGCGCCAGCGCATGATACTGATCAGCCGCATCAGCATACTTGCCGGCGTTGAAATAAGCGTCGCCCAGGCTGCGCAACTCGCCTGGCGTCAGACTCGTCTCCATGCCCATCGCCGCCAGCCGCGAACGCGACTGCCCAGCCTCATAGCTCAACGGAAACGCCAGCAGCACATGTTTATATTGCTTCGCCGCCTCGTCATTCTGCCCCAGCGCATGGCTGATCTCAGCCTGCGCAAACTGATAGCCGACGCGGCCTGCGTTATCAGGATTCTCCGCCAACACGGCCTTAGCGCCAGCGGAGTCCTTGAGCGCCAGCAGAACCTGCGCCTCCAGCTCCGGCGCCTGCGGCACAAAGATGCTGTCCGGATTGCGGTCGGCAAAGTTCTTCAGCAGCGCTTCGGAGGCAGCGTCGTTCCCTGCCCCGTGATTCGCCTTCGCCCCCAGAAACTCGGCATAGTCAGCAAGCGCGTCCCCAGCAGCCTGCGCCTGGCGAAAGTTCGCCGCCGCCTCGGTAAACTTGTTGTCGAGCATGTAAGCGTGGCCCAGCGCCATATACGCCGAAGAGGCCGCCTCGCCCGTATGGCTGTGCGCATAAGCAGCTACCCCGGCATACGCCGCAGGCGTGCGAATCGCCGCCAACTGCTGCGCCATCGGCCGCAGTTCAGTAGAAACCACAAAAGCCTGCCGCAGCTTGGCGGATTTCGCCGCACGCCCGGCCGTCGAGCGAGCCTTACGAGACTTCGCGCCCGGCTTGGCCGTTTTATTCGTTGAACCTTTGGTCCCCGTGCTCTTCGCCGCGCTATGCGCCTTGGCGTGATGCTTCGTCTTCGTGGCAGCGGATTGCCCCCCGGCAACCAACGCTCCGCCACCCAGAACTACTCCGCTTAGAACCACCCCGGTCACGAGCAGCGGTAGTGTCTTTGCCAGCCACAGCCCACCTCCCGCGCCGTTGCCCGCTGCCTGCCGTTCCCGCTTCATACCACCACTTTAAGCGCATTCCCCGGTAGACGCCTGGCCACAAATGCATCTTTCGTGGCATCCGGTCACCACACCGTCAACCTGCGCCTATCTGAAGCTCGAAACGGGCACTGCCCGCAACGCATCTTCCTAAGCTTGCGACCACCCGGTTGGAGACCGCCCCTCCGCTCCGTTACACTGGACTTTCGGCGTCTCACCATAGCCTCAAACCATAGCCTTCATGGCCGCAGTCCCAGAAAGGCGCGGATTTTCCGCAACCAACTCGCATGGCCACCATCGAACAAGTAGCAGAGAACGAACAGCACCCTGACGTAGCCCTGGTAGCCAGTGCGCGCGAGGGTAATGTTCGGGCCTTCGAGGAGCTCGTCAGTAAGTACGACCGGCAGATCTTCCGTATTGCGCAGCACATCACGCAAAATCGCGAAGACGCGCAGGACGTAGTCCAGGACGCCTTCCTCAAGGCTTACGAAAAACTCGATCAGTTCCAGGGCAACAGCAAGTTTTATACCTGGCTGGTACGCATCGCCGTTAACGAGTCCCTGATGCGGTTGCGCAAGCGCCGCACCGGCAAGATGGTCTCGATCGACGACGATATTGAGACTGAAGAAGGCAGCGTCCCGCGTGACCTCGCCGACTGGAGTCCGAACCCGGAGCAGAACTACAGCCAGTCAGAACTGGCCGAGATTCTGCGTAAGACGATCCAAGGGCTGCCCCAAGGCTTCCGCGTCGTCTTTGTACTACGAGATGTTGAGGGACTTTCTACGGAGGAGACAGCAGAGACGCTCGGTTTGAGTATCCCGGCTGTAAAATCCCGGCTACTGCGCGCCCGTCTGCAACTGCGTGAGCGTCTCAGCCGTTACTTCCGTATGAAGAAAGCTGGTGAGAAGTGACTTGCTCTGAGTTTCTGGCGCTGTTAGACGAACTGATCGATAACGAGGTCACCAGCGAGACCCGTGCCCTTCTCAACGAACACCTGCGCGGTTGCGACCACTGCGAGGTGACCCTCAGCACCACGCGTAAGACGATCGAGATCTATCGCTCGCACGAAGTCTACGAGCTGCCCAACCCCGTCCGCGAACGCCTGCACGCCGCCATCATGGCCAAGTGCAAGCACGGCTGCTGATTACGCCGCTTCGGAGTCAAAGCATGGCGTTAGTATCGACTGCGGTGGATCACGAGATGTATTACGCGCTCGAAGTCGACGAAGAGACCGGTCGTTACTACATCAGCTTTCCAGTCAGCAATCGCATGGTCGATTACGTGGAATACTACGAGATCGATCAGCAGACTTACGAACGATACCTGGCCGACCTTCCCTCTGCCCTGCCTTTTGTAGTGGAATGCAAGAGGCATCAGCACGACGATCTTCTGCTCTTTCAGCCAGGCAGCGATCGTGGGACGCCTTGGGGTCTCTAAAACGCAGCACTGTATAAGCAAAAACCGCAGCTCACAGACTGCGATTTTGCTTTGCTATTTTCCTATTGACTATTTCATGCGTCGAAAGCGGCGCGCTACATAGCCTTGCGCCACCAGGCCGTCTTCTCATTCCCCAGAAAATGCGTCTTCTCGCCCCGGGAAAGATAGAAGTCCTGGACTTGGTTCGCTTGGAAGCTCGAGCAATCCGGCCAGCTATTGTCTTTATCGAGGCGCGTCGCCGTCTGGTGCGGGTCTACCAGCACAATTTCGTGCTCGGAACAGGCCACAACCTTCTGCGCCTTCAAGCTGAACGACGTTCCCATCTGCCCATCGCCGGGCACCCGGTTGGCCAGGTTCGTTAGCAGGATGATGAAGAGAAAAACCGCGCAAACGATCAGAATCTTCTTCATGACAGAGGGGAAGCACTCCTTCTTTCGCCGCACCGCATGGCAAGAGGAACGCACCGGGTTGCAGCGATGCACCCAGTATACCCCCGAATCAAATAACAGGAGAGCACCGTCGTACCGTACGCCGGTAAGCAATAAGCTTCTCTCGAACAGCGCTGCCACGATCAGTTACTGTCTTCGCGGCGATGCAGCGTCGGCTCGTCGTTCGGATTCTTCGACTGCGCCGTCGTCGAGTCGTCCTTCGACGTGCTCGCCTTCCTCAACGAAGGCTTCTTACCATCTTTATTGTCATTCAGACGACGCTTGTTCTCGATCCGCGCCAGCCGCGCCTTCACGTCGTCGAACTCCGAAGTCGTAACCGTGTACTCATCCTTCGCCGGCAAAATCTTGGCGATCTCTTCCTGGGAATGCTCGATCCGGTCCGGCGTCTGTGGATGGTCGGAAAACGCCTTGGAAACCAGGCCAGGCTTCCGTTTCTCCAGCGCCTGCACCTTCTCAAAGAAGCTGATAAACGCCTGCGGATCGTACCCGGCGCGATACATATACTGCACGCCCAGATAGTCCGCCTGCGCCTCGAACTCACGCGAGAATTGCAGGAAGGTCATCGGGATGCCGATATTCGCAGCCTCGTAGATCCCATACCCCGTCCAGCCGCCGATAAAGATCAGCGGAATCGTGCCCAGCTGCGCATAGTGCATGCGCGTCATCTCGCGCGCCGCGTGATGCGCCGCCACATGGGCAATCTCATGCGCCATCACTCCGGCCAGCTCCGCCTCTTCGTCGGCGTTCAAAATCAAGCCTGAATTGACATAAAAGAATCCGCCCGGCAACGCCATCGCATTGATCTCGTCCGAGTCGATCACCTTGATCGTGAACGGCACCTTGGCGTCAGAGTTCTTCACCAGGTTCTGTCCGATACGGTTTACATACTCGGTCACGACAGGGTCGGTAATGAACTTGGTGCTCTTCTCAATCTCAGCCGCAAACTGCCGCCCCATGCGAATTTCGCCGTCGGTCGAGTACCAGTTCCCTACCCCGCGCCCGCCGATGTCGCGATTCCCGACCGCATCCACATCCTTGATCGAGCCCGTCTTCACATCCTGCTTCTCGCTTCCCGGCTCAGCCAGCACCAGCGGCTTCTGCGTGGGAACGTTCTTCGCATCCTTATCCTTCTTGCCGCTCTTGTCTTTCTTTCCGTCTTTCTGCGAATCCTTGCCATCCGTTCCAGACTGAGATCCTGACTGGGCGGTAGCATCCGGAGCCATCTGAGCGTTCCCGCTCTTGCCTGCGTCTGAGGCTCCAGAACCTGTCGTAGCCGGAGGATTGGAAGTCGGAGTTGAAGGCGCCGTCTGAGGAGTAGCCGGCGTTTGCGTGCTCTGGGCCGACGCAGACAGCGAAGCTCCAAGCAATGTCACCGAGGCCGCAGCCGAAAGAGCCACCGCCAGCCGAAACTTCTGTGAGATCACCCTGTTGGTCGTCATACCGCCGCCCTCCTGCCTGAACTAACCCCACCAAACCAGCTCAAACGCACTTCTGCTGACGCTTAGACCTAAGTATGCTCTCATTTGTGAGCTGTTTGCGGAATCCTCCGGCCTCTTTTTCGTAAACCCAAACCGGCAGACGTCGCCATGGAAGTTATGCCTGTCACTTTCCATGATTCCCCTTCGCGCCAAAGTCGCCTTTCCCGCTTTGGAATCAACCCTCCGTGCGATAAAGTTGAGGGCACGATGCTCGACCTCGGGCGCATCTTTGCGATTTGCAGGCGCCAGCCATGTTCATCCCGTAAAGCTCATCTGCCGGCGCTCAGGACGCCGCTGCTGATGGCGGCCTTCGCCTTTCTGCTGGCCTGCGCCGGCCACACCGGCTCCGCTCTCGCACAGCCCTCTCCCAACGCGCTGCCGCCCCTACCCCGCGGCGGACATCCGCACGGCCCGCTTCCCTTCCTCCATCCCAAGGTCACCCCGCCAAAAGGGGAAATCCCTACAGACGGCAAACCCGTCGAATACGACGCCACCAAGCTGGGCTCGCCCATCATCCTCGACCACAACTGGCGCCTCGGCATCTCCCACGACCTGGCCCCTTCCGAGCCTGCGTATGACGACTCCAAATGGCCCGTCCGCGACGCCCGGGCGGCCCTCTCAGAGATCGACGACTCCGCCGCCGAAGAACCCGAACAGCCCGAGCGTCCGGAAGAACCCGAAAATGGCGGCAAACCCGCAACCGGCCAGCCACACAACGACGGCGATCATCCGCACGACGGCAGGCGTCCCCATGGCGGAGATCACAATCCGCCCTTCGCCTGGTTCCGCCTCCACATCAACCTGCCGGCCAACCACGGGCCGCTGGTCCTCTTCGTCCGCATCCCCGTCAGCCGCAGCACCCAGATCTCCTTCACCGACGCAGTCGGCATGGACCTCTTCGCTAACGGTAAGATGATTCTGCCCGAGGGCCTCAACGGCCCGACGCCGAACACCTTCCAGCAGACCTCGCGCATCTACGCGCTCGACATCCCCGCCGACCAGACCAGCCTCGTCCTAGCCATCCGCATCCCCTACGTTCCCTTTGGCCTTGACGCCTACACCGGCTTCTTCGCCCACCGCACCTTCTACCTCGGCGAAGGCCGGGACCTCCGCGACCACCTCGACCTCTGGCGTCACGGCATGCTCTTCGAGCGCATCCCGACGCTCGTCGACAGCGGCCTCAAGCTGCTCCTCGCCTTCTTCCTCCTCGCGCTCTTCCTCGCCCAGAAAGGCCATCCCGAATACCTCTGGCTCGGCCTGCACTACCTGATCTATGCCCCCATGGGCTACTTCCAGCTCATCGGCAGCATGGGCGAGATCGAGCAGATCTGGGTGGCCGCCATCCTCTTCCAGATCTTCCTGCTCTCCGCCTACACCTACTTCGAATTCCTCGTCGCCTTCCTCAAGATGCGCAAGCGCTGGTACATCCTGGCCATGCGCTACTCGGCGCCATTGCTGCTGGTCTGCTCACCACTACTTTTGATTGCCCGCAGCTATCATTCGCTCACGCTTCTTCTCGGCCTGGCCGGCATCTTCTCCATCCTTTGGATGCTCTTCTGGATCCTCTTCACCGGCCTCACGCTCACCATCGCCGCCATCCGCCGCAACTACGAGGCGGCCCTGCTTCTGCTGCCGCTTCTCCTCAGCGTCATCGGCATGATTGAGCTGGCTACCACCGCCAGCTCCGCCGCGTGGCTTGGAGCAGCCATGCAGTCGCCGCTCACCTTCCAGGCTGGACCCATCCCCATCCACTTCTCTGACGTTGCGGACTTCGTCGGCATCTTCGTCATCATCCTCATCATCTTCGTCCGCTTCCTCCGCATCCATCGCGAACGCGAACGCGCCTCCAGCGAACTGGCCGCCGCGCGCACCGTGCAGGAGCTGATGATCCCCCAGACGCCCCCGCAAACGCCCGGCTACCAGGTCGACACCGTCTACGAGCCGGCAACCGAGGTCGGCGGCGACTTCTTCCACGTCCAACCCACCGGCAACGGCGGCCTGCTCATCATCGTCGGCGACGTGGCCGGCCACGGTCTCCAAGCCGCAATGAACGTCTCCATGCTCATGGGCGCCATCCGTCGCTCGCCCATCTCCGGCCCCGCCCAGATGCTCTCCGATCTCAACCAGGTCCTTGTCGGCTCAGCCAGCTTCACCACCTGCCAGATCGCCCTCTTCGCCCCCTCCGGCGAGATGACTATCTCCAGCGCCGGCCACCCGCCGCCGTACCTGAACAGCCAGGAGATCGAGCTGCCTGGCGGCCTGCCGCTCGGCGTCATCTCCGAGGCCGAATACGAAGAGACCCGCCTCTACCTCCACCCCGGCGACCGTCTCCTCATGATGTCCGACGGCGTAGTCGAAGCCCGCAAGCCAAACGGCGAACTCTTCGGCTTCGAACGCATCCGCAACCTGAGCAGCCAATCGGCATTCTTCATCGCCGACGCCGCCAAGGAGTTCGGCCAGGAGGACGACATCACCGTCCTCACTATCCGCCGCCTCGTCCCAAATATGGCCGCCGCCTAACACAAAGATGGGCATCCTCAGCCCAACCTCACGCTGTAGAGAATAGAGCCGCAAACGAGCAATGCAGAAACGCTCCGGGCGGCTCCGTCATTACTCGCAATAAAGTTCTGCCCGTTCCCACTGACGTCGTCCGCATGATCGGCGAAGTCCAGAAAGCCCGTCCGCTCGCCGCCGCCGATATCCAGAGCGAAACCTGGTACGGCCCCCACACCCGCTACATCCCCACCGACCCAAACACCCCTAAACTGTCGCCAACCGTGCCGCTCTTCCGAGTCGAGTTCTAACGCAGGCTCCCCAAGAAACAGCAAAAAGCCCCGCAAACCGCGGGGCTTTCGCCTTTCACACTAGCCACTAACGACGAATCACGATCAGTCGTAGTAATCCAACCCCAGATGCGTGATCAAATCCTCGCCCATGATATGGCGCAAGGTATTCTTCAGCTTCATCAGCTGAATAAACAGATCATGCTCCGGATACAAGCCCTCAGCCACCTGCGGGCTCTTCCAGTAGAAGCTCAGCCACTCCTGGATACCGAGATTCGCCAAGGCAGGCGTCCTCTTCGCGAGATCCAGGAACAACACCAGGTCCAGCGCAATCGGAGCAGCCAGAATCGAGTCGCGGCAAAGGAAATCCACCTTGATCTGCATTGGGTAACCCAGCCACCCGAAGATATCGATGTTATCCCAGCCTTCCTTGTTATCTCCACGCGGCGGATAGTAGTTAATCCTCACCTTGTGATAGAGATCCTTGTATAACTCGGGATACAGCTCCGGCTGCAAAATGTAATCCAGCACGCCCAGCTTCGACTCTTCCTTCGTCTTGAACGACTCAGGATCATCCAGCACTTCGCCATCGCGATTGCCGAGGATGTTCGTCGAATACCATCCGGCCACACCAAGCATGCGAGCCTTGAAAGCCGGGGCCAGCACCGTCTTGATAAACGTCTGCCCGGTCTTGAAGTCCTTGCCCGTAATCGGCGCTGAATTCTGCCGCGACAACTCCACCATGCAAGGCAGATCGACCGTAAGATTCGGGGCGCCATTCGCGAACGGCACTCCGCACTTCAGCGCGGCGTAAGCATAAATCTGCGAGGGCGCAATCGAAGGATCGTTATCCACCATCCCCTTCTCGAAAGCCGCCACCGACTGATGCACAGCCGTAGGCTCGAGGAAGATCTCCGTCGAACCAGCCCACAAAACGACAACACGATCCACCGTCTTCTGGAAGTTCTGAATATCGGCAATCACCTGCTGCGCCAGGTCGCACTTATGCTTGCCCTGCTTTACGCGCGTACCGTTGAGCCGCTTCACATAGTGCTGATCAAAGACCGCCGGCATCGGCTGAATCGCCTCAAGAAAAGGCTTGATCTGCGAAAGATGATCCTGGTCAATCACCTTGGCATGCGCGGCAGCCTCGTAGACGTTGTCCTCGAAGATATCCCAGCCCGTAAAGACGATGTCGTCCAGGCTCGCCAACGGCGCAAAGTCCTTAATCAGCGGATGATTCTCATCCGTCCGCTTACCCAGGCGAATCGTCATCATCTGCGAGAGCGAGCCAATCGGCTTCGCAAGCCCGCGCCGCACCGCTTCAACACCAGCAATCAACGTAGTGGCCACGGCTCCCATGCCCACCACCATCACTCCCAGCTTGCCCTTCGCAGGCGCAATATCAGACGCCTTCAGGCCGCCTTGCACTTCACTCACCATTGCTTCGCTTAACCTTTCGTCTCATTCCGTGCTTCTGTTGTTGCTCTTGTTTTTCTTTCTGTTATTCCCTTTAGGGGAACCTGCTTTAACCCTCAGCAATCAAGCCTCATGCCCGGCCCGCGACTTCTTCCAGTGTGTCCAAACAAACCAGACAACACCAAGCACCAGCGCGATCTCCACCACCAGGTGAAAGCGGTGAAACCACTCGTGAAACTGCGGATCAGTCCGCCAGCGTTCGCCGAGCTTCATGCCCACATACGCCAGCGCAAAGCACCACGGCCACGAGCCTACGAAAGTATAGATGTGGAAGCGCAACTGTGGCATCCTGGCGATCCCCGCAGGCAGCGCAATAAAGGTGCGCACCACCGGCAGCAGACGCCCAACCAGCACCGTAATCGAGCCATACTTCTCAAAGAAGTAAGTCATCCGATCCAGATCTCGCCGGCTCATCAGTACATAGCGCCCATAGCGCTCCACCAGCGGCCGCCCGCCCCATGCGCCGATCCAATACGCAACGATCGAGCCCAGATTGCAGCCGATCGCGCCCGCCGTAGCCACCCAATAAATGTTGAACCGCCCGCCCACGTCGATCAACGACCCGGCAAACGGCATAATCACCTCAGACGGCAACGGAATACACGCCGACTCAATCCCCATCAGCAGCGCAATGCCCGCATATCCGGTAGACGAGATGACCCACACGACGAACTGCACAATGCTGGTAAGAATATGTTCTGTCACAGGCCCTCAGTATAAATTGCCCGCCAGCCCCAAAATCTCCGCATATGAAACCCAGACTTAGCGTTTAACACGCGCCGCTCTCACCGGTTCACCCCACACCAGCAAGTAAATCCCAAAGGCCATAGGCAAGCCGAAGCAAGTGGCAGCAAAGACATAACCACCCCAGCTATCGACCACCGGACCAATGCGAGCATTCCTGGGATTTCGCGGATCGTACAGAACGGTAACGCTCTCGCCCACCTGATAACCGCCATCGGCCTTCTGCCAGTCCACATGCCAGAAGACGCGCCCCTCCAACGTTTTAAAGGTGACCCGAGGACCAATCCTACGCGAAGAAGATCCGCGCTTATACCTGCCTTCGACCAGACCTGTGATCGTGCCCGGAACACGAATAGCCCGCGCGACGAAAGCATGATCCTGGATTCGCCCCCAGAGGAAGACGACAAGAAAAAAGCCGAAGAAGAGCACGCAAAGGCTGCCCATGACATACGAACGCTTGTTAGGCGGCTTACCAGTGTCCATCCCGTCTCCCATGATGAAGGCCAGCATACAGCACCACTGCTCCTCAACTACCGGAACCAAGGGAGCAGCAGCTAATCTAATACCGAGAAAGGTTTAACTGTGTCTGATACCCCCGCCGTCCCGCTCACCCTCGAAGGCTCCATGATGCTCCACCAGTTCTTCACCTTCAACTGGAAGGCCTGGCGCGCC
>Ga0206881_10273_pt1 | contig 12806 bp, 12 predicted proteins | sample Alteio_BWOrgCont_3_FD_152867 | JGI IMG/M metagenome (GOLD analysis project Ga0206881, IMG submission 152867) | Enriched cells from forest soil in Barre Woods Harvard Forest LTER site, Petersham, Massachusetts, United States -... | ecosystem: Environmental > Terrestrial > Soil > Temperate forest >...
AGACGGAAGTAAGTGCAACTGATGAGGCGACGGTTACGACTCGTTCACAGCCACCCAGCGGGCTTGAATCTGAAGCTCGTAGCGCTTTTTGCGGAGATAAACAGGCATCGCCAAGCCCTCGGTGAAGAAGTCGGCGAATACTGCGGGCCGGGCTCCGAAGATGTCGAGACCGGGGTGTGCGCCGGAATCGGCGGGTCCTGTTTCGCGCGGAGGAGGCGTCAGCGTCCCAGGATCAAGTGCCACGAGGGAAAGGCGCTCGGGCAGGCTTCCGGCAGTGCTCGAGACACGTGCGTAAAGCCGATGATAGCCCTTGCCGAGGAGCATTCTGTTCCCTGCTCTCAAGACCATCACGTAACTGAGGAGTTCCTTGGGGCCGAAACCGCCGTGGGGATGGACTCCAAAGATGAACTCCGCGTGAGGGAGTTCGATGGTGACTTCTGTGTCCATGTTCCTGCGCACGAAGTTCATACTCAACTGGGGGTTGCTGGCGGATGTGGGCAGGGTTCGCTCCACCCAGTCAGAGTCGTTGCCGCAGCTTCCGACGTGGCGGGCCGCCACGCCAACGACGATGTGGTGCTGGGCGACGACCAGTTGCATCGGGTCCAGCTTGAGGACCTGCACGCCCGAGACTCCGATGCCCGAGACGAATTGAAGAAAGCGCGCGGCGTGAGTATTTTCTTCCGCAGTGAGCGGGATTGGCTCGGGCGCCGGGGCTTCCCGCTGGGGCAGCGCGGCGGCTCGCCCGCGCCATTCGCGCCAAAGCGATTCAGCGGCTGTGGGAGTCAATGGCTGCTCAAAGACGCAGTCTTCGGTGAGGAAGCGGATCGCCTGCGCCTGCTCCATCCAGCCAAGAAGGGCTACTCCGGTGTAGGCTGCTCCGGGCGGCAGATCGGGATTTCCCAGATCCGGGATATCCATGTGGCTATCCATGTCAGGGGAGTCTATCACTCGTAGTGATTAGCCGATGCGCTGGCAAATTTGTTGACACTTTGTTTGCTTCGGCTGATATGCTTCGCTCGTTCAACTCACTATGACGGTGACGCGCCATGCGCATCTTGTGGATCTCCGACAGTCCCGATACGCCGTCAGGCTTCGGTAACGTCACGCGCTTCGTGTGCGAAGGCCTGGTGAAGCGCGGCCACAGCGTGAGCATTATCGGATGGCAGAGCAAGCAGGAGCAGGACTGGAACGGCTGCAAGGTGTTTCCGGCATCGGGCATGCTGGGCAGCCGATCGTTATTTCCGTTCCTGGTGCGCTATCGGCCGGAGATCGTAATTGCGCTGGGTGATGTGTGGTGGCTCCCGTACTTTTCCGCTCCGCACGTGCGGCGCCAGATGCAGCTGACGAATACGCCCTGGGCGCTTTACTTCCCTATCGATGGCGACATGGACGGCGGCGCACTGCCGCAAAGCTGGATCCAGATGCTAACGGAGGTAGATATCCCGATCGCGATGAGCGAATTCGGACGGGCCGCTGCGAGTCAGTCGGGGATCAACTGCAGATACATTCCTCATGGCGTGGACCGCAGCTTCTTTTATCCACCGGCGGATCGCGAGCAGGCGAAGGCGGAGGTTGATGCTCAGGGGAAATTTTTGATTCTTTCCGACAGCCGCAACCAGCCACGCAAGATGCTTCCGCGGCTGCTGGATGTTTTCGCGAAGTTTGCGGTAGGCCGTCCGGATGCGCTGCTGCACCTGCATACCGATCCGGAGGACGAGTTCACCAAGTCGGGCATTTACTCCTATGACGTTCGCGCCGATTTGGGGCACCTCGGAATTGAATCACAGGTGCGGTTTACTCCAGGGATGAAGCTGCAGAAAGGCGGCGGGGTCCCGTTGAGCCAGCTTGCGATGTACTACCGGGCTGCGGACGTTCACTTGCTGGCGTCAAGCGGTGAGGGGTTCGGTCTACCGACGTTGCAAGCCGCGGCTGCGGGCGCAGTTCCCATGGCGAGCGATTACAGCGCCAGCCGTGAACTTGTGCGGGGGCATGGCGAGGCGATCAATGTCGCCGAGTGGAGCGAGAACGAGTTTGGCATCCGGCGGGCGCTGATCGATGTTGACCATGCCGTGCAGAAGCTGGCGATGTTTTATGACGATCGCGAACTGCTGGCCGAACGGTCGAAACAGGCGGCGCAGTTTGCAGTGGCGTATGACTGGAACAAGGTTCTCGACCAGTGGGATGAGCTGCTTCGATCTGTGGCGAATAACAGCAGGCGAATGTCGCGAGTGGTGGCGACGCAGTCGCTTCCAGACAGCCTGGTGAGCAAGTACATCCCGGGTGTTCCAGCCGGGTCGGTCAAGGTGAATGTGGTGGAACACAAGTTTGGCCGACTGGAGGCGGGAATCATTGCGGATACCAAGGGACATCTTTCGGATGTTCGGATTCCGGCGATCCAGAAGGCGTGCGAGGTGGGCGGCGTTCGCGTGGTGCGGTCCCCCGCCTACATTGGTGTTGGTCCGGGAGATGAGGGTATCTTTAGCGAATTGAAGCGCATTTTTCCCATCCTTGGAGGATGGGTTGCGGTGCAGGGCAGCGCGGAGGGCGAGGCACCCGAAGGGCTTAGTCACGTTTTCTTGGACAGATGGGAAGAAGCGAGATATGATCTTGCGCAGTCCGTTTTACTGCTCAATGTTCACGGCGGACTTCCCGATGCGACGTTGCTGGACTCCGCTCTCTATGGCGTGCCTTGCATCGGCTGGCAGAAATCAGAAGCACAGCAAATACTTTGGCCGGAACTAACTACGGAGAACGACGCTGACGCAGTGAGGTTAGCGCGCATTCTCTTGACCAATTCCGCAACGTTGCGTAGCCTAGCTGCCCGTGGGCGCGCGCACTGCCAAAAGTATTACGCGCCGAGTGAGGAGGACGCCGCTGCATGGCTGCGCCGACTGCACTCAGCAAAATCGCCGTATGCGATGACTGGTACGAGGTGATCCGCCATGGCTTTCCAGATGTACATGGTTGCCTTCAACGGAGATTTTTCGCAAGCCGTGTCGCGCGATGTGCAGCACCACATACGTAAACATAATGGCGTGACGTTGATGGTAATGAAAACGGGAATCATCGGGGCCTTCGATGACAGCATGGTGCCGTTTGTGCAGGCACATCCGAGCGTAAAGCTGGTGGGAGGCGTGACCCTGAGCCCGAACGGATACGCGGCGGACCGGTTGCAGAGAATTTTTGCGGAGAACCTGGCGAAGCAGATTCAAGTTAAGCCTCAGTAGGCCATTAGCAAAACCCAAGGAGGTGTCTGGTGCCAAATGTTGGAGCAGAACTAGCAAGTGTACCCTTCGGCAAAATGATCTACGACATGGCCTCGGCCATTGCGAGGAGCCAGATTGCCCTCGATAAGGCTTCGATCGAACTGGTCAAGGTTCTTGCCGGGACGACTTTCGACTACGTTCCCGACGTGGTGGAAACTCTTCTTCCGAATCCACGGCAGGTGAAGGGTGCGAATGGCGCCCCGCTCGTGGATTCGAATGGCGATCCGGTCATGATTACGGGCGTGCTCGTACAAACGGATGTCGGAGATTCCTTCCCGCTGACACTTCTACAGGCAGGCGTGAACCCGACCTTCTATGCGTTCACGAACTCGCAGATTGAAGTGAAGATGTCGATTACTAGCACGCAGGAATCTTCAAATACTTTCAGCGTCGGGGTGTCTGTAACAGCGTCTGCCGATTTCCTGTTCGCGTCGGGATCCGTTTCCAGCCACGTGAATTTCACGAGCGCGAACAAGTATTCGTACTCTGTAACCGGATCGAGCTCGATGTCGACGGTGCTGAATCCGGTCCCGCCGCCGAAGAACATGATGCCAAGATTCTTCCTGGTAAATGCTATCGATCCAACAAAGGTCACGATCAGCCAGAGTTAGTATCTGGCGAAGCGGCCTGGAGCCGGCTGGATGCGATGAGATCCGGCCGGCTCGGCGAGTTGCCTGCTTACCTATACCATGGCAACGCGACCGATGCATGATGTGAAGCTGAACAGTCGTTGAACTGGGGGTTTCCGTGGCAACCAACGTCGGAGCAGAACTGGCGAGTGTCCCGTTTGGAAAGATGATCTACGACATGGCTTCGGCGATTGCGCGCAGCCAGGCAGCGCTGGACATGTCATCGATTCAATTAGTAAAGGTGCTGGCAAACACCTATTTCGACTACGTGCCGGATGTGGTGGAAACGCTGACACCCCAGCCCCGCCAAGTTCAGGTGTTATCGTCCGGTGTCGAAGTCGGCCTTACCGATGCGGATAACAATCCTGTGATCGTGACCGGCGTTCATGTGGATGCCGATGTTGCACCCAGCTTTCCGATGACGCTGTTGCAGGCCGGGGGTAAACCCGACCTTTTACCAGTTCACGAATTCAACGATTCTGATCAAGATGTCGGTGACGAGTACGACCGAGATTGACGACAGCCTTTCGGTGACGATCGATTCGCAGAGCAATAATCGCGGATTCTTTTTCAGCTCAGGCAGCGTGACGTCGCACGTCAATGCATCGTTTGCGGGCAAGTATTCATATTCGGTAGAAGGCTCGAGTTCGCTACAGACGACGCTGGCCTGCGTGCCGCCGCCAAAAGCTATCATGCCGAGATTCATTCTGGTAAATGCCATGAATCCCGCGAACGTACAAGTCAACCAGAGCTAGCTGTTATCGGACGAAAAAAGCGTGGCGCAGGCCCGGAATCACGGTTATCGTTCCGCGCGCTGAAACACCGCTGAATTCTTCCTTTAGGACGGCGGCTGAATCGATACGAGTTCCGCAGGGAGGAGCAATGGCAACCGGACCCACGATCACAGATGTTGGCAGCGAATTGCAGGAAGTGCAATTCGGGGAGATGATTCGGAGCATCGCGCAGGGCATCGCCGACGGCCAGCATGCACTCGATATGGCGGCGGTGCAAACATTGATTGCCTTGTCGAACACCTACGTCGACATCATCCCGGAAGTGTCGGAGGTCATTACGCCACAGCCGCTGACCGTGCCGATTTCAGGTCAGCCATCGATTGAGGTGACTGGAGCGCGCGTTACCGCTGTTGCTTCCGACCCGGTTCCGATTACCGCTCTTCAAGCCGGGCTGCTGCCGACGTTTTACCAATTCACAGAAGTTGATATCGCGCTGAAGATTTCGATCGCATTGCGGCAGGTGACGCAGACGGAAACGGATGGAACGCAGACGACTGGGATCTTCGCGTTTGGATCGCACGTGAATTTCCGGACCCAGAATACTTATTCTTATTCGGTTGATGCCTCATCGAGCGTAACCGCGACTCTTAAGCCGGTTCCTGCAAATCTGCGGTTAACGCCGCAGACGATTACTGTCAATGCCCTGGGGAAGACTCCGATAGTGAATACGACTTCGTAAGGGTGTGGACACGAGTAATGCATAACCATTTTTCCTGAGGCGTTCCGATGACGACAGATCCGCTGGCGAATGCAGTCGAAACTTTCTCCGCACCGATCGAGAGCGTAATTATCGCTCTGGGTCAGGGTATCGCGGATGCTCAGAAGGCACTGGATAACAATTCGATTGCTGTGCAGCAATCGATCGATACTGATCCCGTGCTTTCGCAGTACGGACTGCAGGCGACCTGGTACCAGTTCCCTACCGTCAACATGCAGATCAAGATGTCGATGAGCATTACACAGGACAACCAGACGCAGAGCTCACCAAACGTGGGAGGCTCGCAGTTGCTGCTGAGCCCGGCCAGATTTCGCATTATTGCCCAGCCGCTCAGTGCGTCATTTCAGAATCAGTTCAACTACGACGCAAAGGCGGCCACGGAGATCAACCTGACCCTGGTACCGGTTCCTCCGCCCAGGAGCGGCGACCAGGTGACGACCCCGCCGCAGATGACGCCGGCTGCATCGCAGGCGGCGGCTCTTGCCAGCGGCGCGCCCTTTGTCACAACGAAGAACGCGCAAGGGGCGACGGTCGACGCACAAGGCAACGTCTATGTAATCATCACCAACTTCAACGCCACGGCACGCGTGTGGTACGTCATCCAGTACGCGCCTTCAAATGCGGCGATCCCCACCGTGGTTGTGGCAGTAGACGATGCGACGCAGACTGCGCGCATCCTGAGCACCTAACCCATGTTGAGCACCTAAGTAGTGAGGACCCACGTGCCCAAAAGGAAGAACCCGTCCAAGGAGAAAAAGAGCGCGGCCAAAGAGCAGACCGCGCCGAATGTAACGCGCCAGACGACTGGGCCAGAGGCGACGGCAAAATCACACGCTGAGGCGCCGAACCTGGCGATCGCGGGCGGTCCAATTGGGATCATCGATAACCCGATAAGGCTTCCTATCTTCTTCAATACGAATCCGGCAATCAGTTCCCTGTCGCCAGCGGGCGCGGTGGTGGGCGGTGGTGACTTTACACTGACGGTTCTCGGAAGCAATTTCGGTAGCGGCTCAACTGTTTTGTGGAACGGCTCCGCCCGAACGACAACGGCTGTGAGCTCGACTCAACTCACTGCAGCAATTGGCGCCGCAGACCTGGCAGCGGTGGCAACAGTCAATGTGACGGTGCAGAACCAGGGCGCGGCCGGCACCGCACCAGTGACCTCAACAGCAATTACCTTCAACATCATTCCAAGCTGGCCGGCGATTCAAAACCAACTGAGCGCGATTACCAATTTTCCAGCTGATCTACTGACGCAAATCAATACATTCGTGACGCTGCAGACCTCGCAGGTCAACGCTCTCAACACGCAGGTGCAAACAGACCAGACAACTCAGGCCAATTTGCAAACGCAGCTGAACAATGCCAATACCACCATCGCTCAGCAGGCCGCTCAGATCACGAGTCTCGAGGGTCAGGTTGCAGCGGCTACATACCAGACGGCCTCGCCATACGACGTAGCGAATTCGTTCAAGGGCGTAGTGGACCAGATTCAGCAGAGCGCGCAGAGTGCAGGTGGCATCCAGACCACGGTGACGAATATGAATGTGCAGTTGAAGTCCCTGGTCAGTGTTCAGACTCCTGCTGCCGGCGGCGCGCCGATGGCAAGCCTGGTGTTTCCGTCTCCAACTGCTCTGCCCGATCCGCAGCACCTCTCCACACTATCCCTCACTTTCAGCGCGATTCCCAGCCTCAAGGCCGCAGCCTCGGTCAGCCCAACGCCGACTCCAACACCTACCCCAACGCCAGTGCCCACACCAACACCTACGCCTGCGCCCACTCCGGTTCCGACCCCTGCTCCCACACCACCGCCTACACCCGCGCCAACACCGGCACCGACGCCAACCCCCGTTCCGACGCCAGCTCCTACACCACCGCCTACGCCCGCGCCAACACCGACTCCAACCCCTACACCGCCGCCCACGCCCGTTCCGACGCCAGCTCCTACACCACCGCCTACGCCCGCGCCAACACCGACTCCAACGCCAGCACCGACACCCGCACCCACTCCTGTTCCGACGCCTATTCGGCCGGTGCCATTGCCTCACCCTGGACCACCGATTTTAAAGACGCCGCTTGCCGGAACAGCCACAACTCAGGACGAAACAGTTAAAACTGCTGGGGTCAAGACAGGAGCGGGTTCGGAAGCTAAAAGTGGAACGAAGGCAGTGCCACCAAGCAAGGGTTCATAGTGCCAACTGAGGATGGCTGGCCAACAGCGGAGCAGGTAACAACGCCAGCGGACGGATGGACGGCGAGGAGAGAGATCAGGAGAGCGCCATGCCCCTAGTCACAGACAACATCAACGAGGCGCGCTCGGCGTATGTGAGCCTGGAACTGTTGGCGAATGCCACACAGCAGAATGTCGTGACACTGCGCGCGACAGTCGAGAGTCTTTCCTCTTTGCAATCGACTATCCTTGACACCGCACGAACGCAGAGTGATTTTACGGCTGCCCAGATCTCTACGAATGCTCAGCTAACGACACAGCAGGTAACGACTGTCCTGCCAGATATCACACTCGATAATTTCATCGCTGCGCTCGGCCTTTCCGTTGCGCTTGCGGAAGCGACGATGCCAGACCGTGCGATCAATAGTGTGCAAGCGTCTGTGCAGAGCTACCTGACGTTTGCTCCAGATTCCAATGGGGTGATGGTTCCGGGGCTGCGGTTGTATCAGCCTGAGTTGGGAGAGCCATCGGCATTGGCCACGACGTCGTTTGAGCTGGCGAAGACAGTCTCTGCTGGAGCTCCGGCACCGCGAAGCCTCTACACCGTGTTGCAGGCTAAGCAGACGACCTTTGCGGATCCATTCTGGGCGAAATTTACATCGGGTAATCCGGCCACGGAGCCTGCTGTGTCGATTGTGGCCGAGGTGGGGAAGGTTTTCTCGATGACAGGCAACTGGTCGTTTCCATATCTACTGCAGGAGGCATCGACGATCGCGGGACTGGAAACGACGCTGGCCGGCCTGTTGACGGGTGTCACGCCGGCGAATGCTGTCGCGGCTTACACAGTGTCGGTGCAGGTCCTTACTTCGCTTATCCAGGCGCTCGGCGCCCGATCTGTGCATGTGGCAGGCGACTTGTTTGCGCTGGCGACAGCGCTTGATGCCACGACTAATCTCGCTTCAGCGTTGATTCCGTGAACAAGCGGGGCCAGACTTCGGACGTCCCCAGGCAGTCGACTACAACTCTGCGACGGCGGGAATTTCAAGAGAGCCGGCGAGCCGAACGAGCAGAACCGGCCACAGCAAAACCAGCCCGGGCAGACATCGAAGAGCCTGCGAAGAAGCTTCGCGAGCAGCGGCCACGGCCTGCGCGCTGGGCGCTGCTTCGTGAAGAAGTACGAGCAGCGACTCAGGCCGCCGAGACGCTGCTATCCCAGGCAACCGAAGATCGCGCCGCTCAATTAAAGGTCGAGGCAAACGTGGCTCAACGGGAGAGAGCTGCGCAACGCGTGTCGGGGGAGCAGGCGATTCATGCAGCGGCGCTACTACAACGCGAGATCGACCAGGAGCACCTTCGCGCTGGTGGCGAGTCGGAAAAGCAACGTATGGAAAGGCAGCAAGAGGCGGAGGCGCGCCGGCAGCGCGAGGAAGAATTGCACGTGGCCATCCTGCGCAAGAAAGCGCAGAGACAACACGCCACAGCAACCAGATTGGATGAGGAGGCGCCCCGGAGGCGAAGCCCGCGCGAGTTGAGCTTGAGTCACCGGTTCCGAAAGAGCGCTTCGTCAGAAGCGAAGTTGAACGGGAGCAGCGGGCCGCAGAGCGGGAAATCGCGGAGGCTGCGGCGGCGACGCGTCGGGATGAGCGGCGAGAGCTGAAGCGACAGGCCGCAGTGCAGGTTCAGTTGGAGAACCAGGTGCCGGATGAGCGCGCGGCTCCGGTGGCGAGAAGACAGCCTATGCCGGCCGAGCGGCAGAAGCCTGCGGTGCGCTTATCGGTGTCACCGAGAGCAATCAGCGGCGGCAGTACGACGAGGTCCATCTCCGCTGCTCCGGCGGCGAGCGCAGTTGTGGCCCCGACGCCCTCCGCGGATACGACGCCTCTGGTGCATACGTACGGCAACTTCATCATCGATCAGAATGGAGACGCTTTAGCGCTGCGCGGCGTTACGGTGCTGGGTCTGGATTCCGTGGCTCCGCAGGGCGGCCAGACAGTCGCCGATGCGCTCTCGCTAAATGCGAGCAATCTCGCTACGATAACCGATCAATGGGGTGCGAACCTGGTGCGGCTGACGTTTGGGACGGCCACGATCCTGAACGGCAACGGAAACCTCGGGTCGAGTGACTTGCTGGCGGGGCTGGATCTGACCATCGCTGCGATTACGGACGCGGGCGCGTACGTGCTGCTAGCGCTTGAGGCCGCGGCCGGTGCCGGGCCGGCGGATGCGGACACGGTTCAGGTATGGCAAAGCCTGGCGGCGAGATATCAGAGTGAACCACGAGTTTTCTACGAGGTATTTGCTTCGTCGAGTCCCATCCCCGGGAATTTTATGGCTGCATTTGCAACTGTAATTGCGACGATTCGACAGCTGGATCTGTCGTCGCTAATTTTTGTGCCGGGAAGTGCGAACGGGCTCGATGTGACCGGCGTGCCGCTCCGCGATGCCGGCGGCGATCCTGTTACGAATCTGGTTTACACAATTTCAGTCTCGCTAAAGAACGCGCCGGATCCGGATGTGCTCAGTGCGGTGTCAGCGGTCTATCCAGTGTTTGCTTCTATGTGGTCGGATGATGGATCGGACCTAGGACGGCAGGCCTCGCGGATAGCTGACCTCTTCGAACGCTGCGCGATCGGATGGGCGGCGGCGAACTGGAACAGCGATCCACGGCTGGTCATGGATGCGGGCGGCGGCGATTTTACTCCGACGATCTGGGGCAACGTAGTCTTGCGCGCCATAAAGCTAACTACGCCGCCATTGCTTGAGCCTGCGGATGCACCTGCTTCTCTGGCGGTGGTACAGGCGGAGGGTCCGACGCTGTCGCGGCTTTCGACTTCAGGCAATTTCATTCTCGACGAGTCCGGTCAGACGATCGTCTTGCGCGGCATAACGGTGGTGGGACTGGACACTGCTGCGCCTGCGTCCGGGCAGACTCTGGCGGATGCGCTCTCGATTGACGAAGACAATCTTGCATTGGTGACGGGGATCTGGGGATTGAACCTGGTACGGCTTCCCTTTCAAGCGCAGACCGTGTTGGCAGGCAACGGCTCGGTTCCGTCTGGAAAGATTCTCGCAGGACTGGATTCGGCAGTGACGCTGATTTCGGAGGCCGGAGCTTATGTGCTGCTGGCACTCGAGGCAGCACCGGGAGCAACACTGCCCGATGCTTCAACACAACAGGCGTGGCAGACGCTGGCGAAACGATACAGGGATAAGCCGGGGATTCTGTACGAGATTTACGCCTCGATAGAGGCGCTGGGTTCGGGGTGGATCCAGACTGCGTTGAGCCTGATTGGAACGATTCGCTCACAGAATTCTGCGGCGACGATTTTTGTGAATACGGGGAACGGGGTCGATTTTACCGGGTTTCCGCTGCTGCTTCCGACTGGCGATCCGATTTTTAATTTGGTTTACACCGTGAATATTTCGCCGCAGAATTCGCCGGGACCGGACGATGGGCCGCTGGCGAGCTTTGCGGACTCGTCTCCGGTGTTTGTGTCAACGTGGTCGGACGATGCGACGAATCCGAGCCGCGTGTCTCCTTATGTCGGCGATTTCTTCGCGCGACACAGCATCGGGTTTGCGGCAGCGAATTGGAATGCAGATCCGAGACTAGTGACGGACGCAGTCAATCACGACTTCACTTCGACATCCTGGGGACTGATTGCGGGACGTGCGGCGACTCTGCCTATGCGGCAGATGCTAGAGCGCTTCAGGAAATAGTGTTAGCCCTGGTGAGATCGCGCAGGGCCGCCGCTCCCAGCATCTCCTAAAACTGTGAGACCCTTCTGACACAGTTACATTTTTACGATATCGTGGTCGCGCCGGTCATAGATCGGCCCGTACGGGCTCTGGCGGCTGCGCGGAGCAATGTAGTAGTTGAGCCGTGGGTCATTGAACGGGTAGTTGTACGTTTCATGATCGCCGTCTCCACCCCATTTGCGGCGGTAGTATTCGCGATTGAGTCTGTGAGTGAGGGCGTTCTGGCGGCCGAGGACGCTATCCGATAGAACGCTGTTACTGCCGGCATGGGTGACATTTGTGTCGGGACAATTCTCCTCGTGCAGCCCCGAAAGAGCCGCCCGGCGCGCGTAGTCCTGGTCCTCACAATAGGCGGGAAAGATATTCTCGTCGAAGCATCCAAGCTTCTCGATGGCGACGGGATTGATGGCAAAGCAGGAGTATCCGACGCTGGGCTGGCGTTGATTGAGGCGCTGATGGAAGCCAGCGCAGCTCACGATGTATCGATCGCGGCAGCCCGCCGCTTTTTCGGCGAGCTTGCCGAGGTCGCCGGAAACGAACGCGACATCGTCGTTGGCAATGATGACAACATCCGCGCGAGCGGCGTAGGCGGCAAGCATGCCTTCGTTCCAGCTTCTCGATACGCCACGATTGACGCCGTAGGGATAGTAGGTCACCAGCGGGCTTTGCGCCATGCGGATGCATGACTGGGTGAGCTGCGGATATCGCGAGTGTAGAAAGAGATGACACTCGATGGTGTGGCGCTCGGCAGCGCGAGCGGTCTCGAGCACGCTGGCGGCGCACGCGGTCGAGCTGTAGGCGATCGTGACGACGGCGATTTTCATGGGGTCGAGTCGCCTCATGATAGACGGGTGATTCTGGGACTCCAAGATTCTTGCGGCCGCGTTTCCGAGATGGGGTTCTACGGTACTTTGGCACTCCCTCCCAGGCGGCCCAGGTTGGCTTTTGCGGCGGCATGATCGGGAGCAATGCGCAGGGCATGCTCGAAATCCTCGCGGGCGGAGGAGGAATTGCCGGCACGCGCTTCGAGGACGCCGAGGTTGTTCCATCCATCGGCGTCGGAAGCGTTGAGGCGCAGAGCCTCTCGCTGTTCGGCGATGGCCTGACGCAAATCGCCAGTGGCTTCCATGACCTGCGAGAGCATGGCATGTACCTGCGGGTCATTGGGAGTAAGACGGAGCGCTTCTCGTAGCTGCCGGACTGCATCGGCGTAGCGGCCCGACTGCGCGTAGGCGAGCGCAAGTTGCTGGTGGACGATGGGATCGTCGGGACCGCGCTGCGCAGCTTTTTCCAGGAGATCCATCGCCTGCGCAGGCTGGCCCTGATTCAGGGCGAGTAGGCCGAGTGCTTCGAGGGCCTCGAGATTCTGGGGATCGATGCGGAGAGCGGCTGCGAATTCGGATTGCGCCGCTTCCTGGTTCCCTTCTTTGAGCAGCGCCTGGGCCAAACCGCTGTGCGCGCTGGCGTCAT
>Ga0206881_10275_pt1 | contig 12766 bp, 10 predicted proteins | sample Alteio_BWOrgCont_3_FD_152867 | JGI IMG/M metagenome (GOLD analysis project Ga0206881, IMG submission 152867) | Enriched cells from forest soil in Barre Woods Harvard Forest LTER site, Petersham, Massachusetts, United States -... | ecosystem: Environmental > Terrestrial > Soil > Temperate forest >...
AAATTAGATTTGGAAGATAGTATCGAAGAAAAACTAAGGTTGTTAATTATACCATTTAATAATTTAGAAAAAGAGGAATACTTAAGCAAACAAGAACTTAGTAAAATACTTAATTTTCTTCACTTTTGCTGTTATGGTGACTATTATAGTATTGATGACCCAAATTTTCAAAAGTTTCAAAACTACCTAACGCTACGAATGAAAACATATGAAGAAATTTTACCTGAAAATATAAAGGTCAAATAACTACCTGTTCGGTAAATTAATCATATGATGTCGAACAAGTTCAGTATGACCTTTTCAACTTTCAACATACTCTATCATTAATTGTCTACACCAGCTCCGCCTGCTTCTCTGTCTTTTTCGCATTAGCTATAGAAACCTGTTGAACCAAATTTCCGGCCAATTCATTAAATGCTATTGCTTGTGGGGTATCAGTTTGCAAAGCGGCTGGTCTTCCGGCATCTCCTGCTTCGCATATACTTTGCACAAGCGGTATTTGCCCCAGGAAAGGTATCTGCAATTCATCTGCTAAATTCTTAGCGCCATCTTTTCCAAATATGAAATATTTGTTGGCAGGTAGTTCAGCCGGAGTAAAGTATGCCATGTTTTCAACTATTCCTAATATAGGCACATTAATTCCTTTTTGCTGGAACATAGCAATGGATTTGCGTACATCGGTAAGAGCCACATTTTGTGGAGTGCTTACTATCACTGCTCCGGTAATTTGTGCTCCGGTAACCAGGGAGATTTGAATATCGCCTGTTCCGGGAGGCAAGTCAATTAAAAGATAATCGAGGTCGCCCCAACTGGCATCATTGATTAGTTGCATCAATGCTTTAGAAGCCATTGGTCCGCGCCATACCACAGCCTGTGTGTCGCTTAAAAAGAAACCGATAGAAAGTAGCTTTACACCATAATGTTCCAAAGGAATCATCCAGGTTTTGCCATCGCGGTCTTCCAGCAGAGGCTTTTCTTGAACCGCATTAAACATGATAGGCACCGAGGGGCCATATATATCAGCATCCAGCAAGCCAACTTTAGCTCCTTGCTTGGCAAGTGCTACAGCCAGGTTAGAAGCAACGGTTGATTTACCAACTCCTCCTTTACCCGATGCTACAGCAATTATATTTCGTACTCCCGGCAACACATTTTCTTTAGAAGTTCTTTTAGATGTAACCTTCGAACTCATGGTTACATTCACGTCAGCTTCCTTATCTACATAATATATCACTGCATTTACGCTTGCTTTATGAATCATTTCTTTCATAGGACAGGCAGGGGTAGTAAGTACAACAGTAAAGCTTACTTTTTTACCATCAATTTTCAAATCCTGCACCATTCCAAGGGTGACAATATCTTTATCGAAATCAGGGTCAATTACATTCTTTAATGCTTCTATTACTTGTTCTTCAGTTATCATATTTCTAAATTTTATGTAAAGTTATGAATTATTGTAGTTTTATAGTTTCAGTTCTGTTGCCGGGTCCCAAAAGAGCTTATCAAAATTGACGATGGTATCTTTCTTCACTTTGATACCTTCTTTTTTAAGCAAGGCTTCCATGCCCGGAGGCCCAAAATGATGCCTTCCCGAAAGTTGCCCGCTGCGGTTTACCACTCGATGGGCAGGTACGGAAGGCTTTTGTCCGTGGGCATTGTTCATAGCCCAACCGACCATACGTGAAGATTGCGCCGAACCAAGATATTTCGCAATTGCGCCATACGAAGTAACCCGCCCCTTAGGTATCTGGCGGACAACTTCATATATCATATCGTAAAAATCGTTCATGCTTTAAAAGAGACGCAAAGTTATACCATATACTTTTACTTAACATTATCTTAAAGCTCGGATATGTGAATTTTCCGTATGTTTGTTGGGTTATAGGAATATATAATCTATGAAAATTGCGATTTTATCAAGGAGCCCGGAGTCTTATTCCACCAAAAGGCTTGTGGAAGCCGGGACGACCAGGGGACATGAAATGGTGGTGCTCGACCACTTAAAGTGTGTATTAGTAATTGAACAGGGCAAACCCCACGTTTATTATAAAGGCGAAGAAATAACGGAAGTAAATGCCATTATCCCGCGCATCGGGGCATCTGTAACATTTTACGGATCTGCTGTAGCGCGTCAGTTCGAGATGATGAAGATATTTTCGGCTGTGGAATCACAGGCGCTTGTGCGCTCCAGGGATAAACTCCGCTGCCTGCAACTGCTTGCAAAGGGGGGTATACCCATACCCAAATCTGCTTTTGCCTATTCGCCCAAGAGTGTAGATAGCGTAATTGACCAGGTAGGTGGAATTCCTGTTATTATTAAATTGCTTGAAGGCACACAGGGACTGGGTGTTATTTTAGCAGAAACCCGTATTTCTGCCAAGTCGGTTATTGAAGCTTTTTTAGATGTTCAGGTAAATATATTGGTTCAGGAATTTATAAAAGAAGCCGATGGTTCAGATGTTCGTGCTTTTGTAGTAGACGGACAAGTAGTAGGCGCTATGCGGCGTAAGGGCGCGGAAGGAGATTTTCGCTCGAACTTGCATAGGGGTGGCACTTCCGAAGTGGTGAAATTAACTACCCAGGAAAAAGCCCTTGCGGTAAAATCGGTAAAACATTTAGGCTTAGGTGTTGCCGGGGTAGATATGTTGCCCACTAAACGCGGATACGTGGTAAATGAAGTAAATTCTTCTCCAGGCTTAGAGGGCATTGAAAAGGCTACAGGTAACGACATTGCCGGAAAGATTATAGAATATTGTGAACGCAATGAGCATACCACAGCCGACTAATCAATTTGATAATTAATTAGCCTGAAATCATCAATTAAACATGGATTTTTTAAGCCCCTCCCATTTTCCCGATTACGAACTTATTGATTGCGGGAATTTCGAAAAACTAGAACGATTTGGTGAATACATTACTATTCGTCCCGAACCTCAGGCTGTTTGGGATTCCTCGTTAAGTAATAACGACTGGCAAAAAAAGGCGCATGTGCGTTTTCTGCCTCATTCCAGTTATGCAGGTAATTGGGAAAAACTGAAACCCATGCCCGATAATTGGGAGGTAAGTTACACATTGCCCAATGGTCCGGCGATACGATTCAAATTATCACTTACATCCTTCAAGCATGTAGGTATTTTCCCCGAACAAGCTGTTCACTGGGATTATATATATCAACACATGTCCTCCTTTAAAGGTGCTGAGAAACCACGCTTTTTAAACCTCTTCGCCTATACGGGCGGAGCTTCCTTAGCTGCTAAAGCAGCAGGTGCTGATGTTATTCACCTTGATTCGGTAAGACAAGTAGTAAGCTGGGCTAAAAACAACATGGAACTGTCGAAACTTGACAATATCCGCTGGCTTATTGAAGATGCCATGAAATATGTGAAGCGTGAAATAAAACGCGGCAGCAAATACCAGGGTATTATATTGGATGCACCGGCTTACGGGCATGGCCCCGATAAGGAACAATGGAAACTGGAAGATAACCTGAATGAAATGGTACATAGCGTTTTGCAGATTTTAGCCCCGGAAAAACATCTATTGATTCTCAATACCTATTCTCTCGGATTCTCATCCTTAATTATTGAGAATCTTCTTAAAAAGAAATATAAGAACCTGCAAACCGGAGAGCTGTTTTTGCCATCCTCATCAGGATACAAATTGCCTCTTGGTGTCTTCGGAAGGGTTGTTTCGGGTTTGTAAAAGTGCTGATTATAAGGTATTTTTACGGAAAGTTTGGTTATTCCGAAATAGATATTCAACTTTGCAACCCGAATTATATAATTTAAAATTGTGAATTAGGAATCAGAATTCGAGATCTCCGCAATCCAATTACTAATTCCTAATCGCTAATTCCTAATTGAAGAAATGGCTAAAAACTTATTGATTGTAGAGTCGCCCGCTAAAGCTAAAACGATTGAAAAATACCTTGGGAAGGATTTTATAGTCAAGTCGAGCATAGGACATATTCGCGACTTGCCTGAAAAAGGCATTGGAATAGATATTGCCCATGACTTTGCGCCTGATTATGTTGTTTCCCCCGATAAAAAGAAAGTAGTAGCCGAACTTAAAAAACTTGCTAAAGAAGCTGAAATAGTATGGCTGGCAACGGATGAGGACCGTGAAGGAGAAGCCATTGCATGGCATCTGCTGGAAGAACTCGGAGTAAAAGAAAGTAAAACCCGCAGGGTGGTTTACCATGAAATTACCAAAAGCGCCATTGAAGATGCCATTAAACACCCGCGGAGTATAGACAGGGCTCTTGTAGATGCCCAGCAGGCAAGACGTATACTCGACAGGCTTGTAGGATATGAACTTTCCCCTGTATTGTGGAGGAAAGTAAAGCCTTCCTTATCAGCAGGAAGGGTGCAGTCGGTTGCTGTTCGCTTGATAGTAGAACGGGAAAGGGAAGTAAATAGTTTTACTGCCGTTTCATATATTAAGGTAGATGGGTTATTCAATGCAAATAGTACCAATTTTCATGCCGAGCTAGATAAGAGGTATGAAAATGAACAACAAGCAAATGAATTTCTCACTAAAATAAAAGCCGCTGATTTTTTTGTACGGGATCTTGAAAAGAAACCTGCTAAACGCTCTCCATCTGCTCCATTTACCACATCAACATTGCAACAAGAGGCAAGCCGAAAGCTTAGCTTTTCTGTTTTGCAAACCATGCGTGTAGCACAAGGCTTATATGAGCGTGGAGATATTACCTATATGCGTACGGACTCCGTAAACCTTTCGCAACAGGCTATTAATGGCGCTAAAGAAGAAATTGAAAAATTATTTGGACCTAAGTACGCCCAGACAAGACAATATAAGACTAAGTCTTCCGGAGCACAAGAGGCCCACGAAGCTATACGCCCTACCGATTTTTCCGCTAAGGAAATAGATGGACACAATGATAACGAAAGGCGTCTATATGACCTGATCAGGAAACGCACCATTGCATCGCAAATGGCTAATGCTGAAATTGAAAAAACAGTTATTACTATTGGCCAAAATGCTACAAAGGATAATTTTATTGCAACCGGTGAAGTAATTACTTTCGATGGTTTTCTAAGGGTTTATTCCGAATCGGATGATGATACCGAAGAAGAACAAAATTCAGAAACACTTCCGATGGTAAAAGCGAATGAAAAATTAAATTTCATAGAAGCGAATGCCACTCAACGCTTCCCATCACCTCCGCCCAGATATACAGAAGCCAGCCTTGTGAAAAAGTTGGAAGCGCTTGGTATTGGACGGCCTTCTACCTATGCGCCTACCATTTCAACGGTGCAGAAAAGAGGGTATGTTGTAAAAGAAAATAAAGAAGGAACCCCAAGACAATATAAAGTACTTACACTTAAAAATGGAGAAATAAAATCAGCCACCAAAACAGAAATAACCGGTGCGGAAAAAGCCAAGCTATTCCCAACCGACATAGGTTCTGTGGTTACTGATTTCTTGATTGAGAACTTTGGCGAAATATTAGATTACAATTTCACGGCCAATGTGGAAGAGGAATTTGACATTATAGCAGAAGGAAAACTCTCATGGACTAAAATGCTCCACAAATTTTATAACCCTTTCCATATTACTGTTGAAAAAGCAACGGCAGTAAAAGAAAGGGCTTCGGGCGAGAGATTACTTGGACAAGATGCCAACGGCAAAAACGTATATGCTAAAATAGGAAGATACGGACCCATGATTCAGATTGGGGATATTACAGCTAAAGACGACGAAGAGATTAAGGCAGAAGACAAGCCCAAATACTCCAAATTACGCGCTGACCAGCGCATGGAAACCATTACCCTGGATGAAGCTCTCAATTTGTTTAAAATGCCACGTAAAGTTGGGGTATATGAAGATAAGGAAATGTCTGCGGGCATTGGCCGGTTTGGCCCATACATCAGGCACGACAGTAAGTTTTATTCTATTCCGAAAGAAGATGACGTGTATACGATAGATGAGGTGCGTGCCATTGAAGTAATTAAGGATAAGCGCCAAAAAGAAATAGAGAAAACAATCAACGTATTTGCGCACGATCCTGAAGTAAGAGTGCTCAAAGGTCGCTTCGGACCATATATTACTATGGATAAGAATAATTATAAAATCCCAAAAGGTAAAGATGCAGCTTCATTAACTCTGGAAGAGTGCCTGGAGATAATTAAAAACGATACTTCGGCAGGAAAAAAGAAAAGAGGATTTACTCCAAGAAAAAAATCGGGAAAATAAAATCTGATTCGTGGAAATAGAAAGCTATCTCATACCGGCGGAAATAGGGGGTCAGTCTTATGAACCCTACCAATGGGGTAGTTCTATTAAAAGATTTACAAAAGAAGGTTTCCCCGATTTAGAGGAAGTAAAAGTTGCTATTATAGGAATTGGTGAATCTCGTAATTCTATGGGCAATGATGGATGCTCTAATGCACCTGATAAAGTACGTGAGTATTTTTATAAACTAGCCTCTATTGCAGGAGTAAAATTAGCCGATATAGGAAACCTCAGGCTTGGGCAAACTACCAATGATACTTATCATGCGGTTGAGTTTGTTTGTTCTGAATTAATTGAAAAAGGCATTATCCCTTTAATCATAGGCGGAAGCCAGGACTTGACTTTCGCCAATTACCTTGCTTACCAAAAGCAACAACAAACTATTAATCTTGTTTGTATTGATAGAAAAGTTGATTTGGGAATCTCAAGCGACAGCATCGATAATAATTCTTATCTCAATAATATTATCAGGCATCCCTCAGCTTTGCTTTTCAATCTGAGCCTTGCTGCCTATCAAAGTTATTTTGTAAATGAAGAAGAGATAGAGACATTAAAGAAAATGTATTTCGATGCATACAGGCTTGGGTTTATTCAATCGAAAATAGAGGAAGCGGAACCTATTGTAAGAAACGCTGACATTTTAAGTTTTGATATTTCTTCCATACGCCAGTCAGATGCGCCTGCATGTGCTAATACCACTCCCAATGGCCTATACGGAGAAGAGGCCTGTCAAATTATGCGCTATGCCGGAATGAGCGACAAGCTTTCTTCAGTTGGTATTTACGAATTAAATCCTGAATTTGATAATCGCGGACAAACAACACACCTGGCGGCACAAATGCTCTGGTATTTTTTAGAGGGATTCTCAAACCGCAAAAATGATTTCCCCGTAATTACGGGAAAGGATTATATGAAGTACAGGGTAGCCATTAAATCACCCGAACACGAACTCGTATTTTATAAAAGCTTGAAAACAGACCGTTGGTGGATGGAAGTTCCATTTAAAATTGATGATAAGTCAAAATTTGAAAGACATCATTTAGTGCCTTGTTCCTATGATGACTATTTGCTTGCCTGTGCTGAAGAAATGCCTGACCGTTGGTGGCAAGCTTACCAGAAGCTGAATTAATTCAATTGTTCCATTTCCCATTTTGATAATGTATCATTACACTAAATGATTTTACATTTGCCATTCGTAATTTTCAGAAATGGACAAGGACTTATTATATAAAATCGGGCTTACCTTTATTGATCATGTGGGACATGTAACCTCCAAAGTCCTTATATCCTATTGCGGCAGTGCTGAAGCCGTATTCAAAGAAAAGAAACAAAACCTGCTTAAGATACCGGACATTGGTGAAGTAATAGCAGAAGCAATCGTTAAGCAGGATATACTGCATCTGGCAGAAAAGGAAATAAAATTTATAGAACAAAATAATATTACCCCGCTTTTCTACCTGGACAAAGCATATCCTTTGCGACTTAAACAATGTGCCGATTGTCCCGTGATTCTATATTATAAAGGCAATGCAAACCTTGAATCGGAAAGAGTTGTAGCCATTGTAGGAACCCGCAATGCAACGGAGTATGGAAAGAAAATGTGTGATGCCCTTGTGGAAGGATTAAAAGATTCTGGTGTATTGATTGTTAGCGGGCTTGCTTATGGAATTGATGCCGCAAGCCATAAAGCTGCGCTAAAGTTTGGAGTACCAACCGTAGGGGTTGTTGGCCACGGACTCGACTCTATGTACCCTTCTGAGCACAATAGCCTTGCGAAAAAGATGCTTGATAATGGAGGCCTGTTATCTGATTTTCCCAGTGAAACAAGGCTTGCTCCGGAAAACTTTCCGAAACGAAACCGCATTATTGCAGGTCTGTCAGATGCAGTAATTGTGGTAGAATCAAAAGCAGCGGGGGGAGCTATAATTACAGCTGACATTGCTTTTTCTTACAGCCGGGAAGTATTTGCCGTTCCCGGACGCAGTGAAGACATTTATTCACAAGGCTGCAATAAACTTATCAGGCAAAATAAAGCAGGCCTTATTCAATCTGCCGATGATTTACTGGACAGCCTTGGTTGGAAAGACACTAAGAAGAAGAAAAAGCCGCAAGTGCAATTATTCCAGGACCTGAAACCTCACGAAGAAGCCATTGTAAAAGTGCTGCAAACACAAGGCGCACCCATGCATATAGATGACATAGCAATACAGTCTAATTTATCTCCGGGCAATCTTTCCACCCACCTGTTAACGCTTGAATTTGCAGGCATCCTTCGTTCCCTGCCTGGGAAAATGTACTCGTTATAATATATAGGCAATCTCATATTTTATTCAATTAGAAATAATTAAGTAGTTTCGTATACCTAATATTGAACTTACTTAAAATGAATACAACTCCCCTGAAAAGTAGAGCGTATTATTTTACAGCCGCCATGTTGGCTACTATTGCCATTTGTCCATTACTAGCCATCTATTTGTCCATCGGTATCATTAGCGACAATACTATGGAAAAGTTAATCATTAATTGGATTTTTCCGGTGATTACTTTAATCCTCGCTATTGGGGTTCCTTCATATCTCACTGTAGTGTCAGCAAAGAATAATAAGCAAGATGAACTGGAGTATTATGCTGTTACTATATTATGTTACGTAATAGGATACATTATGCTTTTTTATGGAGCCGATAAATTGATTGATAAACAATTTGTGGTTTTTTATAAAGGGCTTGATACCAAACTAAGCGATGTAGATTCTTATACGCTTACCTGGTTTTTTTATGGCCGTTCCAATGTTCAGGTGTTCATCATGGGGCTTTTAGAAACACTACCCGCTCTATTATTACTTTTCAGAAAAACACGGTTTATTGGCGCAGTTACTATGCTTCCTGTTATTTTAAATGTTTTGGTTACTAATATCTTCAACCGGATTTCTCCGTTCACATTATCTGTAACCTTTCTCCTCTCCATTTTCAACCTGTTTATCATATACTCTTACAAGAACGAAATAAAAGAACTGATACGCAAAATAAATAATTCATGGAGTCCTGGCCCCAATCCCCGCCGGAGGGTTATACGTACTTCGATTAAGATACTGTTCTGGGGTTATGCCGTTTTGTTACTAGGACTTAAAAGCTATTCTTATTTCAAAAATGGGGATAAGCGCCTTTATGGAAATGGTGCATACGAATTAACCGCATTGAAGGTAAACAATCGGGATATAAACCTGGACAGCGTTCCTAAAACCTGGTTCAGGAAAATATATAAAGAAAGAGACAGCAGGTATACAAGCATCATCAATGGAAAGGGTGATGAACAAAACGCAGATATACTGTTTTATCCCAAACATGATTCTATAAAAATTGCCCCTGTCCGCTATACCAAATTTGATAATACGGAAGAAGACCAGAATATTCTCTTTAAGGGTAACTATGAATTAACAAGCAATAATGAGCTTTTATTGAAAGGGAAGCAAAACAGCAACAGCATAGAAGCGACATATAAAAAGATTCCTTTTAAGGACTACAACTGGTGGTGGTAAATGGTGTCGGCAGGTGTTTTATAGTTTATTTCTATTATCTTTTAATTTTATATTTATTTAGCTTGGTTTTGCTACCTTTGCTACTTGTTAGCCTATCTGTGAACTTCTTTAAATTTCATAAAAAGCATTCTGCCTTAAAATGGATTTACATCCATGCGATAATTCTTTTATCAGTTCTTTATTGTGGCTGTCATAATTCCACCCCCGCGAACAATACTTCCGGACCATCTGTTAAAAGTGTGCATAGCATAAGTGCCGTGAATCTTTTAATAGGTAATGGAACCAACCTTTTCCGGACAATTGATTTGGGTGCAGATTATAAAACAGTTCTCAACTCCGAAAAAAGGATTCCGGATGAAAATGACACTTCAGACATAAGCTATACTATGCCTATGGATACCCTGCACCCTGATTCGGTAAGCGAACCCATCGATTCCGTTAATTATTTCACGATAACCTATTTTTTTCATAAGGAGCAATTAAATGAGGTGGATGAAGAAGTATTTCTTCCCAATGATTCTCTCGCTGCGAATCTATTGGAAAGACTTACTGACTATCTAAGCTCAAAATACGGAGATTATGCCAGCCAGAATGATAGCCGCGTATGGAACACCAAGCACAATGGCAAAAAAGAATGGATAACATTGAGCGACCAGAGTGAAGAGTATGATACGGGAAAGCTTTTACTGGTGCTTTATAGTGAGGAGTATTGAGTGGCATTTATTATCACTTGAATAATGGATAATATTTTACTGGAAGTAAATAATCTCACGGTAGATTTTAATACTGAGAAAGGCAAATTCCAAGCTGTTAACGGAATCAGTTACTCATTGGAGAAAGGCCAGTGTATTGGTATCGTAGGTGAATCGGGTTCAGGTAAAACAGTTTCATCTCTTGCACTTATGCGCCTTCTTCCCCGCGTCGGAAAAGTCTCCGGAGGGGAACTTATTTTCAATTCAGAAAAAAACGGAAAAACCATTATCCAAAGTCTTTCTGAGAAAGAAATGCGCCACTTTCGCGGAAACGAAATAGCGATGGTTTTTCAGGAACCACTTACTTCCCTCAATCCTGTTTTAACTTGTGGTAGCCAAGTGATGGAGGCTATTGAACTGCACCAGCAGGTTTCAAAAAGCGAAAGCAGAAATCGAACACTGGAACTATTTAAAAAAGTAAAACTTCCCAGGCCTGAAACCCTGCTTGATTCCTACCCACATCAATTATCGGGTGGACAAAAGCAACGGGTGATGATTGCCATGGCTATATCATGCAATCCATCCCTGCTTATTGCCGATGAGCCTACTACGGCACTTGACGTAACTGTTCAAAAAGCCATTCTTGAATTACTGCGCGAATTGCAGGAAGAAAATAATATGAGCATCATTTTTATTTCGCACGACTTGGGCGTAATAGCTGAAATTGCTGAAAAAGCCTTAGTGATGTATAAGGGTGATATTGTTGAGCAAGGCAACGTTTTAGATATTTTTTCCAACCCACAGCACCCCTATACGAAAGGCTTACTCGCCTGTCGCCCACCGTTAGATAAAAGGTTACGGGTTCTTCCTACTGTACACGACTTTTTACATGGGGAGCAATTGAAAGATGGTGCAAACATCATCACTCCCGAAGAAAGAAAAATAGCGCATCAAAAACTATATGCCGCTGAACCTATTTTGAAAGTGGAAAACCTGAAAACATATTTCCCTATCAACAAGGGTGTTTTTGGTAAAAAGACGGATTACGTAAAAGCAGTAGATGATATTAGTTTTAATGTATATCCCGGTGAAACACTTGGTATAGTTGGAGAATCAGGATCGGGGAAAACCACGTTGGGGAGAACCATACTCCGCTTGATTGAACCCACATCAGGCAACCTGATTTATAAAGGAAAGGATATTTTGAAATTGTCTGCGGAAGAAATGCGGCACGAGCGCAAAAAATTGCAAATCATTTTCCAGGACCCATATTCATCACTCAATCCACATTTAACCGTTGGGGAATCTATAGTAGAGCCTATGCGTGTACATGGAATCTTGTATGATGAAAAGGCACGCAAGGCAAGAGCCATTGAATTATTGGAGCGTGTAAGTATGAATGCATCCCAATTCAACCGCTATCCCCATGAGTTTTCCGGGGGGCAGCGGCAGCGGGTGTGCATAGCCAGGGCGCTGGCTCTAAATCCTGAATTTATCGTATGTGACGAATGCATTTCATCCCTGGATGTTTCGGTGCAGGCGCAGGTAATCAATTTGCTTTCAGAACTGAAGAAAGATTTCGGGTTTACATATTTGTTCATTTCTCATGATATTTCGGTAATTAAGTTTATTTCAGACCGCATGATTGTGCTATACAATGGAAAAATAGAAGAAATGGGAGATTCCGATGAAATCTATTTTAATCCGCAGAAAGAATATACCAGGCGGCTTATAAATGCGGTCCCAAAAGGAACCATTGATGATATTAAAGCAGTCATGTCTTCGCGGAAGATCAGTTTGCACGAGTAATATATTTTGTCGTTTTATTGATATTGTTATTGGTTTATTTAGCCATAAAACTGGTTTTGTAAAATAACGCACTGTTGTAAAATAATGTTGGTATGGTACTATTCATAGTTCTTGGTACACTTAGTTTATGTTAATGAATTAGTTCTATTCTTATACCATTCATAAATAAAAGAAAAATAATTTTCGATAAAATCATTAGTTAAAAAAGCCTTTCCAGTTTTACCATGAATAATATTTCCTAATAAATCCATTTTTATGGTCAAATCATCTAATTCGACCATTCTTTTTTTAGGATAATCTTCTTTATTTGAAATAACATTATAAGTGGTAAAAATAACTATGCTCTCATTTGGATATACACTAAATTCCAAATTAAATACCTCTCCTAAAAAATTAAAACTTACATGAGTTTCTTCTGCTTTAATAGCAAATTTTAATGCACTATGTAATATTTTCCTTTCTGGCGAATGTT